>Ga0222709_1000034_pt1 | contig 65298 bp, 59 predicted proteins | sample AntAcemetage1692_FD_179822 | JGI IMG/M metagenome (GOLD analysis project Ga0222709, IMG submission 179822) | Saline water microbial communities from Ace Lake, Antarctica - #1692 | ecosystem: Environmental > Aquatic > Non-marine Saline and Alkaline > Saline | place: Antarctica: Ace Lake...
GCTGGATCTGATTATTTCTGGATATCCATGGCAGGCTGGCGATGAGGCTATCGCATCCAATCAGGATTATGGAAGTATGCTCAGCATGTTTGACTTGCAGGCTGAGCGTAGTGGGATCAAAATAAACAGGATTGATATTCCCATGCATCCTGAAAACGATGCTGAAATTATCACTGCTTACGAAAAAGCGATTACTCCAAAAACCAAGCTGATGATGATTCCTCATGTGGTCAATATCACTGGTCATATTCTTCCGGTAAAGAAAATCGTGGCTATGGCTCATAGTCATGGTGTAGAAGTTATGGTAGATGGAGCACACGCAATTGGTCATTTTGAATTTTCAATTACAGATTTGGCTTGTGATTATTACGGCACGAGTTTGCACAAATGGCTTTCGGTGCCACTTGGGGCTGGGATGCTTTATATAAAAGAGGATCGGATTTCGAAGTTGGAACCACTATTGGCTCCATTTGACCTGAAGTCGAAGAATATTGGATACTTGAATCACATTGGGACTCACCCCGTAGCTACGGACTTAGCGGTGATTGATGCAATAGATTTCCATCAAACTATTGGTGGAAAGCGAAAGGAAGATCGCTTGCGATACATTCAGCGTTACTGGTCTGATCAGGTTCGCGATCTTCCCGGAATCCAAGTTAATACGCCAAAAGAAATGCAGCGTTCCTGTGGAATTGCCAATGTAGGAGTTGAATACATGAGCCCGGCGGATATGGCAAAAAATCTGATGGAGAAGCACAAAATCTTTACGGTAGCAATTGATAGTGTAGGTGTCAGAGGCTGTAGAATCTCGCCTAATATCTATACCACGGAGAAGGAATTGGATGTTTTTGTGGCGGCTTTAAAGGAAATGTCCGGAAATGCTTAAAACTTTGATCTCAGATTCTATAGCTTTAGCTACCTAACCAATAGTTATTTTGAGGATTCATCCGTTATATGCTCTTTTATTTGCCTAAATCATAAAATATAAGTCGAAAGGCAATTTTTTTTGCAAGTTTACTTGCAATTCCTTTACAAAGAATTCACTTTTGTTTCGTAATGAAAATGAACATCCATATAGATTTCAGTAAAAGGCAAGCTTCTCAGGAAGTGGCTGCTGTGCTTAAGTCTATATTACTTTTTTCTCCCTTGAGGAGGTATAGGTTTTTCTTTAGGGTTTAACCCCTCACGCTCACTAAGGATTTTCTACCTGTAAAATCCTTTCCCTTTCGATTCTTGATCCTATCCAATCACCCGAATATGTTCGGATTTATACATGCATTTATCCATGGATAATATTTCATTTCAGATTATAGTTGCCAATCCATGTCATAAACGATACTCAATCACCATCACTGATGAGATGGAAAACTCTGCCAAAGCGCGCGGGACTGGAATTGCGAAGCGAACACCGGAATACGTGGAGACCAAAATGGATGAGGGAAAAGCAATCATAGCCTTGACCCCCGATGGGACCTGGGCAGGATTCTGCTACATCGAAGCTTGGGGACATGGCAAGTACGTGGCAAACTCAGGCTTGATCGTGGCGCCTGAGTTTCGGAAATACGGATTAGCTCGACAGATCAAGCGTGAAATCTTCAAGCTCAGCCGCCAGAAATATCCTGATTCTAAGATCTTTGGCTTGACTACGGGAGCTGCAGTGATGAAAATTAACTCAGAATTGGGCTATATCCCAGTCTCCTATTCTGATTTGACAGATGATGAGGCTTTCTGGAAAGGTTGCCAAAGTTGTGTGAATTATGAGATATTGATGAGTAAAAGCAGGCAAAATTGTATTTGTACCGCCATGCTATTTGATCCTCAGGCGAAAAAAAACAATACAGAAGAACTTGCACTCCGGGATGATTTCAAGAAGGAGATTAACCTGTTTAATCGCTGGGTTAGTCTGAAGAAATATGTGATGCTTAAATTGACCAAATCGAAAGATTCCGTTACCAGCTTCTTTTTATAACATTCCCCCTTCTGAATAGGGGTAAAATTAATTGAGATGAAAAAAATAGTTTTGGCTTACAGTGGAGGTCTAGATACCACATTTTGTGCTTTACACCTTTCCAGAGATTTAGGCTATGAGGTGCATGCAGTCATCGTAAACACCGGAGGTTTTTCGCAAGAAGAATTGAAGGGCATTGAGATTAGGGCAAATAAGCTAGGCGTAGCTTCCTTCCATATCTTAGATGTCGTAGAAGCTTATTACCAAGAGGTGCTCAAGTATTTAGTCTTTGGTAATGTATTGAAAAATCAAACCTATCCCCTCTCTGTATCAGCAGAGCGAATCCTGCAGGCTAAATCCCTTGCAGAATACGCAAAATCAATTGGTGCAAAAGCCGTGGCCCATGGATCAACCGGTGCAGGAAATGATCAGGTTCGTTTTGATATGATTTTCCAAACCATTGTACCGGATATCGAAATCATCACTCCCATTCGGGATTTGAAGCTTTCCCGTCAGGAAGAGATCGAATACCTCAAAAAGCATGGGGTAGCAATGAATTTCGAAAAAGCAGCTTATTCTATTAATAAAGGAATTTGGGGTACATCAGTTGGCGGAAAAGAAACGCTGACTTCCTCAGATTACCTTCCTGAAGAAGCCTGGCCTACGCAGGTAACTGCTCATGAGCCGAAAGAATTGACCTTGACCTTTGTGCACGGTGAGTTACAAGGAGTGAATGGAAAGAATTACGAAACTGCTGTGGAGGCGATTCAGGAAGTGCAGGCCCTGGCCGGGCCTTATGGAATCGGCCGCGATATCCATGTGGGAGATACAATCATCGGCATCAAAGGCCGTGTAGGATTTGAGGCCGCTGCGCCATTGATTATTATCAAAGGGCATCAGCTTTTGGAAAAGCATACGCTTACCAAATGGCAGCTTTTCTGGAAAAATCAACTGTCAGAATTTTACGGAAATCACCTGCATGAAGGACATTACCTTGATCCGGTGATGCGAAATCTGGAAGCTTTCTTAGCCGACACCCAAACTTTTGTGAATGGTGAAGTTCGGGTGATGTTACAGCCTTATCGATTTACACTATTGGGGATTCACTCCGACAATGATCTGATGTCCAATAAGTTTGGAAGCTATGGTGAAATGAACAAAGGCTATACTGCAGCCGATGTAAAAGGATTCACTCGGATCCTGGGTAATCAAACTTCGATCTTCCATAAAGTAAACCATTCCGATGAAGCGAATTAAAACAGCCATCATTGGTGCCGCTGGATATACTGGAGGCGAATTACTTCGGCTATTGGTTCATCATCCTGCCTGCGAGCTGGTGTATGTGCACAGCAATAGTCAGAAAGGAAAAAAAGTGGCGGAGGTTCATCCTGATTTGATTGGCGATTCCGAACTGGTTTTTACTGATGAAGTACAAACTGAAGGAATTGAAGCTGTTTTTCTAGGATTGCCTCATGGAGAGGCGAAAGGCTTTTTAGAAAAAAATCATTTCCGCTCCGAGACCGTTATCATTGATCTTTCGGCTGACTTCAGAAATGAATCCAATGGTTTTGTCTATGGACTTCCTGAGGTGAACAGCGCAAAGATTCAAAGAGCAAAACGAATTGCAAATCCCGGATGCTTTGCGACAGCAATTCAATTGGGCCTTTTACCCGCAATTGCCAAAGACTGGGTAAAAGGTCAAATCCATATTTCGGGGATTACCGGTAGTACTGGTGCGGGCAAAAAACTGGCTGAGACTTCGCATTTCAGCTATCGAACCAGCAATATGTCAGTTTATAAGTTGTTTGATCACCAACATTTGGCTGAGACTTCGCAAACATTTTCACTGGTCAATTCGAGTTTTGATTCGGAAATGCTATTCGTTCCGTATCGTGGAAATTTCTCCCGTGGAATCTGGATTACCAGCTATTTTCCTTTTGAGGGTACAGGTGAACAAGCATTAGAAGCCTATCAGGAGTTTTATGCTGATGCGGCTTTTACTCATGTTTCAAGCCTGGATATTGATCTGAAGCAAGTGGTGAATACCAATAAGTGCATCATTTACCTTCAAGTCAAGAAGGGTCAGCTCGTGATCTATTCAGCGATTGATAACCTGTTGAAAGGAGCTTCGGGGCAGGCTGTTCAGAATTTCAATCTAGCTTTTGGTTTGGATGAAAAAGAAGGGTTGAGGCTAAAAAGCATTGCACTATAAAGTGAAAAAGCTAAGGTGAGAAAGCTAAAAGAAGGCATCTTCTCAACTACTATCCATCCCTAAAAAGCATTGGAAAATGGCTCACTGTTTATAAAAAAAAATTGAAGTGCTTCTAAATCGTAATTCGCAGCTCGTAACTATTATACCGTAACTCGTAAATAAAAATGAAATTATTCGATGTATATCCTTTAATGCCTGTCACTATCGCCAAAGCTGCTGGGTCAAAACTTTGGGACGATCAGGGGCAGGAATATTTGGACCTTTATGGCGGGCATGCTGTAATCTCGATTGGTCATACGCATCCACATTTTGTGAAGCGAATCAAAGATCAATTGGATCAGATCGCTTTTTATTCGAATTCTGTACAGATTCCGATTCAAAAAGAATATGCCTCCAAGTTGGCAGAGCTTTCTTGCCTGCATGAGTATCAACTTTTTCTCTGCAATTCCGGTGCTGAAGCAAATGAGAATGCATTGAAAATGGCTTCGTTTGATACAAACAAATCCGGCTTTATCTCCTACACCGGTGCGTTTCATGGGCGAACATCCGCCGCCGTTGCGTTGACAGACAATCCCAAAATCATAGCACCGTGTAATGCACGAAAAGATTTCCATATTCTTCCTTGGGAAGATTTGGAAGCTACTGAGGCAGCCTTGAAGTCAGATACCATTGCTGGAATTATCATTGAGGGTATTCAAGGTGTCGGTGGAATTCAGGTTCCCTCAGCTGAGTTTTTAAGAGGAATCGCTGCCTTAGCCAAAAAATATGAAGCCAAATTGATTTTGGATGAAGTACAGTCAGGCTTTGGTCGTACCGGCCGATTCTTTGCGCATCAATGGGCAGAAGGTGTTATGCCTGACATCATCAGCATGGCAAAAGGAATGGGGAATGGCTATCCTATCGGTGGAATCTTAATCTCTCCAAATATCAAATCAAGCTATGGAATGCTAGGTACTACATTTGGAGGCAATCACCTGGCCTGTGCAGCAAGTCTTGCTGTTCTGGAAGTACTCGAATCTGAAAAGCTCATTCCACAGGCTGCATTGCTCGGCACTCAATTAATGAAGGAGCTGAAGGATATTCCTGGAATTACAGATGTCCGAGGAATAGGACTGATGATCGGAATTGATTTGGATCGTGATGCAGGTCCCGTTCGGACAGAATTAGTGCAGAAATACCATATTTTCACCGGAAGTGCAGCTGGTAAACAGACGATTCGTCTTCTTCCTCCTTTAAATATCGAATGGAATCAGTTAAATTCGTTTATAGCCGCAATACGAGAAATATTAAGTTAATCTTCTTTATTTTATATTAAATGGCAAATATTATCAAGCCAATTATACATTTCACCAAATTTGAATCCTATGATCTTGGTAATCAACTGATCGATCAGGCGCTTCTGTACAAGCGTGATCCTTTTGTCGATAAACTAAAAGGATCAGGAAAGCGAATAGGTTGTGTTTTTTTAAATCCATCACTGAGAACTCGAGTTTCTACCCAACTGGCAGCTTTGAATCTTGGAATGGAGCCCATAATTCTAAATATGGACAAAGAAGGATGGGCACTGGAGATGAACGATGGTGCAGTGATGAATCGTGAAAAAGTAGAGCATATCAAAGATGCCGCGGCAGTGTTAGGATCTTATTTCGATATCCTGGCGATCAGAGCATTTCCTTCTTTGACTAATAGAGAGGAAGATATTGCAGATTTTGTCTTTAATCAATTTGTGACCTACTGCGGAAAGCAAGTGATCAGCTTGGAATCAGCAATTCGTCATCCACTCCAAAGTTTGGCAGATCAGCTTACAATTAAGGAGAATTCAACTAAGGCCAGACCTAAAGTCGTGATGACTTGGGCTCCCCACATCAAAGCAATTCCACATGCTGTGGCGAATAGCTTCGCGGAATGGACCTTAGGAATGGATCATGACCTGACGATTACTCATCCTGCGGGTTACGAGCTGGACGAACGATTTACAAAAGGTGCCAAGCTAGAATATGATCAAGATAAAGCACTGGAAGGGGCTGACTTCGTATATGTTAAGAATTGGTCTTCATTCAATGATTATGGCAAAATCCTACCGGTAGATTCCAATTGGATGCTGACCAAGGCGCATCTGAAAGACGCCCCAAATGCAAAAATTATGCATTGTCTACCAGTGCGAAGAAATGTCGAGCTATCGGATGAGGTGCTGGACAGCTCCCATTCATTAGTACAAGAACAAGCTAAAAACAGAGTATTTGCTGCACAGTCGGTGATCAGTCATTTACTCGATTCTCAATAAATATTATGAAAATCAGTGTCATTAAAATAGGTGGAAACGTTATCGATTATCCCGAAAAGCTAGATGAATTTTTGAAGATTTTTGCAAAAATTCCTGGCCATAAAATTCTTGTCCATGGCGGGGGTATTATGGCTTCTCGCTTTGGTGAATCCCTCGGTGTAATGCCTGAGATGGTGGATGGGCGTCGGATCACTGATAAAGATACCCTGGATGTGGTAACGATGGTCTATGCAGGATTGATTAATAAAAACATTGTAGCTAAGCTTCAGGCACTACAAGTGAACGCAATAGGAATGACTGGTGCTGACGGCAATGTCATCCGATCTATCAAAAGACCGGTAAAGGAAATTGATTTTGGTTATGTCGGTGATATCCAAGAGATCAATGTCAAGTTGATTGATCACTTGCTCGCCGGTCAGTTACTTCCTGTAGTGAATGCCATTACGCATGACGGGGAGGGCCAATTGCTTAATACCAATGCCGATAGTATCGCCTCAGCGCTGGCCACAAGTCTGGCAGTGGAGCATCAAGTAAATCTATATTTCTGCTTCAACAAAAGTGGGGTTTTGATTGATGAGAAGAATGAAAATTCCATTATTCCACTGATCAATCAGGATATATACAGGGAATTGAAGCGAGAGAAAGTAATCCACTCCGGGATGATTCCAAAACTTGACAATGCCTTCGAGGCCCTTCAGAAAGGTGTGAATTACGTTTGGATTGGAAAAGCTGAAAATCTACAATTGGCTTCAAAAGGGAAACTATCTGGTACGATCATCGAGCAGCATCACTATGATCTTTATTGATTTGAAGTCGTGAAAAAAATGAGCCCACTGTATCAGGATGCTGTTGATTTGCTTGGTCAGCTGATTCAGACACCTTCATTTTCCACGCAAGAGCGAGCTACATCCGAGTTGATTGAAGATTTCCTAATCACACGAGATGTTGCCGTAGAACGATCGGGGAATAATATTTGGGCCTTTGCTGCTCCTTTTGATCGCAAGAAGCCTACACTCTGGTTGAATTCACACCATGATACAGTAAAGCCTAATTCTGGATATACGTTTGATCCGTTTTTCCCTTTAATTGAAGATGGAAAGTTATTTGGTTTAGGAAGTAATGATGCCGGAGGTTGCCTGGTAAGTTTGATCAGTACGTTCTGTTATTTTCATGAGCAGGATCTACCGTTCAATTTGATCTTAATTGCTTCTGCCGAAGAAGAGATTTCAGGCAAAAATGGCATTTCATCAGTCATTGATCAACTTCCCCCCTGTGATCTGGCAATTGTGGGAGAACCCACTTTGATGGATGTGGCAGTGGCGGAAAAAGGTCTGATGGTCATCGATGCCAAGACAGATGGAATAGCTGGTCATGCGGCGCGTGAAGAAGGAGTTAATGCGATTTACCTGGCGCTAGAAGATCTTCAGAAAGTAAAATCATTTGAATTTAAGCGAAAATCAGATTTTCTTGGAGATACCAAAGTTTCTGCCACAGTCATCCATGCAGGACAGCAGCATAATGTAGTTCCTGATCGTTGTGAGTTTGTCTTGGACGTCCGTGTGACTGATTCTTACAGTTTGGAAGAAGCGCTTGAGGAATTAGAGTCTACCTTGAATGCGACTTTGACACCGAGATCCTTGCGCTTACAATCTTCTCGACTGCAACAAGATCATTTAGCTTGGCAGGCAATCACTCAATTGGAACTGAAAACTTATGGAAGCCCTACCCTCTCGGATCAGGCTTTGATTCCATTTCCTTCACTTAAGATGGGACCCGGAGACTCTGCACGTTCTCATACTGCAGATGAATTTATTTACTTGGATGAGATTCAAGAAGGAATTGATGGCTATATCAATTTTATCAAAGCCTACGCTGAATTACTAAAAAATAAGAGTTAAGATGAAACTTTGGCAAAAAGAACTGGGTAACAAAAAAGAGGTGGAATCATTCACGATAGGTCGCGACCCTGATTTTGACCTGATATTAGCTCCTTTTGATGTGCTGGGATCGATGGCACATGCAGCAATGCTCAGCACGATTGGGTTGCTGACGAAAGCCGAAAATGAAATACTCCAAGCCGGTCTGAAAGTTATTTATTCTGAAATAGAAAAAGGTCAATTTGAAATTGCGCCAGGTGTGGAAGATGTACATTCTCAAGTTGAATTTCTTCTCACGGAGCGGTTTGGTGATGTTGGCAAAAAGCTTCATTCTGGTAGAAGTCGCAACGATCAAGTTTTAGTGGATTTGAAGCTTTATTACCGGGCGGCTATCCGTGAATTGGTCGAAGAGACTTCTATACTTTTTGATCTGCTGCTCCAACTGTCAGAGAAACATAAGGCAGATTTAATGCCCGGATATACCCATACACAGTTGGCTATGCCTTCGTCATTTGGCTTATGGTTTTCTTCGATTGCTGAGGGACTTTCTGAAGATTTAGGTCTTCTACTCGCTGCATTCGACCTCTCCAATAAAAATCCATTAGGCTCAGCAGCTGGTTATGGGTCAAGTTTCCCACTGAATCGGACCATGACCACTACCCTTCTCGGCTTTGCTGATCTCCATCACAATGTGATTAATGCCCAGAATAGTAGAGGAAAAACGGAACGAACACTTGCTTTTGCCATGTCTGGTATTGCAGCTACTTTGAATCGAATGGCGGCTGATATATGTGTCTTCATGAATCAGAATTTTGCTTTTATCTCATTTCCGGATGAGTTGACTACTGGAAGTAGCATTATGCCACATAAGAAGAATCCAGATGTATTTGAATTGATTCGCGCCAAAACAAATCAGATTCAGGCAATCCCCAATACTGTGAGTCTATTGCTGACCAATACGACAACTGGTTACCACCGTGATCTTCAATTGCTCAAGGAAGAGATTTTTCCCGGCCTGGCTACCTTAAAATCTTGCTTAGCAATGAGTACTTTTATGCTCAAATCGATCAAAATCAAGGAAAATATCCTCAAAGATCCATTTTACAAGCATCTTTTCTCCGTCGAAGTGGTGAATGAATTGGTCCTGCAGGGAATGCCTTTTCGAGATGCTTATAAGCAAGTTGGGACTGACATTGAACAGGGAAACTTCGCACCAGACCAGACAAAACTGAATCATAGCCACGAAGGCAGTATAGGCAACTTATCCCTGGATGCTATTGAAGCTAAAATGAATAAAGTTGTCATTTCATTTGATTTTGAAAAAATTGACTTGGCTGTAAGTCGACTTTTGAACTGAAAGTCTTGTCATAGTTTTCGAGTCAAACCTTCCTATTATTCGAAGTATCAGGTAGTCAAACTAGGTAATTTTTCTAACTATCCGCAATAGTACCAGTGAACTCTCTTTCGTAGCTCAACTGGCAGGAAGATCTGCCACAGCGAGGCAAGCCCATGGCTTACCGATAGCGATCAGGAGAAGTAAGGCACCATGTGTACAGCATCAAATATTTTATGGGCTTTGACTTGAGGTCTTTCAAAAAAGACCGGGATTCCTTATGTAGTAAGTACAATAATGGGGATAGCACTTGCACTAAAGTGCTGAATTACATAGTAAGTTTCTGAAAAAGCAGTACGATTAGCTGCTTTGAGAAGTGCCTCAGCTCCTACACTATGGACCAGGTGATGGATTGATCAATGAATTGCCTCCTATTAAAGCCAATTCTGATAAAATAGATCCGATTTTTCGCTACGATTTTGACCAACTGGGATAAAAAACAAAAAAGTTTTGCACAGAACGAAGAAATCATTTTGATTTTCTCTTTACAGTATCTTTATTTGTGCATCCGTTCACTTTTAAGTGCTTGGATTTATATAGAAGAGGCGAGAGATAGGCTCATAGACCCTCTGGCAACCTGGAAAGTCCAAGGTGCCAATTCCTGCCAGATAAGATGTTCTTATTTGGATCTATAGATTCGTTTCAAAATGCACTCTGGATACAAGTCCTTTTCTACTTCACGGTTTTCCAAATTAAATTACAAGTTTTCGGCAGTTTTTATGTACTGAATTTTTATTCATGTGTGACGCTATGCCTATTCCATTCTATTCTAATATTTAAACACTTAAAACCTTATAATTCATGTCTACAAATTATCGATTCGAAACCCTACAGCTGCATGCTGGACAAAAACCGGATCCTACTACTAATTCCCGAGCAGTTCCAATTTATCAGACCACCTCTTATGTGTTCAACTCAGCAGAGCATGGTGCAAATCTTTTTGGACTCAAGGAATTTGGTAATATTTACACTCGAATAATGAATCCCACTACGGATGTCTTCGAAAAGCGGATTGCTGCTTTGGAAGGCGGAGTAGCTGCTGTAGCAACCAGTTCTGGTCAGGCTGCGCAGTTTATAGCTTTAAATAATATCTTGGAAGCTGGTGACAATTTGATATCTACTACCTATCTATATGGAGGTACTTACAATCAATTTAAAGTAGCTTTCAAGCGACTCGGGATAGAAGCACGCTTTGCAAAAGGTCATGAACCTGAGGCTTTCGAAGCCTTAATTGATGATCGAACTAAAGCGATTTATATTGAAACGATTGGTAATCCGGAGTTTAATATCCCTGATTTTGAAGCGATCGCCGCGGTGGCCAAGAAGCATGATATTCCTTTGATTGTCGATAATACCTTCGGTGCCGGAGGTTATTTATTTAAGCCATTGGCACATGGAGCAAACATAGTGACCAGTTCAGCTACCAAATGGATAGGTGGTCATGGCACATCAGTTGGTGGGATTATAGTTGATGGGGGAAATTTCAATTGGGGAAACGGCAAGTACAAGCAGTTTTCTGAGCCTTCAGAAGGATATAATGGCCTAAAATTCTGGGAGGTTTTTGGTGAAAACAATCAACTGGGATTACCTAATATCGCGTTTGCCATTCGTGCTCGAGTCGAAGGTCTTCGTGATTTTGGACCTTCACTAAGTCCCTTTAATTCATTTCTTCTGCTCCAAGGTATTGAGACACTTTCACTGCGCGTGCAGCGAACAGTAGAAAATGCGCTGGCTTTAGCACAATGGCTAGAAGCCCATCCTAAAGTAGAGAAAGTGAATTATCCAGGTTTAGAATCATCTCACTACCATGCCTTGGCTAAGAAATACCTTAAAAATGGCTTTGGCGGTGTATTGAGTTTTGAAGTAAAAGGAGATAAAATAGCTACGTCAAACTTGATCAATAATTTGGAATTGATCTCTCATCTCGCCAATGTAGGTGATGCTAAAACGTTGATTATCCAACCTTCGGCCACGACCCATCAGCAACTTTCTGATAAAGAACAAGCCGCTTCAGGAGTAACTCCAAATTTATTGCGAATATCCTGTGGAATCGAGCATATAGAAGATATTAAAGCCGATTTGGCCCAAGCTTTCGAAAAACTATAATTTATTCTATCGCTATGAATACCCCTTTTGAGTCTATTTCCATGACTAAAGAGTTATTTCATTCACAGGTACTCTTGCCACTTGAATCCGGGGAGCTTCTCCCCGAGTTCAATTTGGCTTATACCACTTACGGAAACTTAAATGCGGATCGATCCAATGTAATTTGGGTAATTCATGCGTTGACCGGTGACTCGAATGTGGCAGAATGGTGGAGTGGAATTGTAGGTAAAGGAAAGTTCTTTGATCCTTCCTCCTATTTTATCATTTGTGCAAATTTGATTGGTTCATGTTATGGCTCTACCAATCCCTTTTCTATAAATCCCAACAGTGCAATACCTTACTACTATGATTTTCCTGCGCTGACGACCCGTGATCATGCAGTTGCATTGGAGCGACTTCGTGTTCATCTTGAATTGGAACAGATTGATACCTTGATTGGAGGATCTCTGGGGGGTCAAGTTGGGCTGGAATGGTCTATAATTCTTAGGGATCGCTTGGCTCATGCGGTGATTCTAGCATCAACAGCCAAATCCACGCCTTGGGTCATTGGATTCAATGAGACACAGCGAATGGCCATTCAATCCGATTGTACTTGGGGCCAAGAAGATCAGGATGCTGGGAAGAAAGGGTTGGAAACCGCCAGAGCGATAGCGATGTTGAGCTACAGGCATCCCGCAGATCTTACCAAGAAGCAACGTGAATTGGAATCTAAACTGGATGATTTTCGAGCTGCAAGCTACCTACGCTATCAAGGAAAGAAATTAGCGGATCGTTTTAATGCACTATCTTACTGGAATTTAAGTAAGACTATGGATAGTCATGATTTAAGTAGAGCAAGGGAAAGCCTCTCAGCTGCATTGGGAGAAATTAAAGCAAAAGTATTGACTGTGGGGGTAAGTTCAGACCTGCTTTTTCTGGCTTCCGAATCTGAGTTTATTGCTAAAAATGTAAGGAATGGAAGCTATCGAGAAATTAACTCCCTCGCAGGTCATGATGCATTTCTTATTGAATTCGAACAACTGACCTTGATCTTGAAAGCGTTTTATCATGAAAGCTGACTAATAATATTGGGAGCAAACTAGTTTGGTTTGGTCCATTCTACTGTTTTCCCTACCCAAGAGAAACCGATATAGCCTTTGACTTCTAGTATTTTATTATTTTTAAGTTTCAACTCGCAGGAATAGGTCTTTCCTGATTCTGGATCGTAGATTTTCCCACCTTCCCAAGCTCCGTTTTTATAGGATAGTTCGTCCAAAATTGTCAATCCCATTAGTGGCCTTGTTTGGAGGGATGGATTGGAGTTTTTGCTATCTAAGATCGTTTTTGGATCGCCTCCTTTAAGTTCAATCCAAATAATCTTACCCACATATTTCGAACCGCTTCTCAAAATCTCAATCTTAGCGGATTTTTCAGTATTGAACCAAGTCCCGATAATTGCACCCTCGGACTGAGCCTGAGCAGTTTGAAATCCAACTAGCATTAAGAAGCTAACTAGTGAAGCAAATTGATGAGTTTTCATAAAGATTGAGTTTGTACTGTAGCTAATTTTTTACCTTTGAGTTTGTATAGATAATCTGAAGTAAGATAAATTTAATGACTTCGAGTTTAAAGTTTGATAACCATCAACTTGAATTGCTTCCAGAAAAAGCAATTTGGGTTCAAGATCTGAATTCAATTTATACGGCTGACCTTCATTTTGGTAAGGCGGCCCATTTCAGAAAATCAGGAATCCCGATTCCCGAGCAAATTCACAATCACGATTTGGAGTTGATCCGGTATTTGATAGAGCGATATAAGCCGCTTGATTTTTATTTTCTAGGGGATCTTTTTCATAGCGATTGGAATGAGCAATGGGACTATTTGAATCTATTTCTGGAAGAGTTTGAAAATACTACTTTTCACTTAGTCAAAGGAAACCATGACATCCTCTCTCCCACAGCTTATCAGAAATCATCCTTTACGATTCATAGCGAACCTATAGCGATCGGTAAGCTGCTACTTTCTCATGAGCCGATAGATTTAATTCCGGAAGGCTATTTGAATCTCTGCGGACACATTCATCCGGGAATTAAGCTAGTTGGCAAAGGAAGGCAATCGATTCGAATTCCCTGCTTTCACCTTCGATTAAATCAATTAATCTTACCTGCATTTGGAGAATTCACTGGACTTGCACTGATCAAGCCTAAGTATGGAGATCAAATATTTGGAGTCACTGGAAAAAAAATCATTCAAATCCTTTAACAAGAATAGATTGGCAATGTCCTTGGGGTAAGTTAATTTTGATATGAAGAAAAGAACTATGGCGATTAATCCACGGAATAAAAAAACACTTGGTCACTTCAAATTCGGAAGTGTTTTATTCAGCACCACCCTTTCGCTTTTTATCGTTGGACTCTTCGGAGTCATTTTAATTCAGGCAAAAACACTGACCACCCTCATTCGTGAAAACATTGAAGTTCAGGTTTTTCTGGACAAAAATCTCGAAGAATCAAAGATCAAATCAATAGAGGCCAATTTGGCTCAAAGACCCTTTATCCTGCTAAAGACTGGATTGAAGGGTTTGAAATTTGTTACCGATGAGCAAGCAGCTGCAACATTCATTGAAAGCACCGGTGAAGATTTTACTCAATTCTTGGACGATAATCCGCTTCGGGACAGTTTTGTGATTTCAATCGCTGAGGAATTTCAAACTGCTGAGCAACTCGATGCGATTGTGAAAGAATTGGAAGGAATTTCAGGCGTCTTTGAAGTATCTTACATGACCGATTTGGTGGATTCAATCAACGAAAATCTATTTAAAGTAAGTTTGGTTTTAGGGGGATTCATTCTTATTTTAATTATCACGGTGGTTATGCTTATAAATAATACAATTCGTTTGGCTTTATTTTCTCAGCGATTCCTGATTCGGTCGATGCAGCTTGTCGGGGCTACACGGAGTTTTATCAGGAAGCCATTTCTAACCCGTGCGTTTATATTTGGAATGATGTCTGGATCTTTTGCTTCGATTATTTTATTTGTTTTGGTAAAATATACTCAATCCTCTGTTGAAGGATTTGCGATGCTGCAAAACCAAGAATTACTGTTAGTCCTGTTTGGCATATTGATTTTGATCGGTGGAATTCTCTCAGTAGTCAGTACCTTGAGAGCTGTAAATAAATATTTAAACATGTCTTTGGACGAACTCTATTAAAATGAGCAAATCTTCTTTTCCTTTTTCGAGAAAAAATTACAAGCTGATGCTAATCGGTATTGCCTTAATCATATCGGGCTTTGTATTAATCGGCCTAGATGGTGCTCCACATGGAAACGGAATTCTAGGATTGACTATCGGGCCCATCCTCACCCTTGCTGGGTTCATTTTTGAGTTTTATGCAATTTTTGCAAAATCAGAATCTAATTAAGTAGTACATATTAAATCTGAGATTGATGTTAGAATCACATCTCCATCAAATTATGGAAGAAATCCCTACCGGAGAGTTATTTTTAATAAACAAGCCCTATCAATGGACCTCTTTTGATGTGGTAAGAAAAGTAAGGAATACGCTTAAAATAAAGAAAGTGGGTCATGCTGGAACTCTGGATCCATTGGCAACAGGATTACTTATTGTCTGTGCCGGAAAAATGACCAAGCAGATCGATACGTTTATGGGTCAGGAAAAAGAGTACACTGGCACTTTTGTGATAGGAGCCACCACTGAATCGTTTGACTTGGAGCAACCGATCATTCCAGTAGCCGATCCTTCAAGGATTACGTTGGACCAGATTTTAGTGGCAGTGAACCAACTTACCGGAACGATACAGCAAGTCCCTCCTACCTATTCTGCCATTAAGGTTGATGGAAAACGAGTGTATGAATCTGCTAGAAAAGGTATTGCTGTAAAAATGGAACCCAGAGAAGTCACAGTCAGTGAGTTCGAAATTACACGGTTCGAAAATGCTGAAATTGATTTTCGAATAGTTTGTAGCAAAGGAACTTATATTCGAAGTCTAGCGAGGGATCTCGGCGAGACTTTAGGCGTTGGAGGCTATATGAGCGCACTCTGTCGAACTCGTATTGGAAATAATCTTTTGGAGAAAAGCTGGGAGTTGGATGAATTGATCCAAGAAATCAAATCAAGAAGTAATGAAGATCTATGAAGTCCTAGCTGATTTCCCAATTCTTAACGATGCCGTAGTCACCAGTGGTACTTTTGACGGTGTTCATCTGGGACATCAAAAAATTATTAATAGAATTAAGGAGGTGGCAAAAGAAATCAATGGGGAGACTGTTGTCCTTACATTTTGGCCACATCCTAGATTGGTTTTATTTCCTACTGAGCACAAGCTTAGATTACTTAGCACCTTTGAGGAAAAGGCCAAATTATTACGCCAATTCGGAATCGATCATTTGGTCACACTCCCTTTTACCAAAGAATTTTCCGAGTTGAATTCTCAGGAGTTCATTCAATCTGTATTGGTGGAAAGGATTCGCTGCAAAAAATTAGTGATTGGCTACGATCATCGATTTGGCAAAAACCGTGAAGGAAGCTTTGAATTCCTTCAGGAAAACCAATCTAAATTTGGTTTTGAATTGGAAGAAATTTCAAGACAGGATGTGGACGATATTGGGATCTCAAGTACTAAAATCCGAAATGCACTCGAGATAGGAGATGTAAAAACTGCAAGCAACTACCTTGGCAGGCGGTATGAATTAAATGGACTCGTGATCAAAGGCCAGCAAATCGGAAGATCCATTGGTTTTCCCACAGCAAATATCCATATCCCGAATGATTATAAACTTGTTCCAAAAGACGGGGTCTATGCAGTATATACTGAAGTGGATGGAGTCTCTTATAAATCCATGTTGAATATCGGAAATAGACCAACAGTAAATGGCACAAAAAAAACCGTTGAGGCACATTTATTTGACTTCCAAGGAGACCTTTACGATCGACAAGTCACAATCTATTTTCAATCATTCCTTAGAGATGAGCAGAAGTTTGAAGGACTTGAAGCCTTAAAAGCACAGCTTTACTTAGACCAGCAGAACGCTAAGAATTTATTATAAACCCAAATGTATGATCAATAAAACCGTTAAAAATGCAACAGAGGCCGTTGCCGATATTCCCAGCAATGCAATGTTGATGATGGGAGGTTTTGGTCTTTCGGGGATTCCGGAGAATTGTATTTCAGCCTTATTGAAACTTGATATCAAGGATTTGACAATCGTCTCCAATAATGCAGGCGTAGATGATTTTGGAATTGGACTACTGCTTAAAAAGCGAATGGTCAAGAAAATGATCTCAAGCTATGTCGGTGAAAATGCGGAGTTCGAACGACAATTATTAAACGGAGAATTAGAAGTCGATTTGGTTCCTCAGGGTACACTGGCTGAGCGAGTACGTGCTGGTGGTGCTGGAATTCCTGCATTCTATACCCCTGCCGGTGTAGGGACAGAAGTAGCGGAAGGAAAAGAAACCAGAGAATTTGATGGAAAAACCTATTTGCTGGAAAGTTGGCTGAAAGCTGACTTCTCTATTGTAAAAGCTTGGAAAGGTGATACTGCGGGAAATTTGATTTTTAGGGGAACAGCCAGGAACTTCAACCCAATCATGGCCACTGCAGGAAAAATTTGTATTGCAGAAGTTGAAGAGCTGGTGCCTGCCGGTGAATTGGATCCAAATCAGATTCATACTCCAGGGATCTACGTACAGCGGATTTTTCAGGGAATTGATTACGAGAAGCGAATCGAACAGCGAACCATTAGTAAATAAGATGAGATGTTGACTAAAGAACAAATAGCTCAAAGAATAGCTAAAGAAGTAAAAAGCGGCCAATACATTAATCTTGGAATTGGGATTCCCACACTAGTTGCTAATTACATTCCAAGTGACTTAGATGTAGTCTTACAATCTGAAAATGGACTTTTAGGAATTGGACCTTTTCCCACTGAAAATGCCGTAGATCCAGATTTGATTAATGCAGGAAAGCAGACGATTACCTTTGCTAGAGGTTCAGCACTCTTTAATTCCGCGGAATCATTTGCAATGATCCGAGGTGGACATGTTCATTTGACTATTTTGGGTGCAATGGAGGTTTCTGAAAATGGCGATATCGCCAATTGGAAAATTCCCGGAAAAATGGTCAAAGGAATGGGTGGTGCGATGGATCTTGTCGCCTCAGCTGACAATATTATAGTAGCGATGCAGCATTGTTCGAGAAGCGGCGAATCGAAGTTACTTCCCACATGTGAACTGCCAATCACTGGAATTCGATGTGTGAAAATGATTGTGACTGATCTTGCAGTCTTGGAAATCTCCTCTGAAGGAGGATTTATTCTTAAGGAACGGGCTCCTGGTGTAAGTCTGGAAGAAATTAGCGCTAAAACCGCAGGCAAATTACTAATCGAAGGAGAAATCCCGGAAATGAAATTTTGACCAATAGCGAACTCGAAAAATTCCTTTATAAATCGAAGGAAAGTTGATAAAAGTAGAATAACAATTGATATATGAAAAAGTCTGAAATAAAATTTCAAGTTGAGCTTGATGAGAAAAGTTTGGCAAAATCGATTACTTGGGATGCATCTGATAAAGAAGGAGAAGGATTGGAAGCAACCAAAAGCATAAGTCTCAATGTTTGGGACAATTTAAACCATAGCACACTCCGAATAGATCTGTGGACAGAAGAAATGTCTGTGGCAGAAATGAAGCGTTTTTACATTGATATTCTAGGAGGAATGGCGCAAACTATTCTGAATAGCACGGCAGATGAATATATGTCAGAGGAAATTAAAGAGCTTTGCGACCGACTCGTTAAGCATGTAAACGAAGAAAATAAGCAATAATCATTCTCAGAGGAATTGTCAAAAAAGAGTCTAAAAAAATTTTAGACTCTTTTTTTATTTACACTAAAAAAAGACTTTTGTCTAATCTGCAATAAAACTTGACTTTAATTCTGTTTTAACTAATACACAGCCCCGAAAAGTTAAATTTTCTTAATAAGTCACCCCAGTTTCCATAAATTATTTTTTGAACATTTTTTTTTATGAATAATTTCTCAGTTCATAAATTATTTTATGGTCTTTTTAATCTATTTTTCGAAGAATTACAAACCATTACAACTTCTTTAAACCCTAAATAAAAAAATGCCTATGAGTAATTTTACTACAAAACTAAGCGTGTCAGTATTTATGATGACCCTCTTAGTTTCCTTGATTTCTTTCCAGGCTTTTGCCCAGACTGTTGTCAAAGGAACAATTATCGATGCCGAAACTAAGGAAACCCTTGTAGGGGTGAATATCGTGGTCAAAGGAAAGGTGATCGGTACGATTACAGATCTATCAGGTAATTTCTCCTTGAATGTGAATCAGGCTCCTCCATTAAGCTTGGTGTTTTCCATGGTAGGATATGCACCTCAAGAAATAGAAATTACAAATGCAAATACTTCCAATTTGCAGATTGCGCTCAGCGAGCAAACTATGCTTGGACAAGAAGTGGTAGTATCGGCTTCGAGAGTTGAAGAAAGCATATTGAAATCTCCGGTTTCTATTGAAAAAATGGACATTTTAGCGATTAGGGATACTCCAGCCGACACCTACTACAAAGGAATTGCTAATCTTAAAGGTGTTGATGTCAGTACTTCATCAATCAACTTCCAAATTATTAATGCTAGAGGATTCAATTCTACAGGAAATACTAGATTTGTTCAATTAACAGATGGCATGGATACACAGGCTCCTGCTTTGAACTTTCCCATCGGAAATTTGAATGGACCATCAGAACTTGACGTTGAATCCGTAGAATTTATTCCTGGATCATCGTCTGCTCTCTATGGACCAAATGCATTCAACGGAATTTTGCTGGTAAATAGCAAGAGCCCTTTTGAATACCAAGGTCTAAGTGCATTCTATAAGCAAGGAGTTAATCACATCAATGGACAAGCAGGTGAACCAACAAGTCCTAAGCCGATGTATGAAGGCTCTATTCGCTATGCAAAGGCATTTAATAATAAGTTTGCATTTAAAATCAATGCTTCTTACATGCAAGCAACGGATTGGCATGGGATAAATCAGACTGATTTAAACAGAGAAGGACAAGGCAATTTGCCTTTCAATCCAGGAGCAAACAAAGTTCATGCATTTGGCGATGAGGTATCCAATAACATTGGCCTTTTAAGAAATGCAGCTGGGATTCAGCAGGCATTTGGACCGGCAGCAAACAGTCTACCAGATCAAATAGTATCTAGAACAGGCTATAACGAAGTAGATTTGGTAGATTATAATGCGTCTAATTTGAAATTAAATGGAGCACTTCATTACCGAATATCAGATAATTCTGAGCTTTCTTACACATTGAATTATGGAGCAGGTACCTCAGTGTATACAGGTGCGCAAAGATATTCTTTAGCCAATTTCTCAATTATCCAACACAAACTTGAGTTGAAAGGAGATAATTATTTCTTAAGAGCTTATACTACGATAGAAAATTCAGGAGATTCTTATATAGCTGACTTGACAGGTGTTGTGATCAACGACACATGGAAATCAAATACAGCTTGGTTCGGACAATATGCAGGAGCTTATCTTCAAAATCTTCTAGGTCAAGGGGTAACCCCAGGTCAGCTTGGCACTTCAGCTCAGCAAACGACAGCACATCAATTTGCAAGAGGAGCAGCTGATACTGGCCGATTGATGCCAGGAACTCCTGAATTTGAAGCTGCTAAAACAGGAGTTAGATCTCAAGTGATTCCAATCGGATCATTATTCGACGATCAGTCAAGAATGAACATGGTAGAGGGTCAATATAATTTCAAGAATGAAATTAAATTTATGGACCTTCAGGTAGGGGGTTCATATAGGGTTTATGATCTGAGATCTAACGGGACTATTTTTGCAGATGTTGAAGGTAATGAGATTACAATTCAGGAAGTTGGAGCATTTGCTCAAGGCGCAAAAACAGTGCTTAATGACAAGTTGAAATTGACTGGCTCAGTAAGGTATGATAAGAATGAGAATTTTAAAGGACAAGTTAACCCAAGAATTTCGGGGGTATATTCTCAAGGAAATAACAATGTGAGAGTATCCTATCAGACTGGTTTTAGAAACCCTACTACACAAGGGCAGCATATTGACTTGAATGTGGTATCATCTAGATTGATCGGTGGTTTGCCATTCTACAGAGACAAGTATGATATATTCACGAATGCGTACTCTTTAGCATCTGTCAATAATTACGTAGCAGCTGTGGGTACTGGATTATCACCTGTAGACCCTAGAGCTACTGGATTGCTAGAGCAAGTCACCTCCTTACCTGATCTTCGTCCAGAAAGAGTTCAATCCATTGAGGTAGGCTATAAAAGCTTGTTGGCAAACAACAGACTGCTGGTTGATGTCGCTTACTATTATAATATTTATAATGACTTCATTACTCAAACTTCTATTAGAAAAGCCCCAGGACCTGTTTTCCCAGGTGCTCTACCAAATACAGATCAGGGTGCAATCAATGCAATTAATGCAGCTACTTTGTTAACTCCAATTACGACTCCAGGTATGGAAAATACATTCCAAACCTATACCAATATCGTAGACGAGGAAGTTAGAGCACATGGAGCTGCAGTTGGATTGACGTATAATTTACCACGTAATTTTACAGTTGGTGGTAATTACAACTTCAACCGCTTAATTACTACTATAGGAGAAGATTTCTTGAGTGATTTCAATACTCCTGAACATAAAACAAACATCACCTTCGGAAATAGAAAGCTCACAGAAAATTTGGGTTTTGGTGTTACGTACAGATACCAAAGTGCATTTAGATGGGAATCTACATTTGCTCGAGGAGATGTTCCGGAGATTCACACGTTTGATGCTCAGATCAACTATAGGATAAAAGAAATGAAGTCTATTGTTAAATTAGGTGGATCTAATATCTTCAACTATAGAAATTTTCAAAACTTTGGAGGACCTAATATTGGTGCGATATATTATATCTCTATCACATTTGATGAGTTGTTAAATTAATAAACCGACAAAATGAAAATAATCAACAAATTAATATACTCATTAGTACTTGGTTCATTTGTAGCTTGTACCTACGAATTTCCGGATCCAGTAAGTGTTGAACCAGACTCAGGCACGGCAAATTTCACTAAAATCATCTCTGTAGGTAATTCACTTACTGCTGGATATATGGATGGAGCACTCTATAATCGAGGGCAACAAAATTCATTTGCGAGTATTCTGGCAACACAGGCAAGATTTAATGATGGAGGTGATTTCAATGTACCTGAAATTAATTCTGTAAATGGATTCTTTCAAATGGGTCCTCAAGGGCCATTAGGAAGATTGGTTTTGACTGTAAACCGTCAAACAGGTGCAACAGGGCCATCGCCGATTGGAGCTGGAGATACACTTACTAATTTTACCGGTAATAAAGCTAACCTGAATAACTTTGGTGTTCCGGGTATTACCTTGTTGACTGCTTTAATACCGCAGACGGGAGGTCCAGCATCACCAGCGAATCCAGCTTACAATAGATTGTATGAGCGATTTGCTTCTAATCCTGGGACTTCAACGGTAATTGGGGACGCTGCCGCAGCTTTGGCTAACGGAGGCTCCTTCTTTACTTTCTGGTTAGGCAACAATGATGTACTTGGATACGCTACAGGTGGTGCATCTAATCCCGCTATTCTGACTTCTAATGCTGATTTCCAACAAAGACTTGCTGCGGCTTTAGGTGCTATGCTTCAGGCGAATACTTCTGCCAAAGGTGCAGTAGCTAATATTCCAAGTTTATCAGTTTTACCTTATTTTAATCTAGTTCCATGGAATGCCCTGCCATTAAGCCAAGCGCAGGCTAATCAAGCTAATCAAGGTTACGCAGCATATAACGGAGGTCTAGCCCAAGCAAGGTCATTTGGATTAATTACAGCACAAGAAGAAGAACTGAGGAATATTCAATTTCAACCTGGTCAAAATGGCTTTGTGATGCAAGATGAATCATTGACGAACCTTTCCGGAATTGGTTTACCAACAATTAGACAAAGTAAGCCTGTAGACAAAGCTACTTTAACACTTTCACAAGCTTTAGGACAGCCTGTTGGAGGAAACCCCGCCGATCTTAGAGGAATTACATTTCCCGTTGAAGACCAATTTGTTTTGATTCCACAAGAGCAAGCAGAAATCCAACAAAAAATTACTGCTTTCAATAGCTTTATAAGTGCAGCTGTTCAGTCGAATTCAGAGAGATTAGTCTTAGTTGACGTTAATGATTTATTAAATAAAGTATTAGCTGGTCAAATAAGCTCTGGGGGTGTAGGTCTCACTGCTTCTATTTTACCACCAAATGGAGGATTTTCTCTTGATGGAGTTCATCCAAATGCCAGAGCTCATGCTTTTATTGCCAACTTATTCATAGATCAAATCAATAAGAAATGGGGATCCAATATCCCAAGAACTAATCCTAATGGATTTATTGGTAACGATTTGCCACGATAAATTACACTAACCCAGTGCTAAAGCCATCTCAAGTTGAGATGGCTTTTTTTTGGTGGTACGTATTCATATCTCAACTTTAAAAAAAGATATCAGAACAAGATCTAGAGATTCCTCAATGGTAATAAAAAATGAAGATTGAGCTATTATGTTTATAAATTGGGAGTTGAGCATCAACCATTGAGTGAGCTTTGCCAATGAAAAAGATTCCAATCCCCCACAAAGAGACTTTCCTGATTCCTAGTCTCTATTCAATGTACTTAAGAAACTGACTAGGTCTCGAAGTTCCCGCTTAGAGAGTAGCGTTCCCATCGCTGGCATACTGGACATAGCCATTTTAGACTCTTTAATATCTGCCTTTTGAATTCTTTTCTCAGGATTGGAACCCACTTGCACGACCACGGAATCCACCCCGTCCTCCATTAGCATACCGCTCACTTTTTCTCCTGACTTGAGTTCAATGGCAATAGTACCGTATCCAGGAGCTATTCGCTTGCTTGGTTCTACCAGTGCGATAAGCAATTCTTCCCTGCTCAGCTTATTTGCGATACCTGAGAGTCTCGGACCGGCATTGCCTCCCATATCGTCATAAGCATGGCAACGAATACACTGAGCAGTCTGATTTTCGAAGAAAATGCCTCTTCCATTTTTCACACTGCCCCCGGCTAGGACCCCGACATACTTTTCCCATTCTTCCCCGTTAGATTTCGATTCTGATATAGTGGTGAATTGTTCTGAAAGTGATTTTGAATTCGTCGTTTTAATCGCTTCCTCTAATTCCACCCAAGTACCGTCCGGCAAACTCCCTTTGTCAAAATCAGCAAGAATTGCTTTCCATTCTTTCAACTCTCCACTTCCTTTCAGACTTCCCAGAGTAAGCAAAGCCGTTTGTTTTTCGGCAGTTGTACGCTTGTTTATAATCTCGTTCAACAAGGCCACTTTTTGATCAGTAAGCATATCAGTTTCCGATAGAAAGGAAAGTCCTGCCACTCGTACTGCTTGTTCCTGATCTTTCATCGCTGCTGCGATTGCCTGAGCAAGAATTGGAGAATTCATCGCCTGAAGTGAGCGAAGTGCTTCGACTTTGACAGGAGCTGAAGGATCGCTTTTCAGCCTTGCAAATAGCACTTGATCGGAATCCAAAGTTTTCAATTTCCCCAAAGCCTTGGCAGATTCCAATCGGATGCTGGGTTCTTTGGAACTGAGTTGAGCAACCAGCGGATTTTTGGAGATTTCGCGGATCAAAGCAGCATCCCGTGTCACTGGGCCTCGATATCTTCCATCAACCCGATCGACCAATGAGGGTTTTGACCAAGTTCCCACTGCGGCAATCGCTTCTTCCTGTAGCGGAAGTGGAACATCAGATTTGGCCAAAAAGCTTAATAAATCATTCAGATTTTCTTCATTTCCGACACGCTGATTGGCGCTGATTATTCTGCGGACCAAAGGCTCGTTTCGAAATGAAGTACTCTGAATTAGTTTGGCCAAAGCAGGCATAGCCTGTGGAACCGAAAAATCGTCATGAATGGCTCTCGCTGTTTCGGTGACTATAAATTCATCTGAATCATCCAAGAAACGAGCTAATTCCGGAGATTCCATTCGTCGTAAAGCGATCACGGCGCCAAGACGTACAGCTTTAGAGGGGTGGGTAGCCAATACTGCCAGAGGTGCCACTTTTCCAATTCGTGCCAAAGCTAAAGTCGCTGCATGGCGGAGATACGCATCTGTATCATTATTTGCTTCGATCAATGAAATAAGCGGCTGTAAGCCATTTGCATCGGCTGTTCTCCCTAAGGCTTCGGCTGCAAAAAACTGAACTCTTGGATTTGGATCTGAAAGTTTGGAAATAAGCTCCTTTGAGGCATTTGCATATTTGATGTCTCCGAGCCATTTTGCTGCTTGAGCCTTGATTTCAGGATCTGAATCCAACAATAAAGGCACCAAAACAGCTGCATATTTCATGTCTTCCATCCTGGCCAATTGACAGATACCTATGATGGCGTGAATTCTCGCTAGTTGACTATTTTGATCAGCGAGCACTTCCTGAAACTGTTCAAAGCCATCATTGCCTCTTTTAGCTAGTTCAAATTGTGCTTTTCGTCTGACTCTCAGATCCTCATGGTAAAGATTATCTTTTAGTGCATCAACACTTAATTTTTTGAAATTAGCCTTTAGTTTCTCGGCTGTTTCGAGTTGAATTTCTTTCAAATCAGAATTTTCTTCTTCCAATTTCCAGATTCTACCATAATTTTTGGTGCCCCAACCATCAATCCAGTCTGCTACATATAAAGCACCATCAGGCCCAAAATCCAATCCTGTAGGCAAAACACCTGATAAGATTTGTTCTGTTTTCGTCAATTCAAAGCTTGCCCCTTTAGGCTGGAGCTTAAATGCATGAATTCCTGATTTGGAAGGATTCCCAACAAACTCCACTACAAAAAAACTGTCCTTCCATTTGGATCCGAGTGCGGTGCCGGGATTGTAAGCCATACCGGTAGGTCCCGACACATAATTTTGGATACAAGGCGTAATAAATGCCGCCTGACCTTCCCAGCGTGGCAAGAACATCTTTTCATCCATCCAGACTTTATAAGAATTATTATCAGGATCACGGTATTTTCCAAATTGCCAATTCGTCCGCCATCCTGTATCAGATCCGTTTGTGAGGTACACTAATCGCTCCTTTTCGCCCGGATGATCTCCATCGTTGTCCACCGAAATCAAATTATTGAAGGCATCAAAAACAAATTCGTGTGTATTTCGAACACCCATTGCAAATATCTCAAAATCGCTTCCATCGGGATTTGCACGAGCGATCACTCCTCGGTTTGGGTATTTCCACTCTTTCCCATCGGGTCCTTTCCCATTAAATCCTATATCGCCAATTCCCCAATACACCCTTCCGTCAGGACCCATCTCCAGGCCTGACATGCCATGCGCTCCAAATCCGATGTGAATGCCGTATCCATGAGATATTGACGTCTTTTCATCCATCAATCCATCTCCATTTTTGTCAACCATTCGCCACATATCGGGACCCACTCCCACGTACAATGCGTCATCAACCATCATTACGGCACCTGCAACGTCCGTCACCTCATCGTCAAAGTCCTGAACAATCATTCACGATTGATCAGCATAGCCATCGCCATCCGTATCTTTAAGCGTATATATTTCCTCCTTTTGGACTGTCATATCGCGCCAATCATGCAAACCATCACCATTGAGATCAGTTAGCCAGGTGTTTTGGGAAGATCGCTCGGGAGAAAGCTCAGCACGGAAGAAGGCTCGTTTATCTTCAATATTTTGCAAGGCGATAGATCGAATTTCCCAATCCTGATGTCCCCGAATATCAAATTCAGAATCTTTTTGCCTATTGGTGCGAGAATAGATCAGATCCCCATTGTCTCTTACCTGGATAGATATGGCGTCGTGAACAAGAGAATCGACTGCCCAGATTGAAAGTTTGAGCCCATCAGAGAGCACTGGGCTAACCTGCACCTCGATTGCATGTACTTGAGTTTGAATTTCTGCTGTACTCAATATTTTGAGGTGAAGTTCCTCAGAACTTTTTTGACACGAAAATGTACTGAGAGTCGCTAAAACTAGAACTGATTTTGATAAGAAAAATAAGTTTGGCATAGGTTTAATTTTAAAATCAAACCATAAGGTAATTAAAATGAGTGCTTTCTAAATGCCATTGATATAAAGCTTGGCTAAAAACAAAAATCCCAACCAGGGATCGGGATTTTTGTTCACTTTAACCACTAACAACCATAAAATAAAAATCAAATAAATTAACTGTGTAGTCGGTACGGGAATCGAACCCGTGTTTTATCCGTGAAAGGGATACGTCCTAACCCCTAGACGAACCGACCATACTAATAAGATTAAAAATACACTGTTAAATTACTAATTGACAGTGTTTTGTGTAGTCGGTACGGGAATCGAACCCGTGTTTTATCCGTGAAAGGGATACGTCCTAACCCCTAGACGAACCGACCATTACTGACTCTAAAACCTGCTTTTCTGCAAGGTTGTGCAAATATAGAGTGTTAAGATTATAATTACAATTAGGCCACAAAGATTTATTTTGTTTACCATTTAAATGATTGATCCAAAGCAATAAAATTTTACTTACGTGGGTAATAGTGATGAAAAAGCTACTTTTGATTTAAAATTGGGTTTTAGGTATGCTTCAAGAGAAAAGAATTCGGGTAGCCATAAATGGCTTTGGGAGAATCGGCAGATATACTGCTAAATTAATTTTAGAAAATACAGCATTCAATTTGGTTGCCATCAACGATTTAGCTGAGCCAGTTGCTATTGCACATTTGTTAAAATATGATTCAATTCATGGAAAGGCAGCTAGAGACATCCGACTTGAATCTAATATCCTAAGCTACGGAGATCATGAAATTCAACTTTTTGGAATTTCAAATCCCACACTTTTGCCATGGGAAAGTCTTGACATTGATTTAATAATCGAATGTACTGGAAGATTTACCGATCGTTCAGGTGCCGAAAAACATCTTCATGCTGGTGCAAAAAAAGTAATTATCTCTGCGCCATCGTTGGATGATACAATCAAAATGATTGTATTGGGTGTCAATGATTCTATTTTAAATGGGAATGAAAGGATTGTATCCAATGCTTCATGCACCACTAACTGTCTAGCACCAATGGTACATATTTTGGAAGAAAATTTCGGAATAATCAAGGGGTTTGCATCGACAGTTCACTCCTACACCAATGATCAGAACCTGCATGATGCTCCTCATCGTGACTTGAGAAGAGCCCGAGCAGCGGCTTATTCAATCATCCCCACTACTACTAATGCCGGAAAAGCCTTAGATATCGTAATTCCTGCCCTGACAGGGAAAATTGAGGCGTCTGCCATGCGCGTTCCTGTTCCCGATGGGTCGCTGACGGATTTAATTGTAGAGTTAAAACAATCCGTTTCTGCCGAGCAAGTAAATGAAGCTTTTTTCAAAGCAAGTTTAGGCAAATTTAAAGGCATTTTGGAAGTGGAAAATGATCCAATAGTCTCCATGGATATTATTGGAAATCCTCATTCCTGTATTATAGATTCCGCCTTGACCTCCTCAAAAGGCAATCTATTGAAATGTGTTGGCTGGTACGACAATGAGGCAGGCTATGCAAATCGTTTGGTAGATTTAGCGAAAAAATTATGCATGTGATTTACCATCTAATCTTTCACTCGATTGAGTGCCAAAATCTTTAAGAGGAAACTGGGAAGTGTAGCGTGTTTTTTTCGATTCCTTAGATTAAGATACCAACCAATCTTTTCCATGATAGGTATTTTGAAGGTTTCCACCATTTCAATCAATGTCCCATCAGGATCCTCAATGTATGCAAATCGACCTGCTGCTTTACCCATATCAAATTCACTTTCACTGTCGACCGTAAATTCAATTCCAACAGCTTTTAAATTTGCTTTAAGAGCACTCATTTCATTTACATCAAAGCAAACGTGGATAAAACCCAAATCCCCCCAATTGCGATCTGCAAAAATGATATTTCTGGAAGGATGATCAGTTTCGATCAATTCAATTTGAGTTTGACAAAGCAGCTTACCTACTGCTCCGGAAGGTTCTGATGATCCCTCTAAGATAACTCTTCTGAAGGCTTGCCCAAGAACTCCTAATGATTTGAAATCATCCCAAACCTGTGAACTATCCGCTAAGATGTCTGACTGTTGAAAATGGTTTTGATAGATTGGTAGGACTTTATCTATGGCACTCACACCCATAACTACCCCAAGTACTCCTCCTGTCAAATCTTTGTTTTGACTAAACCAGGATTTATTTTCTACTAATTCAAAAATATTTCCGTAGGGATCCTTTACATAAAAATGTTGGTCTCCAGCGGGATTTTCACTTGGTATATTCAACATATCAGCCCCTATTGATTGCAAATGATCATAAGTCTTTTGGCTATCCTTACATCTGATCTTCACTGCTAGAATTCCTAAATCAGTCCATTGAAGCTTATTTTTTGAAGCCTGAGGAGTTTTAGAAGTGTACTGCCAAATCTCAAATCCCCCCCCTCCTTGCATATTCATCGCTAAAATAGCGTGCCTACTCTCAACCTTACCAGCAGTGTATCGGGTCATTAGTTTTGCCTCAGCACTATCTTGAAAAATAGGCACATCCATTTTAAACGCCTTTCTATACCACGCCCAAGCTTCAGATGCATTTTCCACACCTATCCCAACTTGTTGAATACCATTAATTTGAACTTGACTCATTTATCCATTAATTGATTTATCTCCTACTTTAATCTATTGTAATACAAAGTTTTAATCCTTTCGGGTTTTACTCCTAATCTAAAAGCAGTCATCGCAATCAGATTTGCTAATTGGACAGTGAGCCAGCTATTGGTTTGGTATTTTCTGTCTGATACCCTAATTGACTTTTTAATTAATCTAAACTGTGTTACTTTTTTAATCCGTTTGACGAGGTCAAAATCTTCCATGATAGTATAGCTCTCATCATACCCCCCAATTTCCTCAAAGAACGACTGCTCTATAAACAGCGTTTGGTCGCCTCCTCCTGCAAATATTCCATTGAATTGGGTAAACCAACTGTTGATTTTCAACATCGGATGCTTAGATTCAAATTTATAAGAAAAGCAACCTGCTCGACAACCATTATTTACTGCTTCTAAAATATCCTCGGCGAGACTTTTTAATGGTAGACTATCCGCATGAACGAAGTATAGAATCGATCCTTTTGCGATCTTTGCTCCGGCGTTTAATTGAGCAGCTCTGGAGCGAATTGGACTTATTATTACGGTTGCTCCATATTGAGCTGCAATAGCACTGGAATCATCTGTACTCCCTCCATCGACAACTATGATCTCAATGGCGATATTTTTTTCTAAGTCAGCGAGAAAAGGAATCAATTGAAGCAGGTTATCAGCTTCATTTATGGTTGGAATAATGATGGATATGGAATCAGATTTTCTCATCTGATTCGTTTAATCGTATAGTTTTTGATTGGGTTTTCCATCAGTGCGCTTTCCAAATCTCCATTTTCATAAAAAAATTTATTCCGATTTCCATCAATCTCGATTTGATACCCGTGAGGTTCTATTTCAGTAATTTTACTCGTCAGACCAAAAGTTTCAGAGATCATTGTCAAGTCGTTTTTTGGCTCCTGGAAATAAAATTTAACTGTAGAAAAAGGTATTAAATATGAGATTGACTTTGTGTTATCAAATTTATATGTGTGGGAATCCACCACATAAGACTTACCACTCCACTTGATGTTACTATAAAATGATCCTCGATTGGAAATTGACTTGGACTCAGAACTCATCATTTTCCCATTCGCGTAAGTTGATTTAATGGTCACATCGACATTGACTCTTCCAAAGAACCAAAAGCTCACCAGGCTTTTGAGGTTATACTCGCTAATATTTCCCTTTTTATTTTCTTCGACTTCCATGGTTCCAACCTTGAAACCTGCAAGGATAATTTCATATGATTTCTGGGTTACTTGAGCAGTACTGGCATGAATGGATAAAAATAACAGAAAGGTAGTTACCATCATTTTTAAACAAGCATCGCAGTATTTTGAGGAGATTATTTTAGTCATAATTAGATTCTTATCATGCCAGAGGAATTAAACCCTATTAGTTAAACTTCATTTTTACTTTTTCCCAATCTTCTTCTACATCAACATCGGAGAGTGTCTCTATAATACCGTAACTTAATTCAGCCCGAGTCAATTTCTCGATTGTTTGACTGAATACCTGTGAAGTGCTCCACTCGATCCCCTCAAACAATGAAGTCGTGGACTTCTTCATTCCCAGCAAATAATATCCACCGTCTTCAGCAGGTCCAATTACAACGTCTTTTTCATCCAATTTTTGAATTGCATCTGTAATGTGTCTTGATTCCAGCTGGGCACAATCCGTACCTAAAATTAAAATTCGTTGGTAGCCACTTTTGAAAAGTAATTGAAAGGCATTACTCATTCTTTCACCCAGATTTTCACCTTCCTGAAGCCGTAAAATAAAATTCGATGGAATATCAGCGACAGAATTTGGAATAAAATTAGAAAAAAATATATACGTCGTTAAGGGTAAGTCCTGGATCACTTGGTAAGTATAAGAAATTAAAATTCTATAGATTTCCAATGCTTTCTCCTCTCCCACAGTTACAGCGAGCCTAGTTTTCACCTTCCCGAGCTCTTCGTTTTTTTGAAAGATAATTAGCGCAGCTTTTTTCATCGATTCGCCTTATGATTAAGATTTATTTGCAGACACTTTTAACACACTAAAATAAATTCTAAATCTCAAAGATGAAATCATTTGTAATTTATCGGGCCATATTTTTTCAAAACTTAAGAAAAAATAAAAATAAATATGAGCCTTCCACAACACTTCTTATATTTACCCTACTTAATCTATAGACTTTATAAATTATTAATTATGGCATTACGACTAGGTGATTTTGCACCAAACTTTCAGGCTGAAACTTCCATGGGTAAAATTGATTTTTACGAGTACTTGGGAGATAGCTGGGGAATTCTCTTTTCTCATCCAGGTGACTACACACCAATCTGTACAACAGAATTAGGTACAGTTGCAAAACTTAAAAATGAATTTGCAAAGCGAGGCACGAAAGTAATGGCTTTGAGCGTCGACGGACTGGAAAGCCATGAAGGCTGGATATCAGATATTAACGAAACTCAAAGTACAGAAGTAAACTTTCCGATTATTGCGGATGAAAATCGTTTAGTATCCGACCTTTACGATATGATACATCCTAATTCTAGTGAAAACCTGACGGTAAGATCTGTATTTGTTATTGGAAGCGACAAAAAAATTAAACTGACCATCTCTTACCCAGCCAGTACCGGAAGAAATTTTGATGAATTACTTCGTGTAATTGATTCACTTCAATTAACCGCTACTTATTCTGTGGCTACACCGGCTAACTGGAAGCAAGGCGAAGATGTAGTCATCTCATCAGCTGTCAAAAATGAAGATATTGCTGCCAAATTTCCGAAAGGCCATAAGGTGATCAAGCCTTATTTGAGAACTACACCTCAACCGGATTTATAATTGTATGGTACATGTCAAGATCGGCTCCAAAGTGGAGCCGTTTTATTTACCTCTTAATTTCTTCAATTATTGCCAATGTTGCCTGGATGGCTGCCTTGATTTCCGAGTAAGCACCACGGGCGATTTGGTCTTTTTTGAATAGTTGTGAACCCATTCCCACACAAAGTACCCCTGCATCAAACCAAGATTTTATGCTCTCAACATTTGGTTCAACTCCCCCCGTCGGGATAATTTCAACTTTTGGAAGAACCGCATGTACTGACTTTACAAATTCAGGCGATAACACATTAGCTGGGTATATCTTTATCAATTCGGCTCCGAGTTCCTGTGCGAAAAATACTTCTGAGACAGTCCCGCAACCCGGAATCCATGGTAGCGTTGCATGTTGACAATATTCACCCAATTTCGGATTCATAACTGGAGCAACGATGAATTCTGCTCCTAAGTCTGAAAACATCTCAGCTTCCCAAGGATGATAGATAGTGCCAATACCCAAGGAAAGTCCTGGCATTTGATCTGCTAATTTTCGAATTGCAGGGAAGATTGCAGGGGCTTCTTTACCCCGATTTACCAGCTCTATCACTCGAATTCCTCCTTCATAGGCGGCCTCCAGGAGTTTCAGACAAACGGACTGATCAGGATTAAAAAATATTGGCATGATGCCTGCCTGATCCATTTTTTTAATAAATGGTGTTGGGTTTCTCATCATCGTTTGATTTTACCTAGTGAGTCTCCTACTACTAATTCACGCACCTCCGCCATACTGCAGAGCAATACATCTCCTGGCACACTGTGCTTGATAGCTCCGGCGGCTACAGCAAAATCAATTGCCTCTTGCGGCTGTAAATACAAAAGGCCCTGAATCAAACCTCCTGCATAGGCATCACCAGTTCCCACTCGATCAACAATGTGTGTCAGCTCGTAAGTCTTTGAGGTAAACCACTCATCAGAACTAATTAAATCGCCGGCTAAGCTGTTGTGTGAGGAGCTATGCGAGGTTCTTTCCGTTTTAGAAATGTATTTCAAGTTTGGAAACTGTCGAAATAGATGTTTTTTAGCATGTTCAAAATTTTCAAAATCTATATTTAAGCAAGCCGAAAAATCACGTTTTCCCGCAATCATGACCTGAGTAAGTTGCATCAGCTCAGGCATTACTTCATGTGGTTTTTGTCCAAACTGCCAGAGATTGCTTCGGTAGCTCAGATCACCACTGACGCTAATACCTCTAGAATTTGCCTCTTGCAAAGCTTTCAGCGTGAGGTGAGCCGACTTCTGCGAGATAGCAGGACTTATTCCCGACCAGTGAAGCCATTCCGCATCTTCAAAGACCTTATCCCAATTCAAATCCTTGCCATCAAAGTTTGCAAATACAGAATCAACTCGATCATAGATCACTTGTGAACTTCGCTGCATCGCGCCTTGCTCTAGAAAATAAATACCCATTCTTCCAGAGTAGTATTTTATGAAATCACTTTTCATCCCATTTCTTCGGATTCTTGCAGCCGCTGCCCAACCAATCTCCTGATCAGGAAATGCAGTCAAGTGGTAAACTTCATTTCCCCAAAATGCCAAAGCCGCTCCGACATTTGCCTCTGATCCCCCAAATTCCACATCATAAGAAGTGGTTTGAAAGAAACGATCATTTCCGGGGGGAGAAAGTCGAAGCATCACTTCACCAAGAGTCACAATTTTTTTCATCCGTATCTGATTTTTTTTCTAATTTGGAATAACTTATAAATTTTCAAGGATTCTATTTATGCAAAATAAAACTCTGGTCCTTCATCCTGAAGATAATGTTGGCGTAGCATTGACGGGCTTATTAAAAGGTGAATTCATTAAAGATTCCAAAAACACAATTCAAATTCAAAGTAACATTACTGCGAAGCATAAATATGCCTTGAAAAACTTTGCCGTTGGTGAGGACATCCACATGTACGGCACTACCGTTGGGGAAGCTACCCAGGCTATTCAAGCCGGAGGAGCAATAACCTTGGCCAATATTCGTCACAAAACTCGTGACTATCGTGCCTCATCTAAAACCACCTATAATTGGAGCCCTCCAAAAACTGATTATTGGAAAAATAAAACCTTTCAAGGTTACTTGAGAGCAGATAATCAAGTCGGTACCGCAAATTATTGGTTAGTGCTTCCGCTTGTTTTTTGTGAAAATACCAATATCAAATTGCTTCAAGAGGCGTTCGAGAATGCACTCGGATTTGCAAAGATAAATCCCTACGAGCAGCAAATTAGAAATCTTATTTCTGGCATGACCCATGACGGCCCACAAAAAACTGCGGAAACGGTTGCGGTTGAAATTCCTGAAGATGTAAATCGAGTATTCGAAAATTTAGATGGTATTCGCTTTTTAACTCATAATGGTGGCTGTGGTGGCACAAGAAATGATTCGGAAACACTGTGCGCACTATTGGCAGGATACATTCATCATCCTAATGTGGCAGGTGCTACAGTATTATCACTAGGTTGTCAGAATGCCGAGGTAAAAATTCTTGAAGCTAAACTTCAACGTTTGCAAAAATCAAACTCAAAACCAGTGATTATTTTCGATCAGCAGCAGGAAGGGACCACTGATGAGTATATTTCTAAAGTGATTGCTGAGACATGTGAAGGACTCAAAATCGCAAATCAAAGTAGGAGATCAGCCCAGCCGATCAGTAAACTAGTAATTGGGCTAGAATGTGGTGGTTCGGATGGATTCTCAGGGATTTCTGCAAATCCTGCCTTAGGGCGGGTTTCTGATTTGGTTGTCAGCCTAGGGGGAAGTACAATACTTTCTGAATTTCCTGAATTGTGCGGAGCAGAACAAAACTTGATTGATCGCTGCAAAACGCCGGAAATAGCTCAGAAATTTATTCGATTGATGGAAGAATATGATGCTGCCGCTCATCGAGTCGGTTCTGGATTTGATATGAATCCCAGTCCGGGAAATATCAAAGATGGCCTGCTCACCGATGCAATCAAATCCTGTGGAGCAGCTAAAAAAGGCGGGACAGCCCCTATTTCGGCAGTATTGGACTATACAGAATATTTGGAAGCCCCTGGTTTAAATCTTTTATGTACACCGGGGAATGATGTGGAAAGTACAACAGGTCTGGCAGGTAGTGGGGCAAATATTATTCTTTTCACTACTGGTCTGGGAACTCCCACGGGAAATCCAATATGTCCGGTAGTCAAAGTGGCGACGAATGACATCTTAACTAGACGAATGGCTGACATCATTGACTTTAACGCTGGAAGTATTATTTCTGGGGATCAAACAATAGCGCAATGTGGGGATGATCTGCTTGAATTTATCCTTAAAGTAGCAAGTGGCGAAGAAATTGTAAAAGCAGATCAAAAAAAGAATTTTGATTTCATCCCTTGGAAACGAGGAGTTTCCCTGTAAAAAAACAGTAATCTTAGGACTGATAGCTATTTGATATGTCTATAATTTTAGACTTCTTTCTTCCTGATTTAGGTTCTTGCATATAAGTTAAAGTTATAGATACTTCTTATCCAGTCTGTACCTTAGACTTCCCTGGTACTATCCCTTCTTTTGATAATCCTGTAGACTTTGTAATACCATTATAGTATCAGCACTGGTGAACAGTAGCATTGCTGGTACTTTTCCCGATTGCGATTTAGATATCAACGGTCTTTCCACCGGCTACTCATAGAAATATAGACTATTGGCATAATTACATACAACTGTACTGATCCATAAAACAAAACGTGCATCAATTATCCTAGAATTCATACCGATAAAAGCACCAGTATTAAAATTCCATAATAAAAAATTTTGCGGTTGCGCCTTTTTCCCGAATACTTCTTGCCTTTGCGTACTCCTTGGAATTGTACCAATTCATAGCAGAATCTTTGTCTGGGAATTCAATCATCACTAAGCGGTCATGATTCCACTCACCCTCGAGCACTATAATTTCAGCCCCTCGAACTAAAAACCTACCTCCATAAGCTTCCACAGTGGCAGGAGTCAGCTTTTTGTATTCCTCATAAATTTGTGCGTCGTGAATATCCACCTGCACTAAAGCGATTGCTCCCATAGTTATTCTTCAAATCCTAAACCAGCGGCAAACCTTGTTTTGGCAAAGTTTATCCTTCTTTTCGAAACCAAATCATTTAGCGTCAGCCTAGAACTGAAAAGCGAAACTTCTCTGGCATTCACTAAAAACAAGCTACTTTCTCCTATTTCAAATCTTCTTACTTCACCTATGAGCAACAGCTCTAAGGCCGTAATATTCTGTGAAAAAACATTGATTTGTGTTCCGACTACCTCAAGGCTATTAATCTCAGCTTCCAATTTTGTTCGTAGTTCTACTTCTTTTAGATCCCGGGAATATTGTTTGAAATTAATCTTTGCATTTGCTAAACCAAGTGCTCCTCTGCTCTTTCGCAAAAGTAATGGTGTATATATTGAAACTCCCCATTTATAATTATTTTCGAAGAAGGGAGACTCGAAATTATTCAATGTTTCTGTTAGAAAATTATATTTCAACTTCACTACTGGAAGTATTTGCTGTGACTTCAGCCTTCGCTCTACCCCCAGACTGGCTAATTCAAAATCTGCAATTTCCAATACGGGATGATTTGAAATGGCTGCTCGTAAATCTTCCTTTTCTAAAATTGGCATGAATTCATCAAATAACCCTTGAGGGAAAACTCCTTGCTCTAGAAACATTGGTTCACCCCCTTTTCCCCATAGAAAAGTATTTAATAACTGAATAGCACCGAAAAATGTATTTTCAGCTGACAGGAGATTGTATTGACGATTTAGTAATTGTGAAAACGCTTCAACTGTATCAATAGCAGGCAGATTACCTAGTTGATAGGAAATCCTTACACCTTCAAATCTAATTTTTGCGAGCTTCACTCCTTCATTCAGAACCAGTACATTCTCATGAGCCAAAGCCCATTTCCAATAAGCATCTGAAGCATCAAAGTATAGTTCATTCAGCAATTGTTCCCGCTGAGAAATAGTAGACTCTTGGTAGATTTGAGCTTGACGAAGCGCTGCCCTACGCTCATCTATGATCAAACCTTGACCTAAATTGATAGCTGCACCAACCGCCAATAAACCATCTGAAGGAACAGCGGCCTCTGGATTGAGATTTTGACCTGAATTTCGTTCAAAGATTCCGTTGAGCTCCACTCCAGCCCAAGTTGGAACATTTATTCCTACCTCCTGCCGATCGTAATAGGTGCTGTTTTTGAACTCTTTTTTATCAAGTGTACCATATAAATTGGGGTCAAAACCTCCTCGCGCCTGTCTTACTTCCAGATCCCCCATAAGCAAGTTGATTTCCGCTTGTGAAGCAAGGGGATGGTAAGTTCTCACCCAGACTTGAAATGATTCAAAATCCAATGGATCTACTGACTGAGATTGGATAGTTCCGAAAATAAAGAAAAGTAGTAGGCTAATCGAAAACTTTCGCATCATTTTTTCTTTTTAGCAGCATCTTTTTCCTCTTGCGTATAATAATCTGCAGGAAAACCATTGAGCTGTCGCCAAAATTCATACCATACCGGTACATCGTTTAGTAATGCAATCCCATCAGCCCCAGAACCCATTCGCAACAAGTCAGGCCATGGCTCCTCTTCAGGATCTTCCCCTACGACCACGCGATATTGGTTGGTAGCTCCTGCGAACTGATCAATCGCTACCACCACTCCACCAAATGTACCATTGGAAAGCTGAGGCCAGCCTGAAAAGACAATTGCAGGCCAACCGTCAAAGATGAATCGAACTCTGGTACCCAGCTTAATTAAAGGAAGATCTACCGGCTGAACATACATTTCTACCGCTAGCTCAGCATTTGCAGGGACGATATTTAGAATTTGCTCTCCTTCTTTTATCGTCTCTCCAATACCCACTTGGATAGCTGACGCTAGATAGCCATCCTGGGGGGCCAAAATATGGCGAAATGCTTTTCGGGCTTCGTAGTTGGAGTATTGATTTTCAAGCTTTGTTGCAGTGGCTTCCGCATCATACTGAGATGATTTAGCCGTAAACATCTCAGATTTAGCCTTAGCAACTTTATCTCGAAATTCGTTTTCAATGGCACCCAAGTCAATTAATGAACTAATCTGTGAATTTTGACTACTCAAGTAATCATTTTCTGCCGCAAGAAGCTTAGCCTGCACATCCTGAAATTTTAATCTTCTAGTTTCTAGATCTGTCAAAGCTATCAAGCCTTCAATGAATAGCTTTTCTGCTCTGGCAAGTTGCTCTACTCCGATCAGGTAATTTACCTTTGACTGCTCGGAATAGATACTGTCTGACTGTACCTTTAGATTTGCCATATTCAGCTTGTTCTGTGCTTGCTGTAGCTTTAAGACGTTGTTTCCCTGTAAGGCTAAGATTTGGGTTTCAAGCTGGCCCACTTTTTCTCTGTATGAATCTGCCGAAAGCAGTTTTGCATCTACTTGAAGTTGAGTCCTCGGCAGTAGCAACGAATCAAAGTATTCATCCTTGATCTCTGAAATCTGTAAAATAGTATCTCCCCTTTGTACAAAGGCTCCTTCACGCACATACCATTTTTCTATTCTGCCTGCGATGATAGAATGGATCGTTTGCGGTCTTTCTTCTTGGAGAAGTGCTGTAACAAACCCCTTGGACCTAATATTCTGGGTCCAAGGCAAAAAAAACATGATAAAAGCAATGATCAGTATACCCACAAGAATACGAACTCTCCGTGTACTTTCTTTAATAGGTAAAGTCATTATCAGGCTTTTAGCTCCGCTAAAAGGAATAGATTCTTTAATTTTAACTTTTGAAATATCTAGCATGACCCTTAAAAATTATTTCCTCTAAATGATTTATATCCCTCGAAATTTCCATTATACAAAAGGGTGCCTTTTTCCAAGTAGATAACTTGATTGGCTTTAGCTATGATTTTTTCTTCCTTAGAAGTCAAGACTAAGGTCCAATTTCCGCTGAATATGAATTCAGTAACCCTTGTTTTCATCGGTTCTTCCAGATCACTCAGGGAATTTTCCATAATGAGTGCTTTCGGATCTCCCAGAAATGCCCGCGCCAAAAGAATGCTCTGCGCTATCTTTCTGGAAAGTCCCTTTCCTTCGGGCATTAATATGGTTTCCAAGTCAGATGGAAGTTGATAAATATAGTCTTTCAGGTCAACCAAATTTAAGATGTAGTCCAGCTGATCATAATTGAAGTCCCTTCCAACCAAAATATTTTCTTTGATTGAGCCATGGAAAATTTGTTGAGTTTCCAAACAGTCTCCTACCATAGCTCTGAATTTTTCTAGCTGTATCATTTCCATAGACAGGTTGTTCACACTCACTTTTCCTTCATATTCCTGATAAATCCCTGATAATAAGGCCAAAAGCGCACTTTTACCACTCCCACTTTCACCATTGATCACGACTTTACTACCGGGATTAATATTTAGCGAAACATCCTTTAAGATAGACTTTAGCGCATCTGCGGGCTGAAAGGTTACATTTTCTAAACTAAACTGAAGACCCTCTGGCTGTGAGATCACTACTTTTTCGGTCTCAGAATTATGCTCCAACTCCAGATCCATCACGTGTCCTAGCTTTTCTACAGCAACTAACGTATCGTATACCGTTTCTAATGAAAGAATCAACTTCTCAACGGCATTCACCACTATGACAATGATGACCTCAGCAGCCACAAATTGGCCAATACTGATTTGATCATTGATCAAAAGCAAACTTCCTGCAACTAGTAAACTTGTCACAATCGATATTTTAAAGACAATCATCACCTTGAATTGTAAGATCAAAACCGAGAAGTGCTTTCTTCTGAACTCCACATATTTCTGAATCAACTTATCCGCCCGAAGAATCGGAAGCCGCGTATTCCCGACAAGCTTAAACGTATTCATGGTCCTACCAACTTCTTGTAACCAGTAAGCGGTTTGATACTTGTAGGTTGATTCTTTCAGTGCAGTTTCCATTCCTTTCGGACCTGTCAAATAAAAAATTACACTTAGAATAGCGATTAATACAATACCGAACAAGATAAACGTCGGATGGTAAAATGTCAGTAAGAGCAATCCAAAAAATACCTGTAGAAATGCTGTAGAAAAATCAATTAGTAGTTTGGCAAGTCCTTTTTGAAGACTCACAATATCAAAGAATCGATTTACAATCTCAGGTCCATATTCTCCGTGAAGTACCTCAGTCTTTACCCTCGGAAGGCGATAAGCCATGGCCAAGCCCGCTTTTGAAAAAATTCGCTGCTGTAACTTCTCTGAGATTTGGAGCTGAGAGATTTGTAAAAAACCTCCAAAAGCCACACCCAGCGCCACTATGATTACCAAAATGATCCAAGATGTAGTGATTCTGCCTCCTAGGATAAAGTTGAGAATCGCCTGAATTCCCAGAGGCAAAGACAAAGTCACAATACCATTTAGTACCGAGTAGAAATAAATTGCATAAACCTGATTCTTCTCCTCTCGAAGCAGGCTGAACAATCTTGATACTGGGGTCATTCCTTCGTTATTATTCATGTGTGATGGCATTTAAGACTAGCTGATGAAAGAATTGATATCTACCTGATGAGTCCATTGATTTTTCGATCATTCCGGGGAGGTGTATGAAGTTGAAAGATTGTAAAAGACTTGACTCCATTACTGTAGATACCAGCGTTTTTGGGTATTCATAAGTTGGATTTATCTCTTTGATTATAGAAGAGATCAATTCTCCAAACTTATATACCTGAGCAAAAATTCCATTCTCATGCTCAGCATCTACTTCTTTGGTTAAGTAACCCTTTAATGATTCGTTTATGACTAACTGATGTAGTTGGATCGGATCAAGGTATTGATTCTTAGTAAAAATTGGACCGTCTACCATTAACTTGATTGCTAGCCCCAGTCGCTTTTCCGGATCTATCAGATTTGCAGTGGAGTATACAAGATTGATCTCCATCCATCCCCAATACCAAGCAGTGAGATACAATAAAAGCTTGTGCTTGTTTTCAAAATACCGATAAATAGCTGCTTCAGTACTTCCTATTTTATTCGCAAGTTTCTTGAAAGTGAAATTCTCCATCCCCAATTCTTGGATCAGTCTGGTACCCTCACGTACGATTAAAGTACCGAGTTCAGAACTAAAAGGCTCCTTTAAATACAATTTACTGCATACCTCTACTTTCGATTTGCTCAATATTGTCTCCATAGTATAATTCAAAAACAAAGGTCTAACGAGTGACTTTCCAAAATGGTTTAGTATCCCTTCTGTTTTTGTTAGTAATATATACTAAATGAGTAAACTACTTACAATCCATTATTTTGAGTGAGCAGTTAATTTTTCTATCGGAATGATTTGAAGTGTCTTCTCATTTGTGGCTTCTAGGATCACCTTTGGAGCTACTTTGAATTCATATGCTTCCAGCCACCTTCTTGCACAAAGACACCACTGATCACCGGGTTTTAATCCAGGAAAACCGTATTCTGGAATGGGTGTCATCAGATCATTTCCACGAGATTTTGAAAACTCTAGAAATTCCACAGTCATGACAGCACATACCGTGTGAGTTCCTGAGTCATCTGGCCCAGTCTCACAGCAGCCAGTTCGATAATATCCAGTCAAAGGATCTTTACTACAAAGACTGATTTTTTGCCCAAAAATATTAATTCCGTCCATTTTATAATGTTTTAGTGTAAATCCATGCCCATCCAATCAATAGTGGATGAATAATAATCAATCGAACCCAGCCACCCCATTTCGGCACACATAGCCCATCAGGAATACACGAATCTATCTGAATAAAGTAAATATGCGCCGGTATGAAGGCGATGAGCATTAAAATGATGCTCCACGCCGATATTTTTCGATAGTTGGGAAATAATAGTCCAGTTCCAACAGCCACTTCAGTTATTCCGGAAAAAATATTTATGATTTCGGGAAAAGGCAAATAGTCTGGAATAAGTGGATAATAACTTGCCGGATCAATAAAATGATTAAGTCCTGCCAGGAAATAAAATGCTGACAATACGTACAAACTTATTTTTTTGATTATCATAGTTTAGTTTATTTCTAAACGAAGAGTAGACAGCTTGATTTAAAATTTCACCACCTATTTAAACCTCTTGACCTGAATTGTGTTTTGCTAATTATGAATTTCAAAAATGACTTTTTTAAATTTAATATCAGACCTATAGTTTTTTGGCCACCATTTGCGCTCTTGATTTTAGCAGTTGTACTTAGCTTGATAGCTCCTGATCTGTTTTTGAGTAGCATCCTTGGAATTCAACAAGCCATACTGATCAATTTTTCTCTGGGATTTAGCTGGCTTTCATTTGGAATGACGATGCTGACTTTGGTAGTTTTTGTCAGCCCTTTAGGAAAATATCGAATTGGAGGTAAAGATGCCAAGCCTAGATTAAGCCGAATTAGTTGGTTTGCTATCGTATTGTGTACGACAGTTGCCGTAGGAATTCTTTTTTGGAGTAGTGCCGAACCAATTTCGCACTTTTTCTATCCTCCTGATTTCAAAAATATTCTGCCTCAGTCGGAAGCAGCCAAGTCTTTTGCATTGGGAGCTTTATTTTTTCACTGGGGATTTACGCCCTATGCCATCTATGCAGTACCAGCTATGGTTTTTGCTCTTTTGTTTTACAGAGGAAAGCAAAATTATACCCTCGGAGTAATGCTACAGCCTTTATTTGGGCGTAATCCTAACCAATATGCGGTAGCCGGCCTGGATATGTTGAATTTATTCTCAATGGTCAGCGGGATGGCTGCAGCTTTAGGAGTTGGTATTCTCAGTTTGTCGGGAGGAATATTGGCGTTCTACCCTCAACTCAATCTCACTTTGCTTCAAGCAGGTATTACCAGCTCAATACTCTTGACATTTATTATTTCATCAGCAACAGGAATTGAGAAAGGGATCAAAAATCTCTCCCTGATCAACCTCATTTTCTTCGGATTAATTGTAGTCTTATTTTTCATTTTGGGTACTGCCGGCAATGTGGGTAGTTCACTGATCGAAGGTCTTGAGATGTATTTTTCAAATTTCCTGGATCTCAGCACTCAGGCTTCGGGATCTGGTGAGAAATGGACCTATGATTGGTCAACTTTTAATTTTGCTATTTGGATGGCTTGGGCGCCAATTACTGCACTCTTTCTTGGAAAAATAGCCATTGGGAGAACGGTACGAGAATTTCTTTTCGTCAATTGGTTTTTGCCTGCGCTGTTTTGTTTGTTTTGGATGTCGCTCTTTGGCGGAAGTACACTGGAGTTGGCCGCCGTTAATCCAGAATTGTATAAAAATCTACTTGACAATTCGGGTGCGGAATCGATTATCTATCAAGTATTCAAGGATGAGGGATATTTTAAGTTGTTTGCCCAACTTTATATAGTAGGTATATTTATCTCCTATGTGACTGCGGCGGATTCGAGCACTGATGCTATAGCAAGTATCAGTATGAAAGGAACCAACGTTGATACTTTTCGCTCTGATACCAATATAAAAATCCTATGGGGGGTTTTAATTGGGTTTTTGGCCTGGATAATGATTACTTTCTCAGGAATTGATGGGGTTCGTATTTTATCCGTGATGGGTGGACTCCCTGCTATGTTTTTTCTTTTTTTAGTGTGTGGGTCATTGATTTTAATCCTTATCAGTCCAAAAAAATACTTGGACTAAGGTCGATATTTGAGTTTCCCTACGAGATAGAGATAGAGTACTTTTGAATATCGAAGCATCAGAGGAAGTAGTGTGACATTTAAAACCAGCACCATGACGAGGTACATCCAAAGCTCAGGCTTTACTAAAAGCACATTAAGAGCGACAAAAGCAGTGATCACTATTGCGACGGAAAAGCCATAGCTGATGTACATAGCACCATAATAAAAATCAGGTTCAGGATTTAGGTTTGCTTTACAAACCTTACAAACCGGATTGACTTGAGAAAGCTTTTTATAGCTCATCAATGAAACTGCAAATAAATTTCCTTCTCTACATTGTGGGCATTTTGCTTTTAATATTGCTCTAAACGTACTTTTTTCTTTTTTCATGTTTCCTAAAAATAATTCATCTCATGATACATTAGTATTCATTTTGCAAAGAGTTGATTAGTTTTACTTTGTTCTACTGACTTATTAAAAAAAAAGAGGGTTTAACCTCTTCTCAATAATATAATTCATCCAAGTCATAATCTTTACCCCTACCCCACTGAAGTAATTCTTCGATCGTGTAATACTCAAGAGTATCGAGATCTTTCACTCGAAAATTAACTCCTTTAAGACGGCTAATAATTTCAAGTTTGCGGATCTCGCCTTGATTTATCAAGAGATATTTTCGCCCTACCCTAAGATTATCCAATGAGATCGGCATTCTAAGATTTAGTTTTAATGATAACTCCAGTTGCTTCAAATGTGATCTCACGCTTTGCTTCAGTGATCGAATTCACTTCTTCAGCGCTTTTTCCTTGATCTTCTGCAAAATGCTGCAGTGTTGCTACATCGGTTTCTGTGAGAGTCGCCACTCCTTCGAGTACAATTGGGAATCCTTGGGAATCGGTAGGCATGAAAAACCCATAATCCTTAAAGGTTATTCTCATTGACTCTCCGTTCGGAAGATCCATCGTCATCCAACAGCCTTTCTTGGTGCATACCTCTTTGATTTCTCCTGAGATCTTTCCAGAGAAAGTTCCACCACTGTTCACTTGACTTATCATCTCTGATGCGTTTGTAACTTCATCCGCAATAAATTTTTCACCATAATTGCCTGGTATAGTTGTACCAAGGTCAATGAGGATTTCGGCTTTTTGTTCGGCATTTTTGCAGGAAAAAGTTAGTACAAGCCCAAGAATTGTTACTAGTAAATATCGTTTATTCATCTTATTTCATGTTAGTGAAAGTAAAAGTAGGACTTAGAAGCGCAATGAAAAAGATTTACAATAAAGATTATTATGTGTATCCGCAATCACACCGGTAAAAGACAAAAAACTTATACTGTGTAGTAAACACTAGTATTTCGGTTATCCCTGATCAGTCGACACCGCCTCGGTAGGTCTGCCTCGCTGTGGCGGGCCTGCCGCTCAGTCAAGCAAAGAAAATTAGGTTACCATCATAATTGCGGATAATCACTAATATTAGCATTCGTTTAAAGTCAAGAATAGAAATAAAATGAAAGCTATCAATTTGCAAAAAAAGATGTCGGTGAAAATAATTTCAACAATTTTAGCAATAAAACTTCTATTTTTTTGACAATACTGTAATATTGCTTCTGAAAATATAGCTCCCATGCCCCAAACCACGAAATTCATCATTGATTTTGACAGTACATTTACCCAGGTAGAAGCACTGGATATTTTAGGAGAAATAAGCCTTGCCAATGACCCCGATCGAGATCGGAAACTTCAGTCCATTGTTGATATCACAGACAAAGGAATGGATGGAACCTGGACATTCCGCGAAAGCCTGGAGCAAAGAATAGTGATTTTGAATGCTACTAAAAGTCAAATTTGTGAATTGATTGACGTATTAAAGAAGAAAGTATCCAAGTCGTTTGAGCGAAACAGGGAATTTCTAAAAGATAATGCTGTCAATATTTATATTATCTCTAACGGGTTCAAAGATTTTATCATTCCCATTGTTGCAGATTATGGCATCCATGAATCTAATGTATTCGCAAACGAATTTATTTATGATGAAACTGGAAGAATCATTGATTTTAACCGGGAAAATCCACTTTCTAAAAATAATGGTAAAGCTGAGACAATAAGGAAAATCAATTTACAAGGAGATATCTATGTGATTGGTGATGGGTACACTGATTATGAAATCAAGGCCTCTGGTCTTGCAAATAAGTTCTACGCCTTTACCGAGAACGTAAGTCGCGCTAATGTCACTGCTCAGGCAGATCATATTGCCCCAAGCTTGGATGAAATTCTTTATGTGAATAATCTAAACAAGAAATTTTCATACCCAAAGAGCCGAATCAAAGTTCTTTTGCTTGAAAATGTACATCAGATTGCTGTTGATCTTTTCAATGATGAAGGATATGACGTCGAAGTAGTCGGATCCGCACTGAGCGAAGATGAGCTCTGTGAGAAAATCAAAAATATCTCGATTCTGGGGATTCGCTCCAAAACTAATGTGACTAAAAAGGTATTGGAAAATGCCAATCGTCTTCTGTCAATAGGAGCTTTTTGCATCGGCACCAATCAGATTAACTTGGAGATTTGTCAAGAAATGGGCATTGCAGTTTTTAATGCACCTTTCAGTAATACCCGTTCGGTGGTAGAAATGGCTATCGCAGAAATTATTTTCCTGATGAGAAATCTTGCAGATAAATCAGTAGCAATGCATCAGGGGAAGTGGGATAAATCAGCTAATGGAAGTTTTGAGATTCGAGGCAAAAAGCTTGGAATCGTAGGTTATGGAAATATTGGTGCACAGCTTTCTGTTTTAGCGGAAAATATGGGGATGAATGTATTTTATTACGATGTTATCGAAAGACTCGCACTGGGGAATTCCACTAAATTAGATTCGTTGGATGAGCTGCTGAAGACTTGTGATGTAATTACCCTCCATGTGGATGGGAGAAAAGAAAATGAAAATCTGATTGATCAATCGAAAATAAACCTGATGAAGAAAGGTGCGATTTTGGTTAATCTGAGCCGTGGGCATGTGGTCGAAATCCCAGCCCTGAGGAATGCCATACGTTCTGGCCACCTTGGAGGATGTGCCATAGATGTATTCCCAGAAGAACCTAAAAATAATTCAGAACCTTTCGAATCTGAGTTGATCGGTTTGCCCAATACTATTCTCACTCCCCATATCGGTGGTAGTACGCTTGAGGCTCAGCAAAATATTGCTCGGTTTGTGCCTGGCAAAATCATGGAATACGTCAATAGCGGTAACACCTACAATTCAGTAAATTTTCCGAATATTCAACTTCCCTTCTTACAAGATGCGCATCGATTGATACACCTGCATCGAAATGAACCAGGAGTATTAGCCAAGATTAATCAAATATTGGCCAACTATGAGGTAAATATTGTGGGGCAATATTTGAAAACCAATGAGAATATTGGTTACGTGATTACTGATATAAATAAAGCCTATTCTTCTGATGCGATTAATGAATTAAAAGAAATACCTGGTACTATCCGTTTTAGAATGCTCTACTAATCAAAAAAAGTCTCATTTATTGCCACTTTTTTGATTAGTCTCCAATGCACTTAATTATCTAATAATCGCCTGTGGTAATTGATTTGCCCCAAATGGTAATTTAAATGCCCGTAAAGATGAAGCAAGAAAAAATAGTAAGTCATCTGATGCCCAAAGACCTCCAAAGGATAATTCTTTGAAAGTAAACTATCGGACATTCCTTCTAAACTTACAATTACTTGATTTTTGCAGGAAACTATCTCTTTCAGAAGCTCAGTTCGGGGTATATCTGTCCCAGCGAATTCGAACGCCCGATTTCGCTGATAATCATAGCCTCCAATTTCTTTGCCTATAAAATACTTCAAATTCCCTACTAGATGTAGTGTTAGGTTTCCTGCAGAATTAGTAATCTGATTAGCCGTAGTCCAGAGATTTTTTTCATCCTCATAGCTTTCGATTTCTCTATGTAAGCGATCTATATCTCTTTCAAAAAGTTGAATAATATTTTTTATTTCCATAGGTATAAAAATTAGGTGGAATAGCTCTCGGACACCTCTGCCACTTTGAGATCGTATTTGTTATTTGCATAACCAAAATCGTTGAAAAATTTTGTAGAAATAGCCCAATGCTCACGCTAGTACTATGTCAACAAATCGAATATAGCTACATATTGCAATGATATTGGTTCAATTAATTTTATTATTATACTTTTAATCTACAAGATGTTGGATAGCTGATCTTTAAATCACGAAATGCTATTTTTTGGTAAAAATTCCCCAAAACTATCCGACAAAGGGCTACTTCTTTTAGTATAATAGCTATTCCAAGAGAGACTAGTTTTTATAATCTCGACTATTTCTTTGTCCCACTTTGGCAGTACTTTTTTGTTCATCAGCGTAATAGATTCTCGTCACTGCTTGTAGAAAGGGAGACTGGATCATTTTTTCCTTCTTTTAATTTTGCCAAAAAAATATGATTCTCAAAAAGAATTTCAAGTCTGCAATCTATAAGAAATCTTGCCCAGAACGCTCGACTTTATAGACAGCCTTGATTGACATGGAACACCACAGTATACTTTTTCGAAAAATTGACCTGATCATTAATGTCGAAAAACCGATCTTTAAGACCTGAGTTGGTTTGGTTTTATCAAGAAACACAAGCCTAGGTTTTAAAACCTACCTGTGCATCAATTACCAATTTGTTACTGGCTTGGAAGTCCCTGACGAAAAACGCTCTTGTTACACCAAAATCCTGTGAAATCGGAATCTCGAGGCCTACCATGATTCGTAATTCTGGTAAAAAACTTACTGAAGATTCTCTGAGTCTAAATCTTAAATGTTATCTAAATAAGAATGATATAAAAAATAAAAAGTACCTCAATTAAACTGAAGTACTATTATATATCAATCGTTTTATCATCTCATTCCGGATCTATCACATTTTTTCTTTCACCAAATTTGCCTTCGGTCTTTGGAGTTGACTTCGTAGGTTGAGCAGATGCAGGAGTCGTGCTTGACGAAGCCGGTCTTGGATTCTCAGTACGTTTCGAATGCTGAGGCTTATTTTTAGGTTTATCCCCCTCACGCTTTTTGAAATTAGATTTATTGCCTGATTTGAAATTTCCACCTTCTTTTTTTGCTTCACCTGAATATGTTGGGCCGGCTTCCATGCCTTGCGGTAGTGGATTCTGGGTAACATGCATCCCAATTAGTTTTTCAATTCGAACGAATTTATACTGATCTTTAGGATTAACAAAAGTGATTGCTTCGCCTTCTTTGTCTGCTCTTGCAGTTCTTCCAACTCGGTGTACATAATCTTCCGGATCAGAGGGAGTATCATAGTTAATTATTAATTCAATACCGACCACATCTATTCCCCGTGAGATAATATCGGTGCCCACAAGAATTTTAACTGCTCTATTTTTGAAGGAAGCCATGATCTTCTCTCGCTCCACTTGCTCTAGATCGGAGTGAAATGCTTCTACGTCAAATTGCTTTCGAAGAACTTTGAACAGTGACTTTACCTTTTCTTTAGTTGATGCAAAAATTATTACTGCCTCATATTCTTTTTGAGAAAGAATCTTCTTGACAAGTTCTTCTTTTTGTGTGTCATATACTGAATACATTGATTGAGTAACTCCTTCTGCAGTTTTGCCCAGTGCAATGGAAATCTCTACTGGTTTATTCAGAAACTTCATGCTAAACTGCCGAATCTTAGTAGGCATTGTAGCAGAAAAAAGAATAGTTTGGCGTTGCTTAGGAAGGTAATTTACAATCTTCAAAATATCATCTGAAAACCCCATATCCATCATTCGATCTGCTTCATCCAAGATAAGATGCTGAAGAGTGCTGAGATCAATTTTGCCCCCTGCAAGTAAGGCAATCAATCGACCGGGAGTTGCCACTATGATATCTGCTCCTAGTTCAAGTGCCTTTTTCTGCTGTTCCCATACGACTCCGTCTCCACCTCCATAGATGGGAATGGAACTGATTCCTAAAAAGTAGGAAAAGCCCTGAATCTGCTGATCGATTTGAATTGCCAATTCACGTGTTGGGGCCAAGATTAACGTATTGAGATTTGTAATACCCGACTTGCTTATTTTATTCAGTATAGGCAAGATGAAAGCTGCTGTTTTTCCAGTCCCTGTCTGAGCACATGCGATCAAGTCATTATTATCCATGATCACGGGGATTGCCTTCTCCTGAATAGGGGTTGGCTTTTCATAACCCATCGCATTCAGGCCATCCTGAAGTGAAGGTTCGAAATTAAATGATGAGAATTCCAAAGTTGAGGTGATTATATATTTTTAAAAAAGACAGAAAACTCCTGTTCTACCAAATATAACTCTGAATCTAATACAAACCCAAATCTTTGAGGTGAGTAATGAATCTAACGAGCAATTTGATCTCAAAATTGATTCGATCAGGCAATTAACCTATATTTCATCACGATTCAAATAAAACAACATGAAATGAAATGTAAGCTTTACATCAAACCCTTAGTATTCTTTACCTTTTCATTTTTCCTCAGCTTAACCTTAGCTCTTGCTCAAAAATTCGAATTAAAAGGCAAAATCGTGGATTCTGAATCCCAACAGTTCCTAGACGAAGTTAGCGTGACATTAAGAGGTACAGCCTTTGGTCAGACGTCTGTCGGAGGAGGTAACTTTAGCTTCAAAAATATCGCGCCGGACCGATATATGCTTTCACTTAATCTTGATGGATATAATAATTATGAGCAAATTGTCAGACTTGGTGACGATCTTGACCTTGGGCGGATTTATATGGTGAAATTCGGTGCAGAAGGTACCGGTGCTGCGCTACAAAAAACCATCCGTGCAACCAATATTACCAATCTATTCAATGACCGGCCCAATATGTTGGGAGGAAACATGGTGTATGGAATAGCTCCTGAAGCGGTCAAAGTGGAAGGAAATAATTACTTGGATAAGAAATGGAATACATCGTCGCTCCTACTCTACAGGGATCAAAAGCTTTTAGAAGGCTTTAGAGTTCGGTACAATATTACTGCAAATCAATTTGAGCTGATGGAGCCGGAATCCAATAACGTATCAGTTATGATGGGATTGCGAATTCAGAATTTGGTATGGGTTGATTCGGCTTACAAAGTACCCCGATATTTTGTCAATGGCATGGATTTTCTAGACGAAGGGGTTCCAATATCTGGGTTTTTCGAAGTACTCGTTGATGGTGAATTTCCATTGATGCGACGTACAGAAGCAATCTTTAAGGAGTCTAATTACAATACTGCATTGATGGTGGGGAATCGAAATCACAAAATAATCAAAAGGAATACTTATTATTATTTGCAAGGTAAAAATGTGATCGAAGTCCCAGCAAATCGAAAGAAACTGTTACTATTGTTCGGAGATAAAGCCGAAGACATGGAAAAGTTTATCAACGATAATAGTCTGCCCACTCGAGAACCTAGTTCATTATTTCAGATTTTCACCCATTACAATTCAAAATTTGATGGTTTTCATCCAATAATCAGTCAGCTCGTGGACGAAAATTAACGATTAAAAAAAAATATATGTTTAAGAAATTTACCCTGGTTGCGTGTCTACTTCTTCCAGCGCTGACCTTTGCCCAGCAAACTCAAAAACCAGTTCTTCACGGAAAAAACTGGGTGGCAATCACCGGAAAACCACTTGCTGCTACTGCCGGAGCAACGATTTTCCAACAAGGCGGTAATGCCGTAGATGCAGCTTGTGGAATGCTGGCTGCCACTGCCACGATGTGGGATGTGCTTTCTTGGGGTGGGGAAACCCAAGCCTTAATCTATAATCCCAATACTAAGAAGGTGATTGCGATCAATGCTATGGGTTATGCGCCAACTGGTGCTACGGTTGATTTTTACAAATCCCAGAATATGGACTATCCACCCGAGTTTGGACCTCTGGCAGCGACTACACCAGGTACACCGGGAGGATTGATGACCATGCTTGCCGAATATGGCACCATGAGTCTAGCTCAGGTTTTGGCCCCAGCTATGCAGCTTGCCAAAGGATATCCAATGGAGGAGATGACGGCAAATAATATTGAAAAGGGTAAAGGTAAAATTAAAGATTGGCCATATTCCAAAAAGGTCTTTCTGCCACATCTAGGAGAAGAACGAGAAGCGCCTGAGGCAGGAGAGATTTTTGTTCAAGAAGATTTATATCAGACACTGGCTAAGCTTATTACGGCTGAGAAAGCTGCTTTGAAAGCTGGGAAATCCAGAAAAGAAGCTATCTATACTGCGAATGAGCGTTTCTACAAAGGGGATATTGCCAAGGAAATCGTAAGAGGAACCCGTGAGCAAGGCGGACTTTTCACGGAAGCCGACTTGGCAAATTGGAAAGTGAAAATAGAGGAGCCGCTATCTGTGAATTATAAAGGAATTGAAGTGTACAAGCTTCAAGAATGGACTCAAGGTCCTGCACTCCTTCAATCTTTGAATATTCTTGAGAATTTCGATCTGAAAAGCATGGGGTATAATTCAGCGAATTACATTCACACCATTTATCAAGCAATGAGTCTGGCCTTTGCAGATCGTGACTTTTATTATTCTGATCCGGCATTTGACCCGGTAAGTCCAATGAAAGGTTTGCTTTCGAAGGAATACGCAAAAGACCGAGCGAAACTAATCCAAGCTAAAAATGATCCAACGATTGGGCCTGGTGATCCATATCCTTATCAAGGAGGTACCAACCCTTTCACCAGCTTACTCAATGAAAACAAATCCGCAGTAGCTATAAATAATCCAGGAATGCCGATTCAGGGACTGGATGATCCTTTTTTGGAGCAATTCCAACGTGGCACTACTTCAATTGAAGCTGCGGATGCTGAGGGGTGGGTAGTTTCGGTGACCCCGAGCGGAGGTTGGATCCCGGCTGTGATCGCTGGTAATACTGGTGTAGGTTTGAGTCAACGGATGCAAAGCTTTGTCCTGAATGAAAAGTTGAACCCATACAATCTTGTCGAGCCGGGCAAGCGCCCAAGAGTTACTTTGACTCCAAGTCTGGCGCTGAAAGACGGAAAGCCTTTTTTGGCTTTTGCGGTCCAAGGTGGAGATTCACAGGATCAAAATTTACTTCAGTTTTTCTTGAACGTGGTCGAATTTGATATGAATGTGCAACAAGCCGCAGAGGCTGCCAATATCAATTCTTACCAGATGCAAAGTTCCTTTGGAGCGCACCAGATCAAACCTGGGGCTATGACTGTCAGAGAAGACACTCCCGTTTGGATTCGAGCTGAATTGGCTAAAAAAGGCTATTTCCTAGATTTTTTGGCCAAAACTTCCGGACCGATCAATGCCATTTGGTTTGATTGGAAGCATGGAAGCTTTTGGGGTGGATCCAGTAATTACGGTGAAGACTACGGAATAGCTTGGTGAGATCGGTTGCCGGTTGTCAGTTGTCGGTTGCCGGTTGGCAGTTGTCGGTTGTCGGTTGTCGGTTGTCGGTTGTCAGTTGTTAACCTTTGGGGTCTCTTTTTGACCTCGAAGATTTATTTGGCTTGCAGTCTTCGGCAGGTAGTTTCAACTTAGAAATTAAGAGTCATATTTCCACGACATTAGGTTCACAGTTTGTCTACTTTATCTTAATTGTAGCTGCTTCCATGATTTGAATAAGAATTCAAAAAACGATTACGATTTAAATTTTACTAAAAACACATGACCAGAACCAATTCGAAAAACTCACAATTTTGCCGTAAAGCAATTTTATTTCCGATTCTATTAGTAGGTTTTACCACCTTTTCTTTTTCACAAAAGACTGCCAAGCCAAATCCGCTGAAAACTGAAGTCCAACAGTCAGTTGAGACACGATATGCCGCATTAACAGACCTCAGTGATAAAATCTGGTCCTTTGAGGAAATCGCTTTTCAAGAGACTCAATCCGCTGCAGCTCTTTCCGATTATGCTGAGTCTTTAGGATTCAAGGTGACCCGAGGAGTTGCTGATACTCCAACGGCTTTTGTTGCGGAATATGGATCCGGAAAACCAATTATCGGAATTATGGGTGAGTTTGATGCCCTACCAGGATTATCACAAAACAAAGTGCCTTACAAAGATCCCCTGCACACAGATGCTCCAGGACATGGCTGTGGTCACAATCTTTTTGGTGTGGCTTCATTAGGTGCAGCCGCCTCGATCAAAGACTTGATTGAGAAGGGAGAATTGAAGGGAACTATTCGATTTTACGGAACCCCAGCTGAGGAGAAATTCTTTGGAAAACTTTGGATGATCCGTGCCGGACTATTCAGTGACGTAGATGTAATGATGGATTGGCATCCTGCGGATGATACTAAAGTAAATGCTCAAAAAGGCTTAGCCCTGGTGGATTTTCTTGTGGAATTCAGAGGACAAGCGGCACACGCCTCAGCTGATCCCTGGAATGGAAGAAGTGCTTCTGATGCCTTGGAATTATATGCAAATGGAATCAACTATTATCGAGAGCACATCAAGCCTACAGTTCGGATTCATTACCATATCCAAGATGCGGGTCAAGTGGTCAATGTGGTGCCAGACTACAGTAGAATTTGGGTGCGAGTTCGGGATAGCAGTCGAGAGGGCTTATTTCCAGTGTGGAAGCAAGTAGAGAAAATGGCTCAAGGTGCAGCAATCTTAGCTAATGTCGACTATGAAGTAAACCTGATCTCAGGAGTGCATGAAATACTGGTTAATCGTACAGGATCTGCAGTCTTACAAAAGAACTTAGAGACCTTAGGACCTATTTCTTATAGTGCTGAAGAACAAGTTTTCGCAAAGAAGATTCAAGAAAGTGTGAACAAGCCTCAAATCGGATTAGTCTCTGAGATTAAGCCTTTGGAAGAAACGTTAGAGCATTCTATGGGAGGTTCTACAGATGTGGGTGATGTGAGTTGGAATGTACCAGTGATCAGTTTGAGTGCTACTACTGCGCCAAACGGAACACCTTGGCATTCTTGGGCGGTCGTAGCTTGCGGAGGAATGTCTATTGGTCATAAAGGAATGGGATATGCTGCAAAAGCACTAGCCATGACTATGGTGGACTTGTATCAAAATCCAGCACTTGTAGAGTCAATCAAAGCTGAGTTCAAAACTGAAAAAGGAGATTATATCTACAAAGGAATTCTTCCAGACGGCCCACCTCCAATCAAGTCAAAATTGCAGTAAACAATCTACTTAAATGGTCTGAAATCTCAACCCCAGATCTGATTGAATCTTGACACGTTGTAACTGATCGAGTTAAGTCGAACCATATAAAATTCAAGCTTTTATGAATTATCCTTCTAGCTAATTAGGAAAAATATCAACTTATAACCGCTTTAAATCATGAAACAAACCCTCTCCATAAGCCTGATTCTTTTACTGATCACTTTCTCTGGCTTTGACAGCCCACAGCAAAAGATTCTGATCATAGGTGATTCCATTTCCATTGGCTACACGCCTTATGTTTGGAAGTATTTTCAGGGAAAAGCTATGGTTACTCATAATCCCGGGAATGGACAGCATACTGGAACAGGTCTGGAGAAAATCGAAGAGTGGATTGGAGATGAAGATTGGGATTTGATTCAGCTGAATTGGGGACTTTGGGATTTGGTATATCGTCACCCTGACTCCAAGGCCAATGGAAATCGAGATAAGGTCAACGGCAAGGCCACTTTCACCATTGATGAATATGCCTCGAACTTAGATTCAATAATTACCAAGATCAAAGAATTGACTGATACCAAATTGATTTTTGTAACAACATCTTATGTGCCAGAGGAGGAATCAGGTAGATTTTCTTCGGATCCTGAGAAATACAATGCTGCTGCCAAAGCAGTCATGCAAAAGCATGGCGTTGCAGTGAATGATATTTATGAAGATTCAAAAGTTATTCACATAGCGCATGGAATAGGAAGTAATGATGTCCACTATACCGAAAAAGGAAGTGTAGAACTTGGGAAATTGATTGTTGGCTTTATGGAAAAGGAATTGAATGGGACAAATCCCACTGTGCTCTCAGATGAGAAGCAGGTTCAAAATCTGATTCAGGATTCCTTTGATTCACTTTTTTCGGCTTTTAATGAAGACTTGATTCTCGATTACTACACCGATGATTTCCTACTCTTGGAGCAAGGCGAGATTTGGGACATTGAATTCATCCGGAATTATTTCAAACAGGCAAAATCAAACACGCCAATCCCAGTCCGAACAAATCGTTTTGAGTTTATTTCGACCAAAATAGAAGGCAATAGCGCCTGGGTGGCTTACCAAAATTATGGTACAATCAAAGGACCCGATCAGGAAGGAATTAATCTTCACTGGCTGGAAAGTGCGACGGCCGTTCGGACTGCAAAGGGGTGGAGGTTGGATATGTTGCATTCGACCCGGGTTTCAGAATTAGAATAGTATTTTTTTAATCCTCTGGTTTCAAAAATTAAACAAATCTTAAGAATTACTTAAGGAAATCGCAAAAGTGATTAGGCAAAATTGTGGTCATAAATAACTAAACCACAGAAATGGAAGAGAAACTATCGAGAAACGCATTTTTAAAATCCCTTGGCTTTAAAGGCGCTTCACTCCTAGCAGTCTATTGCGCAATCCCAGTGTTGAGCAGTTGTATAAATGAGCCTTCACCGAATGATCCGGCGGGAGCAGCTACAGATTTCATACTTGACCTCAATGATCCTTCGTATGCTACATTGAATACAGTGGGGAAATATGTAACCGCCAATAGAACAGTAATTGCCAGAATCTCAGCTACTACTTTTGCCGCAGTGACTCAGGTTTGTTCCCATCAAGGAAGAGCAAATGTGATTTATCAAAACACAGAATTTTACTGTACTCAACATGGTGCCAAATTCGATATCAATGGTCGTGGATTAAATTCCAATGGAAAAAATGGATTAACTGTTTATATGACAGCTTTGAATGGCAGCTCATTACGTGTATTTTCTTAAAGCTAGATGACACGTACTAATTTCCGAGCTCTCTTTCTTTTTACCGCCTTTTTTGGCTGTGTCAGTCCTGTATTTGCTCAGGATGATTTGATGGCACTTTTAGATGATGATTTTACGAAAAAGCCAACTTACACTTTTGCTACGTTCAAAGCTACTCGACTAATTAATGGGCAGACAGTAGAGACACTTTCTAAAAAGCATCTTAATTTCTGGATTTCCCATCGATTTGGGGCAGTTAACAGTGGATTCATTAATAATTTCTTCGGTTTGGATGAAGCAAAAATTAGATTGGGTTTGGAATACGGTATTACGGATCGTTTGATGATAGGAGCTGGAAGAAGCTCTATGGAAAAGACGTATGATTTCTACTCCAAATATAAAGTACTTCGTCAATCAAATAAGATTCCGGTTACAGTAACGGCAATGGGGGGCATGGCAATCAATACCATGACTACAGGCTATATCACTGAAACTGGGGCTGAGATGAAGTTTTTCAACAATCTGGAACGGTATTCATATACAGGTCAACTATTGATTGCACGTAAGTTCAACGAAAAACTATCTCTTCAACTGATGCCTACAGTTCTTCAACAGAATCGAGTGGAAAGTGCATTAATAGAGAATATGATGCTTTCTATGGGAGGTGGAGGGCGCTATAAGTTGTCCAATAGAATTACGCTTTCTGCCGAGTATTATTACAGTGTCGTAGATCGAACAAAATACAAAAACGACACTGGTCTGCCCTATCCATTTCACAATTCCCTTTCATTAGGTGTAGACATCGAAACTGGAGGACACGTATTCCAGCTTCACTTTACCAATTCAAAAGGCATGATCGAAAAGCAGTTTATTGGACAGACCATCGGTACTTGGGAGAATAAAGATATCTTTTATGGATTCAACATAGCAAGAACATTCAGTCTAGATAAATCAGCTAAAAAGAAAATCAAATGAAAAAGCTAATCTTAATCTTATTGCTAGTCCCTTTTCATTTTCTGATTTCTATTGGAAATGCTCAGACACTCTTTTCTACTTCTACTGGAGAAATCTCATTTTACTCCTATACTCCTGTAGTAGATATTAATGCAGTCAACAAGAAGATTGGAAGCATTATTAATTCTGAAACCCGAGAGGTTGCGGTTCAAATGCGCATGACAGATTTTTCATTTCCTAATAAATTGATGCAAGAGCATTTCAATGAAAATTATTTGGAGAGTGAGAAATATCCAACTGCTACATTTCGAGGAAAAATCTCAGGAAATGAAGATTTTACGTCACCAGGAAATCATCCCGTAAAAGCTACTGGAACAATGAAAATCCATGGTGTTGAAAAGCCAATGGATTTGGTAGGTCAAATCAATTCTGATGGGAAAGTATTGAAATTGAAACTCGAATTTTCAATCAAACTTGCTGATTATAATATCAAAATTCCGACACTTGTATTCGCAAAGATTGCTGAGGAAATAGATGTGAAAGGAGCACTAGACTTAGTGAAAAAATAGGCCATTGGTAAACAAGGACTTGGCGGCCTAGCTGAAATATACTACCGTGAGCAGACCTAGTCAGAAACCCACAAATCTTCACTGACCAGAAAATGCTACGGCCATCTGCACTGCGCAAGGCTGGAGATTGGACTAGCTCCATTCCTCACGAGTCTATGAATAGTCAAAAACCAAGTGGGCTGACATCCGTATCCAAAAGCTACAACCAATACAAAAGTTATGAATAAGCTTAGACTTGCCTTAGACTGGACCGCCAACAGCAATCATATAGGTTTTTATGTGGCTCTGGAAAAAGGCTTTTACCGAGATTTGGAGCTAGAAGTAGAATTGCTCACACCAGATCAGGACGACTATCAGATGACACCTGCCAAAAAGGTGGAACTCGGCATAGCAGATCTTGCACTTTGCCCGATGGAAAGCATATTGAGCTACCGGACGAAGGCTAATCCATTTCCGCTGCTCGCAATAGCTGCAGTGCTTCAGGAGGATTTGAGCGCAATCGTGTCACTGGCTGACAAAGGATTTGAAAGTCCCAAGGCATTGGATCAAAAAAGTTATGCATCCTACAAGGCTAAGTACGAAGATGAAATTGTCAGGAAAATGATTCAGAACGATGGCGGTAGTGGTGAGATTGAGTTGCTCTATCCAGACAAATTGGGGATTTGGAATACCTTGGTTGAAGGAAAAGCAGATTCTACCTGGGTATTTATGAATTGGGAAGGGTTACAGGCAAAAGCCAAAGGTATTGAGTTGACTCATTTCCGGTTGAAAGATTATGGTATTCCATATTCCTATTCTCCTGTCATCGTCGTAAATGAGGCGTCATTAGAAGCTATGAATTCCCAATACAGATCCTTTTTGGCAGCAAGCAGAAAAGGCTTTGTATTCGCCCAAAATAATCCAAAGGAAGCAGCAGAGATACTATTTCCACATATTGATCCCGATTACCAAGAAATAGACCTAGAAGCTAGCGTGCGAATGACAACAGCAGCCATGGGAAGCCAAGTAGATTGGGGAAGAATGGATTTCAGTAATATTCAAAAGTATTTGGATTGGTTGGAAAGCAGCGGGTTATTACCGGAAAAGTTTGATCCAGAGCAGCTAGCAATCAATTCTTTATTGTAATTGCCACACAAAAATTGTGGGGGTAGAATAGAAATGGTGGAAAAAAGGTAGAAAAATAAATCAATAAACGGCTATCCATATTTTGTCTCGCTGGGATAATTTTAACAACAGCTATAAATGGTTGGGAAATATGTGATTGCTCTGCGGTAAAAAAAACCTGAAACCGTTTTGGCGAACCCTTCTCTTCCCGATTGACATTTATCCGGCCAAAACCCGGGGAATAAATCAATCAACAGCTACCCATATTTTGTCCCGCTGGGATAATTCCAATAACAGCTATAAATGCTTGGGAAATATGTGATAGAAAACCAATCCTGAAATTTCTTTGTGTGTCTTGGTGAGACCTTTTTTTTCTTCATGGTTAAATAAATTCCTGAATTGTGATCAAAAAAACAGGTTTAAGCTGTAAGGCTTAAACCTGTTTTTTCTCCTACACCTCTGTAAAACATTATGTTTTGGCGGTAGACTATCCACGATCTCAACCGAAAAGTTTTTCAAAAATCTTGTAGGTAATCAAATAAGTGGGCCTCACACCTTCCATTCCTAAAGCTCCGGAAGCCAAGGTACTTCCTGTCTCCAGTGGATTATCAGAAGCGTAATAGGCATACAATACTTTGACATTAGGACGTATACTTCTTCGAATTTTAGAAGCTGATTGAATCGCTTTTTGATAATGTGCACCTTCCATTTCTAATCCTACTGCATTCCATGAGGACTCCATGAAATAAGTTAAAACATCTCTATTCTGAAGTGATGTACCTAATACGGTAACCATCGAACCCGAATAAACACCCAGTCCAAATCCTTCAAAATCTGATTTTTTGAACTCATTTTTGAAAGGATAATTATCAGCTGTTCCTTCAAAAACATGTGAATTGGGAATCATTAGATCACTTTTTCCTCCATAAAGGATCCCAGCTTTTCCCATGATTGAGGTAGAAACCACATCAAGTACAATAGTTTTTTGTCCTTGTTGATAAGGTTTCAATAGCTCATCAAAACACTCATAAGCCTGCTCTCCAAAAGCATAATCCATGACCACAAATACAGGACGTTTAGACTTGTCTTTTGGTAAGACTACCCCGGGGATCAACTCATCTTTTTCCAAAAGTGCGGTATCGATTACCTGAGCACCGATATTGGTACCAGACTCATCGGGAAGATTGATAAAGCCGTGTGCCAAAGCATAGTCCTCTATTGCTTTTCCTTGATGACCTTTGGTATTGGTACTGATAGCCATGACCACATCTTCCAAGGCTTGGTAATCGCTGAGATTGAGCAATTGATACCCGTAAACGGTATTTAATACCGAATGGAGATTCGCTGAAATAATGTGAATTGGGCGTTTTAAAAGACCTTTTTCATCCAAAGTTTCTTTGATTCGGCCAGCCCAAAGCTCGCCGTAGACGTGATGTCCTACTCTTTCACGCAGGGTAGCCGAAAACGAAACCTCACGATCTAAGCTGTGGATTGACTCATCATAGGCCAACTTACCCAAATGATAGATGATAGAAAACAGACTATTTGAATTGCTGCTTCGCTCAAATTTATCCACTGCGGCGAGTGTTTCTTCAAAAGTTCTACCTATCAAATGACTTAAATAGGCACTTGCAGCTTCTTTATTGAATTCTTCACCAGTTTTCTCTTTTGCTATTATTTCATCGAGCATACGCCAGTTGGTATTGATTTTACCTTTGGCATCAGCACTATTTTGGAAAATCTTATTGGATTCTAGATTTAAGAATGTCAAGTGAGTCAATATGTCATAAATATCAGATCGACCACGAGTCATCTCTACATACATGATTTGCTCATCCAGTCTATAGCAATTTCGCTTTCGCTTGGGAGGTACTATTGCGGTCAGATTCGATGTTTCGTATCCCTCTCGGCTGATCAATCGAACATAACGACATTCTTCGATTCCGCGAGGTAAGCGCTCCATCACATAAAGTAATCCGTCCAATTCAATTTTTTCAGGATCAGTGATAGTCCCGTAGATTTCTGGACTCAAAGTCCGAAGTGCCTCTACCAATGTTTCACCTGATACACCATTCGGCTTGTACACACCTCTGGTGAATAAGTGTCTCATCGTAATGTATAATCGCTCTATTGCGGCGCGAGATTCTTGTGCTTTGGTTCTTTTCATTTAAATAATAGAAATATTCGTATGGATAAATTCTGTAAATATAGCCTATTTAGGCCACTTGTTAAGCTTTGATACAGTTTCCACCTAAAATGGAAACTGAAGAAAGTTAAAAATTAACTTATCGGAGCTTTTCTTTTAACTACACTCCTACTCCAAAAAACAGCGTTGAGGTTTGCCTCAATGTTCCGAAACGAATCTCAGGTTCCAAAAATAGTTTGTCGGTGATCCCCCATTGACGACTGATTTTAAGTAATGGACTCAAATCGAAAGTAGGGCTTCTGGAGAAAGCATCTACGGTTATTTGATCCTTCTTGTTTGATACCACCCCACAAAAACATCTACAACTCGACCCAACGACAGCGTATACTGTTGTAGATAATAGCGATACAAAATTGGAAAACTCAGGTAATGCGCTCGAATGGAAATCAATTCTTAAAACCCAACTATACCTGATTAAGAAACATTTAGAAACACTTTTAATCTATCTGATCGGTAATACATTCCAGTCCCTAAACCATTTTTAGCGGTGAATTTTCGCTCCCATACAAATCCATCCGATGGATAAATTCGAATATCACTCGAGCATTCTCCACTAATACCTAAACCTATATAATCTTCTGTAATATTCTGATCCTGAATCCAAGAAGCTCCAAGAAAAACAAATAAGAAACTAACAATTCGAGGTTTGTATAAGTGTTAATCAACACCTTTCGAGATCAATATCTTGTTTGAAGAAAGTTGACGTTCCAATTAAAAAACTAAAGAGATAAATCCCAAAAAAAGAAATTATTGCTCATCAGGTACTACCTGATTAACAAATCTTTCAATCTAGAAAAAGCTCATTTCCAATCTTTAAAAAAGAAGGACATAAAACTATACATACTAAGTGCAAAGAACTAAACGCTCTTAGAACAGGATATTTTTTCCTCCTTGATTATTAGAAATGGAAATGAGCGAAATACTCAATTTTAACTACTCCTTGAGCAGTTCGCTGAAGAATTTTTTAAGCTTATCCACTTTTGGTTTTACCACAAATTGACAATAGGGCTGACCGCTATTTGAGTTATAGTAATCGTAGTGATCGCTATCGGCAGGATAGAAATTGGTAAATGGAGTAATTTCAGTCACAATAGGTCGATCAAAAACCTTGGATTCATTGAGTTTCGACTTCAGATTTTCGGCGATTACTTGCTGTGCTTCCGTATTGAAAAATATAGCTGACCGATACTGTGGTCCTGTGTCAGCTCCTTGCTTATTCAACGTGGTGGGATCATGAGTACCCCAAAAAACTTCTAATATTTGCTCCAAAGAAATCACATCGGGATGGAAATATACCTCAATCACTTCTGCATGGCCTGTAGTGCCATTGCAGACTTCTCGGTATGGAGGCTCTACGACAAATCCTCCAGCATAGCCTGAGATAACCTTTTCGACTCCATTTAATCGTTGAAAAACAGCCTCAGTACACCAAAAACAACCTGCACCTAGCGTAATTAATTCTAGGCCATCAGGAATAGAAAGTGTAGTAGATGGTAAGTTCATAGTTTCTTGTTTTAAAATTCAAAATATGTACTCAGAACCCATTTTGAATCATTTAAGTTTGTCCGGTCTTCTGATTTTGGAACTCAAAGGCGGAAAAGTTCCGGGACTGATGCTTTTGCCCTTATCTATAATTTCAATTTCACCCGCCTCAGCTAGCTGCCTTGTGGCTTCCAACACATCTTCTTGAAATAGCTCCCAATCCTGAGGGTACATAGCCTGAATCACTGTTAAAGGAGAAAATTCAACTTCCTTCATTCGTTTCAATTTGGCTAAAAGTGCGACTTGAAGGATATCCAATTAAGGGCAGTTAGTTGCAGACCATTACAAATGCCGGTGGTAGATTTTTCAGCGTAAAGCTGGTTTTTACTTTTCCAAAATACTTTTTGAAAAGATTCTTTAGCAAATAAGAATAGCAAATCTGTATAAAAAAACCTGATGGATTCAGTGCTGACTTTGAAGCTGCTAAGATTTGGTCTTTGACCTCCGGGGAAATCAAACTAAAAGGCAAAGAAGATAAGACATAGTCTACTTTTTCACCATTAAGATAGTGATTGATATTTGTTGCAGAATCATTGATGATAATCACATTTTCCTGAGGAAATAGATTCTCCATAGATTCGCAGAAAGACTTATTTATTTCAAAAACATAAAGTTTTGCATCAGAAGCCATTTGTGCTACAATCCCATGGGTTATACTTCCATCTCCCCCACCTAATTCTATGATTAGTTTAGCACTGGGTATAGCGGCATGAGATAACATTTTAGCTACCAGAGCCTTAGAACTGAATGTCAAGGCCCCAGTTGTACTGAAGTTAGAAGAAAGCTCAACCCAGAGACCTGATTTATTCATAATTTTTTTTTCAGCATTGGAATATATTCTATTTTGACTTATGTGTTGGATACCATAGCCAGAAAAATCATAAACATTTGAATCAAAGAGTCAAAATTACTCAGGTTTAGCGCTAAAAACTCAATACGCTTTAAATTTTTTTGTCGTATGTCTTTGACCTTGTATATTACAATGTTTAGTTTTTATCTTACCAAGGGTAAAACTATTTTTATGTTCATGAGCTTACTGCTGATTTTATATCGCATGTTGACCATATTTTTCCTGAGAATAGCGAAATGGTTTAGCCAAATGGTTTTTTCATTTCCACAGTTGATTCAGATAGCATTCATCGGTCATTTTTAAGAATGACTATTCCTTTGGTCAAAGATTTATTTGCTTTCAGCAGTACTGATTTTATGTTGACTCTTGTAGCTCTTGGATAGTTGAACAACACTGATTTTTTCTTAATTGGCATCTTGAGAAAGAATACGATCTACATCGATACAGGCTAGAATTTACTGATTAGTTAAAAATTCAAAAAAGCTGGCAGAATCTGAAAAGTACGTTTTCTATTGGCTAAATATATCCTAAGATCATGAGAATAAACAATCCAAAAAAAATTGCCAGCTAATTTTCATAGGATTATAGCAATATTATTTCGACTCGAATAGCGAGTTCATTTAGGTTAAAAAGTTTGGGTGTAAAGTCAGAGACATCTGAATTAAATACTTCAAGAATCAGTTCTTTGTCCTTTCCTAAAAGCCTCAATACAATAATTGCTAACTTAGATTTTATTTTTCTAATAGAATGAGTAGTCTCAGTTCCATTTTTAGACAGAACCATCACCTCAGTCATAGTAAGAGCTAAATCCTCGGTTTCCATAGTGTGAATTGCGGTATTTCCATCGTTCACCAAATCAGTATTACCCTCCTCTTTATTCAACCAAAATTCTAGTAAACTCGAAATGAGTAAATTATCTTCAATAAGTAAGACTTTTTTATCGCGTTTTTAACCCAACTTGAAAATCGAATTAGACAATATTATGTAATACAACTAGTTACGCTAATTGTTTTTACAATTTGGTCACAACTTTTGACTTCCTCACATAGGGTCTGTCCTTAAATTTGAGCGCATCATATATTTTTTTCACCGCTACACTCGGTCGCGTACACAGCTTGGTGTAAATGCGTTTGTTGTCTTTGGCATCC
>Ga0222709_1000035_pt1 | contig 64014 bp, 62 predicted proteins | sample AntAcemetage1692_FD_179822 | JGI IMG/M metagenome (GOLD analysis project Ga0222709, IMG submission 179822) | Saline water microbial communities from Ace Lake, Antarctica - #1692 | ecosystem: Environmental > Aquatic > Non-marine Saline and Alkaline > Saline | place: Antarctica: Ace Lake...
GCTCAATTTCAGGCGAAGGTTGTTCCGGGATGTAGAAAAAACAATATTATCGGCAGAAGCGATGTTACAAATAGCCTTTATCTCCTTTATTGTCAATAAACTATAAATCCAAAACATACTCTTAAACAAAAAGATCATAATATTACTTTTATATGTAGTTAGTCGACCTTTTAAATGAAGCAAAGTCCCTATGAGCAATGTGAATGGTGTTAGAAGCAATGACAAGTTTCTCTGGATAGAAAAATGGATTCCGATAGTAATAGACGTTGAAGGGACAGATAATCCTCCTAAGTATGAGGTATCTAACTTTGGAAGATTGAGAAGTTTTCAAAATAGTAAAGACGGCAAACTAATAAAAGGTTCGGTTATTCAGGGATATCGCTCACTGAATGTACGCTTACCCAAAGGTAAATCCTTTAACCGCTACCTTCATAAGGTGATTGCCGGAGGTTTTGCAAACAGGCCCGATGAAGATCATAAGTACGTCATTCACTTAGATTTTGATAAACAAAATAATCACTTTGAAAATCTAAAATGGGTTACGAAAGAGCAAATGATTGATCACAACCGGGTAAACCCTGCAGTTGTTAACAGACGTGTACCTAAGCGTTCTAAAAATTATAAACTTACTGAAACAAAAGTCAGGCTAATCAAGAAAATGTTGAGGAGTGATTCAACACGATTAAAAATGATTGCCAAGCAGTTTGGGATTACGCACACACAACTTAACCGAATTAGGTCAGGGGAAAATTGGAGTAAGGTTACGATTGATTGAACTTATTATCGGGCAAGTGGCAAGTCAACATAAAAGACAGTACCGACGTCAGCTTCGGTTTCAAACCAAATATTTCCGCCGCCGTGCTCGATACCTCTTTTTGCTAAGGCAAGGCCGAGTCCTGAACCACCTACTTTTGTGCTGAAATTAGGAATAAATACTTTTTCGCGTATCTCTTCTGGTACGCCTGCTCCGTTATCTCTTACCTCTACAATTGCAAAGCTATCCTCTTCGTTTTTATAAGCCGAAATATCAATTTGTGGTCTTTTATCAATAGATACAGATTGCAAACCATTGATTATTAAGTTAGTGAGAACTCTACTCATTAGTTGCCGATCTCCCCAAACCATTAATTTAGGCTCCAGAAAGTTTAACTGAAAATCAGAGTTCTTATTCGTGGTGTACAAATCAGCCACTTTCTGAATCACCTCTACTAAATCAAATTCTACTAACGTTGGAACCGGCATTTTAGCAAATTCAGAAAATGAGTTTGCGATTTCACTTATATTATCAATTTGCTCGTTGAGAGAATTTAGTGCCCGTTCAATGCGTTGTTTTGATTTTGGATTATCCACCGGGAGGGTTCTTTGCAATTGCTGAATGGATAACTTCATTGGAGTTAACGGGTTCTTAATCTCATGGGCAACTTGCTTTGCCATCTCACGCCATGCAGTTTGCTTCTCACTATTTGATAACGCTATTTTACTTTCTTCAAGTTTTTCTAACATACGATTGTAAGCACGTACCAATACGCCTATTTCATCATTTGTCTCTTTTAGAGGAAGCAGCTCATCTAACTTATCCAAATTCGTTTTACGTAAATGCCCCGTCACAGTTCTAATTGGATTAGTCAGTTGACGAGAAACAAAGTATGCGGCGATCAGCAAGAAAATAAATAGAAATATAAAAATATTAAGAATCGACGAAATTACCGTTATGAGTTGCTTATTCAATGTAAGTCCAGAACCTACGTGCGGAACTCCAATTACTAACTTTTGATTATTCGGTACTAGATGGATACCAACATAAGACGATAGGTGAGTTTCTCCGTACGATTCTTCTTCTAATAATATTTGCCGTTCGTTCTTTTCTATTAACTCTGTAAAAGCTTTAGAATTCAAGTAAACCGGAAGAGTTTTAAACCCCTTATTAGCCACGTATTCTTGTTTACCGTTTTCGTTGTAAATACTAAATCCAGCTTTGGAATTCTGAGCCAAGCCATTTAACTCCTGTTCAAAGTAAGCTTTACTCATTTTACCCGAGAAGAAATCCGCGGCTAAAAACTGAACCGTTGAAGCCAGACTGACAATATTTTCCTTAAATCCGTTTTCTTGATTCCTTCTTAATGTTGTACCTACTACGCTAATAGAAATAATTAGAATTAGTAAGAGTGGTAACAGAAAGGCAGTATTCAGATATAACTGAATACGCGTAGTAAAATTCATTTGTGAACGCTTACTATACCCATGTCTAAAACTATAAATGATTAGAATAAACGATATTACAAATACTGAAATCAGGAAGAGAAACGAAAGGTTTGCCCAATCATTTAATAAGCCACCGTCAGGCAAAGAAACTATCAGCGTCCGGCCATCATTATTTTTCACACCGTAGTGCCGGAAGCCTTCTTCAATTAATCCAACAGTTAGAAGTTCATCGTTTTGGTTAAAATCACTATTCCATTTATCTATATAATTAAATGTCCCTTCAGAACCTATTAAGTTATTTTTGCTATCAAAAAGGCCAAAACTATAGTCATTTACATCACTTTTTGCAGAAGCAGAAACGCCCTGAAATTCATTGAAATTTTTTAGATTCTGAGTTAACAAAAGGTAATTAAACTCAATAAGGACAATTCCTAAAATAGTCCCATCATCTTCTTTTATATTGGCCTTCCCATAGAATAAAACGTTCCCATCAGGATTTACCATCCTATAAATTTTAGATTTAGGCGTGGAAACTCCTTCCGCCTCAAAATTATTCTTCCACGTCACAAATGATTTACTATCAGGCAATATATCTAGATTATTTCCTAATTGATCAAAAACGTATACACCCGATTGATAACCATTTATTAAATCAGCAAGGTGGTTATCTTTTACTTGTCGTGTAACTCTTTCCCAAGCCAGCGTTTGCTGAACAATGGCAGTCTTTATATTTTCATCAGCTTCGATATCGACTACTTTCTTAGTGATTAGTTTTTCAAAAAATAGACCATTATTTGAAAATACCGAACGGCTAACTTCCTGCACATCGATGCGTTTTTTCAGATCAAAGTATTGATGCAATACAACCGTACCTAACGCAGCAAATAAAAATGCTGATAGAAAAAAATACAATGAAGTTTTGAAACGAAAAATGTAGAAGCTACGGGAAAGCTGGTAGTAATATACGAGCAGGAAATAAAGACCAACTAAAAGATAAAACCAGTTTAAATCATTGACTATGGCGAGAAGTATGAAGCTTAAAATAAAGCCATAGAGCCAGTGCAGCAAACCTCTTACTTTCTGCGGAAAAAGTTTTGAAAAAACATAAATAAGATTGTGGCTTGCTAAAAAAAATATTACTGACAATAATATAAAATACGCAAATAGTGAAACTTTAGCCGAGTCAAAGTTAGTAGTTAGCCCATAGCTGTATTTACCGTTTGATGAGATTAGTATACTGTTAAGCTCACTTGTAAGCAAATACGAAATTATGAACACCAGTACTACGCAAATTACAGCAAAAAAGCTTCTTCTTAATTGTTTAGATTTTATGATATAGTAATAGGCAGTAGAACGATAAAAGTAAGAGGCTAAAAAACCAACTAAGATTACCAGAATAATGCTGTTAATCAGCCGATCGCCTAATGAAATATCCCAGCGATTTCCCGCCAAATGTGCAGGATTAAATTCAGGAGGCTGAAATTTAATTAGCGAAATACTATTCACTAATAGCAGCCACCTCGCAAATAATAGAAAAAATGTAATCACTAAGAACGCCCGCCCGAAATTATGTCCTTTAATGTATTCGCCCGCTTGTATCGTGCACAGAACACAGAGAAAAAAGAAGGAAATGCCCAATAGCTTTAGCGTATTATCCGGTAGCGGATATTGCAGCGTACTTTGGGTTTCAGGCGATTTTAGGTAAAATAGTGTGTTACCTTCTGGACTGACTATTGCTTTATACTTATCACCAATTGGCTTGCTGCTTATATTTTCAGGTGAAATTCCTGTTATCCGCTCCTTAAAACTTGGGCTGGTATTATTACGTTTGCAAATTTGAATCAGACTTACGCAGACGTAGTCAGAATTTTCCAGTTGATTTTGTACAATCAAAAACTTATCCGCTTCTAAAGTTAAAACCCCGACCTTACCTGTTTTCTGAATTTGCGTAAACTCAGGAACGAAGAAGTTATCGGACCAAAACTTAATGGTACCGTTTTTAAAAATATAATAAGGGTATGAAGAAGCAGGTAAATTATCACGGCTTAATTCTCCGTTTGAAATAGGCACTAAACGACCAATAGCTTCTAAATCAGATTGTACAGTTCTGATACTTTCTGTAATCTGATCTTGTATATTTTGGTGGTAATATCCATCAGCAACGCTCGGGACGTCCCGCTCAAACAGATAAAAGTATCCCGCAGTTATTATTAGCAATAGCAGGGTTAATGCAAAAGATGTAAGTTTAATGGTTTTTAACACCACGGATAACGGCTTTTTAGCTGATTAATATAATCATACTTCACGAAAATTCATGCCAAACACTACAGTTTGCGAATAGTATAGCCAAGACCCTGTTCTGTTAACTGATAGTCTACTTCTACCCCAATCAGGTACATCAAGTGCCTTTTATCGATTAACACCTCCACCCCTTCTACTTCAAAAGATTCATCGTCAGGTGTAGGTTTATCAAACCCTAATAAATATGCAGCAGAACACGCTCCACCTTTCAAACCAACCCGTAAAGCGTAGCCCGCCGGAATTTGTGGTGACTGCAACGTAGCATTAATCTCTTTTTTTGCGTTTTCGGTAATCTTTACCATAAATTTGAATTTTGAAAACATAAATTTCACAAACTTAGTGTGAAAATAGTACCCCCCCCCAGAAAACAATAGATAAATGGAATTGATTGCCGACTTACTAAAAATACTTATACCTGCATCACTAGTGCTATATGGAATGTACCTAACTGTTCAGTCTTTCATTTCACGACAATTGCAAGAAAAAGAACTTGACATCAAACAAAAATTAAACGAACATACACTCCCGTTACAACTTCAAGCTTACGAACGGCTCATTTTATTTTTGGAACGCATTACGCCTAACCAATTACTCCTACGCCTTCAACCCCAGAGCGTACAAGTAGCAGATTTTTTGCAATTGCTTCTTTCTGAAATACGAGAAGAGTATAACCATAATCTTGCTCAGCAACTGTACGTTTCACACGAAAACTGGCAAAAGCTTACTAAAGCAAAAGACGGTTTAGTGGCTATGGTTCAGCAGGCGGCTACCGAAGTCTCACCAGATGCGGCGGCAATTGAGTTGTCAAAAAAAATAATAGAAAAGTCTTTATCAAACAACGATACCGCAACTATAGAGGCGATAATTGCATTAAAAGAAGAAGCTCAAAAGCTATTCAAATAACCTTTTACGCCTCTCATCAGATTGAAATCCCTTTCTTCATTATTTACCTACAACGGAGCACTATTTTTTGCTTAATTAGACAAATAAAACAATAAGACTATGTCAGTAAATAATAAACACCTCGCCACTTTTATTTTAGGAGCCGCCGCCGGAATAGCATTACACAAGTATGCAAAGACTGATGAGGGCAAAGAGCTTGTTGATCAGATAAAGTCAAAAGGGAATGAGCTTAGAGACGATGCGGAATCAAGTATTTCTAAAGCACCGGAATACTTCGAAAGTTTAAAAACAGAAGCTTCTAGCTCAATGAATGAATTACTAGCTAAGATAAAGGAGAAGTTTCCTGAAGCTGAGAACGTCATCGCGGATTTATTCAATAAGAAAACTGAGGATATAACTATTAACGAGGATACGAAAACGTCGTAATGATATTTTCAGTATCGGTCTTCAGTAAAAAAGCCCGCAAATTAATTTGTGGGCTTTTTTACTGAACTACATCAGAAACTCTGGTACATTTAATTTTACTTACTTAATTGCTACAAACAGACTTTCACTCATTCCGATATCGGTAAGCGAATTTCCCGTTTGGGGTTCTCCCATGTCTAATGCTACCGGACCGAGTTGGTGTAGGTTAGGTAATTTCACACCCGTTGATTTAGCCTCCCAATTTTCCCACGTAGCCTCTACTCCACCAATTGGTATAATAGAAACCCACATTCGGTAATGCGTTGGCAAACCATTTTCATCTGTAAACCATTGGTAAGAGTCACCCGGAGTAACACCGCCTGATGTGTAAGAAACTAATAAGGATTCTCCTTCACCCTCCGATGCTACAACAAATTGAAGAATTACTCCTTCCTCTTTAATTTTAAAAGGAGCTATGAGCCAAAAAGAATCATTACAGAAGTAAGCATAAGCCGTGCTGAGTAGTTCTCCCCGCTTGTCGCCAGTATATTCTACTTCCCCTTCATAAGCTATACCCTTTTCCCAGTCATTAAGATTCAACAAGACTCTTTTATCATCCCACGTAATTTCTACTAAATTATGTTCCTTATCCCAAACGTAATTATGGACTCCCTTAAATGTCCACTTTATAACATTCGTAGAATCCCAGGCAACTTTATTTACAGCACCGAGCATTTTTTCAGCCAAAGCATCTGCTGCCTGACCACGCTCACCTTGCGGTAAAGGCTTGTTTAATGTAAAATATAGGACTCCTACTCCAGCTATTATAATTACAACAATAATTAATAGTACACGTAAAACAGTTTTCATAAATTAAGTAGTTGATTTAAAATAAAAAAAGCGACACGCTTTTGGCGTATCGCTTCAATGACCTAATCGAAAATATGATTAGTAACGACGTTGGAATCCACCACCACCGCCACCAGAACGTTCTCTACGAGGCTCGGCTTCTTTGACTACAATAGTACGACCGTCAAGTTCAGTACCATTTAAAGAATCGATAGCATTCTTAGCTTCGTCATCATTTTCCATTTCAACAAAACCGAATCCTTTAGAACGGCCTGTTTCACGATCAATAATAATTTTAGCTGAGTCTACTGTTCCGAACTCTTCAAAAGCTGTACGCAGTTCGTAATCTTGCGTATTGTAATCTAATTTTGCAACAAAAATATTCATAAAAAATAAAATAAAAATAAAAAAATAAGTGCATTAAGTTGCCCAAACGAAACCGAGCGAGCACTCTAATACATTTTTTAACATAGCAAATATACGTATATATAGTGACATTATACTGTTCCCAAGTTTTTTATTTAGAAGAACGGGTAAAATCACGTATATTTCAGTTGTGTCTACTTATTTATAGCAGAACAGCTTCATTTAAGAACAAATTCTAACTTCCTAATCTATGTTTATTTTCGACGCTCACCTTGACCTCTCCATGAATACCCTCGAATGGAACCGAGACTTGAGCCAACCACTCGATATAATCCAGCAACTTGAACAAAATTTAACCGACAAACCTGACCGCGGCAAAGGAACAGTATCTTTCGAAGAAATGCGGCGAGGAAATCTCGGGCTTTGCGTAGCTACACAGATTGCCCGATATGTAAAACCTCCAAACCCACTTTCCGGCTGGAACTCTCAAGCTCAGGCATGGGCACAAACTCAAGGACAATTGGCTTGGTACAAAGCAATGGAGCAAACCGGCGAACTCACTCAAATCCGAACCTCCGCCGAGTTAACAAGTCATATAAATAAATGGCAAAACAAAACTTCTGATGAGCGTTTGCCCATTGGCTATATTTTAAGCCTCGAAGGAGCAGACTCTATAATCGACTTGTCTTATCTTGACATTGCCCACAAAAACGGTTTGCGTGCTTTGGGACCCGCTCACTACGGTCCAGGAGTTTACGCATTTGGAACAGACTCCACAGGAAAGTTCCCACAAAAGGGTTTAGAGTTACTTGATAGAATGGACGAATTAAAAATAATTCTTGATGTAACGCACCTAAGTGATGAATGTATGGAACAGGCATTCGAACGGTACGCGGGTCCTATCTGGGCGAGTCACCATCTTACCCGAAAAATTACGCCGCACAACCGACAGCTTCCTGATAGGTTTATAACAAAAGTAATTCAACGTGAAGGTTTTATTGGAATGGCATTCGACGCCTGGATGATTGTACCTGACTGGAAACGCGGCGTTAGTACGCCAGCGGGCATGGAGGTAACGATTGATAAAATACTCAATCACCTTGATCACATTTGCCAACTCGCCGGAAACACGAATCACGTCGGAATCGGCTCAGATTTAGATGGCGGATTCGGACGGGAGCAATGTCCATACGATATTGAGACAATCGCTGACTTACAGAAAATACCCGACCTCCTCCAAAAACGGGGTTACTCCAAAGATGACGTAGAAAATATTATGTGGCGGAATGGTGTGAGATTTTTGGAACGGGCGTTACCTTGATACTTACTTGGCATTTATCCGTTTTGCAAAGGTCAATACCAGATTTACCCGTGTAAATGTAAACACGTTGACAATTAACGGTAAATTTGTATTTAATATCGCGTTTGAAGACAGAATGAAAAGTGGAAAAAGACCCAACTACGGAACAGCCAGTTTTCATCGAAATGGTATTACTTAAAATAGTCATTACTATTTATGAATATTCAAGAAGCTTATAATATCTGGGCAACTCAGTACGATACGAATAAAAATAAAACGCGTGATTTAGACCAAAAGGTTACGAAACAAATCCTTAGTAATTATACTTTCTCAAACGTAATTGAATTGGGTTGCGGAACGGGGAAGAACACCGACTTCCTACTTACAAAAGCTCAAAGTATAACCGGAATTGATTTTTCGGAAGAAATGCTAAATAAAGCGAAGGCAAAGTTTAAGCACAAACACGTAATTTTTCAACAAAGTGATTTAACCGCTAATTGGAATTTACCTAATGCTTCTACTGATTTAGTAACGTGTAACCTTGTCTTGGAACATATCGAAAATCTGAGCATCGTTTTTAGACAAGCCCATGAAAAATTAACACGCAATGGTATATTCTTCATCAGCGAACTACACCCGTTCAAACAGTACACCGGGAGCAAAGCCCGCTTTGAAACCGACAATGGTACACAAGAACTTGAAACATACGTTCACCATATTTCAGATTTCCTGAACGTCGCCCAAGAGATCGGATTTAAAATGATTGAACTTAATGAGTGGTTTGACGAGCTTGAACCTAACGAAATACCACGATTAGTTTCTTTCGTATTCTGTAAATAACAAAAAATCCCGCAAGCTAGCTTACGGGATTTTCAATATAAAAGGACTCTACGTTTAGTGTGTGATCATTTTCCTTTGTTGAGATTAGCTTGTCCAGTTTTACGTTTCTGAAATTCTAAAAACCGTCCAAGTTCTTCAATCGGAATTCTCTTACCAATAATTCTTTTCTGAGAATCCAATACGTAAGTAGTTGGAGTAGAATAAACATCAAAAGCATTACGGAAATAATAATTACCCTTGGCATCCCACACATTGATTAAATCTTCCGTTTTGTATTCAACGATAAACTTTTTCATTTTTTCGGGTTCGTAATCAGTACTTATATTAAATACTTCAATACCCTGATCTTTGTATTCGTTGTAAAACTTCACCAACTCTGGAGCAGAGTCTTTACAGTGTCCGCAGTCTGGGGAGTAAAAAACCACCACCGTGTACTCACCGTTTCCGTTAGCAACTTTTTGCTCCTTACCAATCAAATCATAAACCGTTAGTTCAGGGAACACTTTTCCAGTCTGTAAAGGTTTTAAAATATTTACCCGCTCCTGAAACTTCACCCGTTGTGTAGAATCAAGCCAATCCGCGTCTTTAAGGTAATAGTTTTCCGCTAAGTGAATAAATACAGCATCAAGTCCTACAATTTCGGTCGTTTCGTATCTATTAGTTGTCCACCACAAAACATACCGGTAAACTTCATTATTTTCTTTGGACAACTTCAGCACCAAATCACAATCAATAATAACCGAGTCGGCTACCTGATAAACTAAGTCCTTAAAATACTTATCTAGTCGAGTCTGTATAAAAGGGGTACGTAATAAACGGTCATCACTAAAATCTAAATTATCGAAAAAGTGAGCTTTGTAATGTTTAAACAAGTACGTCGAATCCTTTTTGCCACTCGGTAACATCGGAATTTCTGTTTCGATGGGTAGTTCCAGATCGATATTCGCGTTGATAACCTTGGCAGCAAATGTATCTTCATTATCCGCCACCGTCTTCGCCATAAATACACTTACCTCTTTCTGCAAGGTTTGCATCTTTTGTTGCATCAACTGCTTCGAAACACCGTCATTCTTTATACCTGCTTCGGTCTGAATTATGCGGGCTTCTTCGCTCTTACTTTTTAAGAACCGACGGTAATTAAAAAGAATATCGTTATCTGGCGAATTCGTGAATTTAACCGAACTGACGTAATCCGCCGTATCCGCTTCAATTGTCATGAATTGCTCAGCGGGTTTTCCCGTCACCACAAAATCATAAAACTTACCCGGCGAATAAACAATTAGGTAAAGTCCGCCTTTCAATGGTTCTTCACCACTGAAAATGATTATTCCGTTTTGTGCCACGGCAGAGTCTACCTTTATGTATTGGTTATTTCCGAAATAATGAGCCAGATTTATTTTGCCTTGAGTGGCATCAACGGGCATCTTCACAGTAATTTCATAAGCCTTTTCCTGAGCTACTAATCCAGTGAATAAAAAGCTGAACATGGTCAGCAGAACTAATTTTTGTTTCATACGAGCTATCTAATGCGTTTGATTACAAATCTACTAAAAAACGCTTATTCTTACCATTTATTAAAAATCTACCATGTTTTTCATTCTTTCAAAGTTCTGTGCATTTTTATTAAAGCCAACTGGTTTAATCTTTATCGGATTATTTTTAATATGGCTAAACCGACATAAAAAGCACGTGTCGAAGTACATTATTGCTACGGCTCTACTTTTCTATATTTTTTCTAACGAATTTATAATTAACGAATTATACCTAAGTTACGAAACACCGTCAATTTCACGCTCAGTAGTATCTCCGCACGACATCGGAATTGTATTGACGGGCGGGTTGATGAACGAAGAAAAAGAACCCATAGAAAATCTCTTCTTAGGTTCGCACGCTGATCGCTTTGCTCAGGCACTGCTTCTTTACAAGGACAATAAAATTCATAAAATCCTCATCAGCGGCGGTGATCTAAAATTAATTAGTCGACCGATTAAATCAGAAGGTAAATTAGCAGCAGAGTTTCTTATAAAATGCGGCGTAAACGCTTCCGATATTATTTTGGAAGACAAATCAGTAAATACGTACGAGAACGCAAAGTTTACCGCGAAAATATTGAAGCAAAAATATCCGAACCAGCAGTTTCTCTTGATTTCTTCAGCGAGTCATTTACCCCGAGCCATCGCTTGCTTTAAGAAACATAGTATATCTGTGACGCCTTACGGAGCAGATTATACTTCCAAGAAACGAAGGTTTATGTTGGTTAACTTCATCCCCAACATTTATGCTTTTGAAAATTCCCAAGCACTCGTTCACGAATGGATTGGCTTTCTCAGTTACAAACTAATGGGTTATTGCTGAAACGGCAAACTTTGCAAAACAACGCCTTTCTTTTTTACGGTTAACCGCATTACTTCTCCGCAACGTAACGACCAATTATCGTTTGTGTGACCAATCGGGAAATCATAAGCTACGGGGTAGTTTCTCCCCGAAACGTGTTCTTCAACAATTTCGTAAGCTATTTTACCAAACGGTTCATCGTTTTCTTTTACGTCACTGAATTGTCCAACAATCAGTCCCGCTAAATTTGATAATTTCCCCGCTCGTTTGAGCTGCACCATCAAACGATCTACATTGTAAAGATATTCTCCGATATCTTCTATGAATAATATTTTTTCGTCAAAGTTGATATCCGAAGAAGAACCAATACCATGAGCAAGCAGAGCCAAATTACCTCCAATAATTTTCCCAGTCCCCTTCCCCAGCCTGTTTGTTTTATGCGTACTATAATTATATTCTATACTTTTACCAAATAAGGCATCCTGCAAATATCCATCAGACTTCGCATCCCACAACATTGTTTTTGGCATAGGACCGTGAACGCTCAGGAAACCAAGGTTTTGTATTTTACCATGAACCGCCGTAATATCTGAAAAACCAACTATCCATTTCGGATGGCTCATGAATCCCGAAAAGTTTACCTGATCAATGATTCGTGAACTGCCGTATCCACCCCGTGCCGAAAAGATTGCTCGGACGTTTGGATTATCCAGCATCACCTGAAAATCGCGTAACCGAACTTCGTCCGTTCCTGAAAAAGTGTAATCACTCACTCCAACCGATTCGCCCACAATTACGTTTAGACCCCAGCTTTCTATTTGCTCGACGGCGGCATCAATACTTTTACGTTCGAGTTTAGATGCCATCGCCACAATTGCAACAGTATCTCCTCTTTTGAGGTAAGGGGGAGCAATCAATGATTCCGCAGATAATGACATTTAAGTAAGTTTAAGAATTATTAAGCGGCGTTGGTTCATAGTTTCCTACTTTGGAAAGATCGATTACGTATTCGTGGTGGTTATTAGACATCATGGAAGTAAATTTTACACCCCAAGCTAATTCACTATACATATACGATTGTCGAACATGAATCGGGTCAGCGTAGGTATCGTTTGTTCCTTCTACCGCAATGAGTATTTCAGCATCAGAGGCCGCCAAGCTCTCGGCAGTTTCACCAGACATGGGACTTTCCGCGGTAATTGGATGAACTACCGTCCAACTCATCGGGAAGAATTTAACAGTCGAACGTTCCAGTTCAAGTCCGTAATATTTCCGTATTATTCCAGTTTCGTGTTGTTCGTTTCTCGAAAATATCACGTCAACTTTCAAATTAATTAGTTGATTACTTTTGAGGTTTACCATCCGGAACATCAATCCGTTAATATCTAAATACGGAGCGATAATAGCTTCTTGAGAAAAGGAAATACGAGGGCGGGGTTTTGCAAAGCGTCCGTACAAAAGTCCAGTTATAATAGCGAACATCATCAAACCTAACAAGGCTTCGACGGCGGCAACAGAACTTGTCAATCCACCTGATGGACTTATATGACCGTATCCAACAGTGGTAAGCGTTTGACTGCTAAAAAAGAACGCACTCCAAAAAGGATTTAATTTTTGCGATTGAATATCAACGCCATTGAGGTTTTCAATCCCGATGCCGAAATAAGCAAAAGCGAAGGCAAGGTTTACTAAAAAATAGCAGAAAAATATTACAAAGGTAAAAACCGCCCAATGCATAGTTATCAAGCGGTGGTAGCTATTGAACCACGCTGAGAAGGGCTGACCAATGCGTCTAACGTTAAAATCACCAGTTGACCGGATCATTCGGGTTTGCGTATCAGTAACTTTCGTTCCGAAACCCAAGTCTTGCCGCTTCTGTTCTTTCTCTACAAGGCTTTCCTCAATGAATTTCTTTTTTGCCATCGGTAGATTCGTGTTCAGCTAAACACAATTTTTTCTACAACCCCTTTCTCAACTTCATTATTGATAATTTCGATAATTTTAGTCTGAGCCATAAACAGTTCCTGTCGAAGCGGAGCGGAATCAAGTTTGAGGTAAAGCGTTTTGTTATTTACGTAAATACGTTGAGTGTGCTTAGCAATACTGTTACCCATTAGTTTTTCCCAGTAAGCCACCAAATAGGTTTCATTGTACTTGTTCTTCAACCTATACGCTTGTAGAAACGCCTCGATTGCCTCTTTCATCGGGGTTGATTTCGTAAACCGTGAATGTGGCTGCGGTATTTGCATTGGTTAAACTAAACTAGGTTGTGTATAATATTAGAAAATAAAAGGGAGAAAGCATAACTCTCTCCCTTTTATCTTCCGATAACCCCGATAGCTATCGGGGGGAATTTATTTCTTACGCGAAACAGAAGCTTTATCAAATGTAAGGCGAGCACCACCTCCGGCAGAAATAGTAATAGTCTCATCAGTTAGAGAAGCAATTTTACCATGCATTCCACTAACAGTTACTACCTCATCTCCCGCTTCGAGAGCATCTACCATTTTCTTTTGGTCTTTTTGTTTTTTCTGCTGCGGACGGATCATAAAAAAATACATGACCACAAACATCCCCACCATCAGGAACATAAAACTGTAATTTCCGGCTCCGCCGGGGACTTGAAGAAGAATCATCTTTTAGATTAAAATTAAGTGAAATATTATCAATTAAACGTTTTCTTTTTGAGCTGGAACTACCGTTGCGGTAAACTCAATTGGCTTAGGGGGCTCGGCAGTATTAGCAGTAACGGTTACATATTTTTTATTAATACCAGGCTTACCAGTACTATTAAACCGAACAGTAATTTTGTCAGAACGCCCTACTCCTATTAATCCTTCCGGACGCGACGCCACCGTACAGCCACATTGCACCTGCACGTCAATAACTTCTAAAGGTACAGAACCCGTATTAGTAAATTCAAAATCGTGTTCTACAATCTCTCCTTCGTTCAAGTTTCCAAAATCATAGGTTTGCTCCTTAAAAGTAATTTCAGCACTTGCCTTATCAAGTGAATCATCAGCGGCACTTTGTGTTCGGTTGCAACCAAATAGTACAAAGGTGCTTAGGCAAACAACGGTAGCCAATTTTATAATGTACATTATTTATGCCTCTTTTTTAGATTTTATTTCAAACATCAACGCCTCCACTTCCTTCAAAAGCCCTTCGGCTTTGATTCGAGCTTCGTTTACTACCTTGCGTCCTTCGGCTTTTGCCTGACTGTCTTCTCCATTTGCCATTTCGGCAGCTACTTCATCGCCACGTTCAACAAAATCATTAATGAGAAGCTGGAGCTGATGCCGGTAATTGTTTAACCGGTAACCAAGACGGTCGCGGGTAATTTCACCTTTTTCAGGAGCGAACAATAACCCGATAGAAACACCCGTGGCGATTCCAGCAGCGTATAATATTAAAGAATTTGTGGATGAACTCATGTTTTCTTTTTTTTCTTAAAACAGCTATTTACTTACATAACTATGAGGGAATGAATTCAGTGCTTACTTGTTGTCAATCATTCCGCGACCACTCTTGCGAATCGTACCTTCCTCAATCAACTTCTTAGATAAAGCATCCAAAACACCATTAATGAAAATTCCACTTTTTTCTGAACTGTAATTCTTGGCAATTTCGATTACTTCGTTGATAGTCACTTTAATCGGAATACCTGGATAATTTATCAATTCTACCAAGCCCAACTTAATCAAAATTAGATCTATTTCAGAAATCCGTTCGACTTCCCAGTTTTTAAGTTTGGGAATCATCAACTCGGTCAATTCCTCTTCGGTAGAGAGTACTTCCGAAAACAGCGTTTCCAGAAATTCACGACTTTCATCCCACGTATCGTCAAGTTTTTCAATCTTAATTTCACTTGACTCAACGAATGGCTGCAAACTATGCATCACCATTGCCCGAATCGTTTCTATATCATCAGGCCAATATAAATCTTTTTTCTCAAAGTATTCAAATATCGTTTCGTGCTTCAAAACAATATTTTTTAACATGTATTTTAACAGAGCTAAATCTTCTTCGGGCGTGTGTGTTGCCTTTTGCGTATAAGCCAAGTACCGATCGTTTTCTTTGATTACTTCACGGTAAAACTTGTTCAGCATCAATGCTTCTACTTCTGTCCATTCGGCATTTCTCCGCAAACGAAGGTTTGTCAACTCGGTACTTTCACCTAATGCCTTTATGATGGCATTGTCCGATAATCGACTCAGGCCAACAAACTTTTTATCGTTTTCGGCTCTGTTCCCAAATTCTATAAAAAGCCCTAAAATCTGCAAGTATAAATCGTAAACCAGTTCGGCTTCGTTGATCATTCGGCGTTGTACCGACTGACGGTCCTCCCGATTCCTATTCATGTAAGAACTTTTTGCCTGCATGACGGCACTCAGCACTTGCTTGTCGGCTTCTACTTCAACTTCTTTGTTTTTTAGAGCAAATGCGGCGGTGAGGAGTTTTATTCCAGCCTCGGCATCGGCTTTTAGTTTGGGTTTATCCTGAAACTTCATCGAGTTAAGGTCAGGGGCGAAATAGTCAGTCACATAATCTTTAGCGATTTGCAAGTTGGCTTTTTCGGCGGTTTTGTAGGCATATAAAGCCTGCATGGCACGGACGCGGATCAATCTTCGATTTAGCATTTCTTATTACAAAGAACTCATTTGGTATATTGCCGCAAAGATACGAAAAGCCCTTTCTTTTTTGACCATACAATCAAATGAAAGTTTACTTTTGTGGTAATTTATCCCGTCAACACAAATCTATGACAGCTATAACAAGACGAATTTATATTTTTTTACTGTTTTTAGGAGCGAACGCTACCGCCCAAAAGGTCTTCACACCCGAAGAAGTCAGACAAGACATGAGCTTTTTAAAAAACCGGTTTGAAAAAATGCACCCGGGCATGAATTATTACGGCGAAGCGGCAGTTTATGACTCCACTTTTCAAAAGTTGTACGAAGAAGTTCCCGGCAGTATGACTTATCAGGAAATATTCCGGTATATCTCACCATTAATTACGATGGTGCAGGACGGGCATACATCGTATAAGTCCAAAAAGAAACAATACGGCAAAAAACCAAAGTTATTGCCATTGTACATTCGTGAAACAGCAGGAAAGTACTACGTCGCCTACAGTGCCAGCTTAGATACTACACTAATACGAGGCACTGAAATTTTCGAAATCGATCATGAGCCAATGCCGCAGATTATAAAAAACCTGCAAAGTATTTACGGTACTGATAACGGGAACCCCTCCTCAAAATCCTATTACGCCACCCGCATTTTTAACACTTTCTACTTTAAATATTATGGACCTTCTGATTCGCTAAAAATAAGCTATCAATTGCCCGATTCGGCGACGGTACAAACTCAGTACATTAAATGTCTTGACCGCTCAAAAATAAGTCAGACAATTGTGAAACGGTATAAAGGCTCTTTGAGGAAAAACTTTGATTATAAAGTTATAGACAACACAAACCACATCGCAAAACTTGATATTACATCCTTTTCTATGAAAGGAAAGTTTTTAGATATTGGACAGTGGAAATTCAAACGCCTACTCAAGAAACGATTTGCCCACGTGGAGCAAAACAATATCGAGCATTTAATCGTGGATTTTCGGGGCAACGGCGGCGGCTTTATCCCAAACATTACCCGCACCATGCGGTATTTTGCAAAAGAACCGTTTGTACTGATGGACACCGTTTTTTTTAAGAAAAAAGCATTTAAGAAAGTAGCTCCTGCTTACGGCATAATTTCTCCACTCGTTACCCGCATGCTTTTCAAAAGCTACGACGATACCTTCTTTTATCGTAAACCCAAGAAACCAAAACTTTATAAACAGGTGAAAAAAAATCATTTCGACGGCAAAGTATATTTCTTGATGGACGGCGGAAGTTACTCTGCCACTACGTTCACCATGGCTTTGGCGTACGATATGGGCATAGGTACATTTATCGGTCAGCCGCCGGGCGGAGCGAATTGGGGAAGTTTTGCTTCAACTTGGAACAACTTCAAACTACCGAACAGTAAAATAGTAGTGCACATGCCGCTCTTTAAACTCACGCACAGTTTACCGAATCAACGCTCCAAGTCTTTCGTACTGACACCCGATTATGAAGTAGATTACAGTTTAGAAGATTTTATGAACGAAAAAGATGCCGTTCTTGATTTCACGCTTGATTTAATTCGATAATCACTTTTGGGGAAATCTTAGGCAAGTAACGGCAAGGCTTCTTCTACCGTATTGACAGGTAGTTGGCAAGTTTTATCGAAGCAGACGTAAACCGTAGTTTTATCATTAATCACTATCCGATTCTGTAGGAGTGATAAGTTAGATTCGCTTTTCGTTCCAACGAATACTTTATTCGGAAACGAAGTCTCGGCATCGATTTTTTTTCTGAATTCGTAAACTTCATCTCCGACCAATACGATTTCCGCAATCGGTTTAGCGAACAATACTCCCGCCGAAAACCAGTTGCTCATCCATTGCGGATCTTGTATCATCAAAGGTTTTACTTTGGCAAACATTTGTTTCGCTGTTTCCACAAAATCTTCTCGGTCGAGGATTGTTCCCAGAATCAACAAGTTCTTGCACATCATCGAGTTCGATGCCGGAATAACATTATCAAACATTTCCTTTTTTCGAGCAATGAGTTGTTCTCCTTGAGCATCCGTAAAAAAGAAAAAATCTTCTTCCAAATCAAAGAAATTAGCAATGGCATAATCAGTCAGCATTTCAGATTCTGAAAGCCATGTTTCGTCAAAAGTAACTTGATATAAATTTGTGAACGCCTGAATCACGGCAGCATAGTCTTCTAAGAAACCTAGTTGCTTTTTTCTGCTTGGATCAGATTCGTGTAATCGCCAGAGTCCCCTGCCCGCTTTTCCATCGGGGTTTTGAACAATTTCGGTTAAATTATTTTTAATAAACTGAGCGTTTTTCAAGGCTAATTCTAAGTAACTCTCTTCTCCAAAACTGCGGTACGCCTCCACTAATCCGTTAAGCATCAAACCATTCCAAGAACAGATAATTTTATCGTCTAACCCTGGTTTTATTCGATTTTCCCGAAATACAAATAACTTATCATAAACGGCTTGTAGTTTTTCCCAATCCTCCGCTGGAGGAACCGCGTCTAAATGCAGAACATTATTTCCGTGTTCCCAATTTCCTGAATCATAGATATTATAAATGGTGGAGAACCATTCGGAATCATCACCTAGAACCTGTTGAATTTCATTTTCCTTCCACACGTAAAACTTCCCTTCCTCCCCTTCCGAATCAGCGTCTTGAGCGGAGTAGAATCCACTGTCCGGCGAAGTCATTTCTCGTTCGAGCCAAGTAACAGTTTTGGAAACTGACCAAGCGTCCAGAAAACCTATCAACTGCCCGTTGTCGTACAGCATTTTTTCAAAGTGCGGCACTTTCCATTCAGCATCGGTGGAGTAGCGAGTCCAACCACCACCGAGGTGGTCATAGATACCACCCATAGCAATGCGGGTCGACGTATAATCAAGGTGCTTTTTAACTTTTTCAAGTAATGTAGTCGAAATCTCTTTAGCTTTTAAAACCGAGATAGCTTCCCCAATTGACTTCCAAACACTCGGCATCGGGAATTTTGGGGAACGCTGCATTCCTCCGCGTTCGTAATCAAAAGTGGTTTCCAGCTTTTGCAGACACGCAATTATTTCTGCTTCCGTAAATAATTTTTCTTCCTGCTGAAACTTTCCGAAATCATACTTTTCATTCTCTTTGGCTTGCAGATTTCTGGTAAAACCTTCCGCAGATTCTTGTAGCTTTTCACGCTGAGCCGTGAACGCAGCCTGAATACTTTCCAAGAGGTTTTTCCAATTAGTAGCGGGAAAATAAGTACCGCCGTAGAAAGGTTTGGCGTCGGGCATCAAAAAAACATTTAGCGGCCAACCGCCCCTCAAGCCCATTGCTTGCAAAGCTTCCATATAAATAGAGTCGACATCAGGACGTTCTTCACGGTCAACTTTTATACAGACAAAATATTCATTCATTACATCCGCAATCTCCTGATTTTCAAAGGATTCGCGTTCCATCACGTGACACCAATGACACGCCGAATAACCAATACTTACCAAAATAGGCTTGTCTTCTTCTTTAGCTCTTTGAAGGGCTTCCTCTCCCCACGGAAACCAGTTTACGGGATTATGAGCGTGTTGTTGCAAATACGGAGAAGTTTCTTTGGCGAGGCGGTTGGTCATATTTAGCTTAAAGTTATAAACCCACGGTTGAAACTGTGGGCTGTTGGAATATTGCGGATTAATATTAAATTTATAAAATGTGTCTTATAAAGTTATAACAAAACTAATCCCCAAATGTTGTTTTGGTTGGACAGATCAAAGTGAAAAATTATATGTTGAAAGAAAAAATAACTCTTTTTTGGTACCGCCGAGACTTACGTTTGCACGATAACGCGGCTTTTTACCACGCCCTCAAAAGTGGCTACAAGGTGCTTCCGCTGTTTATTTTTGACAAAAACATTCTAGATAAGTTAGAAGAAAAGGCAGACCGTCGAGTTGAGTTTATCCATCAGGTAATCAACGAAATGCAGGACAATTTTAAAGAAACCGGGTCTTCAATGATTGTAGAGTACGGAAAGCCCAAAGAAATCTGGAAAGAACTTATTCAAAAATATTCGATTGCAGAAGTTCACACTAACCACGATTACGAAAAATACGGTAAAGACCGTGATAAAGAAGTTGGCGAATTATTAAACGGCGAAGGCATTGCATTTTACACGAGTAAAGATCAGGTGATATTCGAAAAAAACGAAATCCTGACCAATAGCGATACGCCGTATAAAGTTTTCACACCGTACAGCAGAACCTGGAAGGAGAAATTATCTAATAATGGTGATTACATCAAACCTTACCCAGCCGAGGAAAATTTTGAAAACCTATTAAAATCTGACGTTCGGCATCAGGTTCCGTCGCTCGAGTCAATGGGTTTTAAGGAAGTGGGCGAATCATTCCCCGATAAAAAAATCAGGAAAGAAATTATCGAAAAATACGAAGAACAACGTGATATTCCCGCCATAAAAGGCACGACCGAAATCAGCATTCACCTACGGTTTGGCACAGTCAGCATTCGGGAATTAGTGCATAGAGCATTGGAGGTAAATGAAAAGTGGCTAAACGAACTCATCTGGCGTGATTTTTACATGAATATCCTGTGGCACTTTCCGCATATCAACGAAGAAAAATCATTTAGACAAGAATATGACCGCATTGAATGGCGGAACAATGAAGAAGAGTTTAAACGCTGGTGCGAAGGAAAAACGGGTTTCCCGATTGTAGACGCCGGAATGCGGCAACTCAACGAAACGGGCTTTATGCACAACCGTGTCAGAATGATTACGTCAAGCTTTCTGATAAAAGACTTACTCGTGGATTGGCGTTGGGGCGAAGCTTACTTCGCAAAAAAACTGCGGGATTTCGAGTTTTCATCTAATAATGGCGGCTGGCAGTGGGCGGCGGGAAGTGGCGTGGATGCCGCTCCGTATTTCCGGGTTTTTAATCCTGACGCCCAAACAAAAAAGTTTGACCCTGATTATAAATATATCAAACAGTGGATTCCTGAATTTGGCACGAGAAATTATCCAAAACCAATGGTTGATCACAAGGAAGCTCGTTTACGGGCGTTGAGAGTTTATAAAGAAGGGTTAGATAAGAAAGAATAGTTAACGGCTCGATTTTTTACGGTCACTATTCATATGCACAAAGTCAACCTCCCGATTGCGTTTAGTGTATCAGAGTAGCCTGTTTCGAAAGAATAATATATCAAAGTCGTAAAGGACTAGTACGCCGCTAGAGCAATAATTCCTGAAAAATAATATGAAAGTAAACTTCACAATCAACAATCAACCCGCATCCGTTGATGCTGCCGAAAATGAGCCTTTATTATGGGTTATTCGTGATACACTGAATATGAAAGGTACCAAGTTTGGTTGCGGAAAGGCTGCCTGCGGAGCTTGTACAATCCACATTAATGGTCAAGCAGTACGCTCGTGCTCCTACCCCGCTAAATTAGCCGAAGGAAAAGAAATTACAACTATTGAAGGACTTTCTAAAGGAGATATACTTCATCCAGTGCAGCAAGCGTGGCTCGAAGAAGGGGTTCCGCAATGCGGTTATTGCCAACCAGGGTTTATGATGGCAACAGCAGCAATGCTAAAGTCTACACCCAATCCGACTGATGAAAATATTGACGACCAAATATCCAATATCTGCCGTTGTGCTACTTATTACAGAATGCGAAAAGCAATTCACCGGGCGGTGGAATTGACAAACTCAACTTCCTAAGCTACTAAAGAACAAGTATCAATTACTAAGCATAAGGCTTACAGCAAAATATATGAACAACTGGACAAGTACAAGACGTGATTTCCTTATAAAATTTGGCGGCGGACTCGGAGTTCTCTTCGGGGCATCATTAGTTGGTTGCGGTCCAATAAGGCGAATTGTCGCTGGTCAGTTAGACGGAGTGTTACAGCCATATGAAACCGATAAATCACCTGACATTTGGTTTGAGATAACGCCCGAAAACAACATTATTCTCAAATCTCCCAAAGTAGAAATGGGACAAGGACTTTTCACAGGATTGGCGATGCTTGCCGCCGAAGAATTGGACGTCAACTATGAGCAAATCCAAGTGGTTCACTCATCAACTAATAATGGTCCAGTTGATCCGCGTTCAACGGGCGGTAGCGACTCTACCTTTGGTTTATGGAATGTTTTGCGGGAATTATCGGCAACTATGCGGCAAATGTTATTGGACAATGCTTCCACGCTAATGAATGTTCCCGCAAATGAACTGACTACTAAAGAAGGCATCGTTTCGGGTAACAGAAAGCAAATGACTTACGGCGAAATTGCGGCAAGGTCAACGAAGTGGGAAGTACCAAAAGACACGCCCAAACTAAAGTCAAAGTCTTCCTTTAAAGTTATTGGTAAAGAAGTTGCCCGCACGGATTTACGTCCAAAAGTCACCGGTGATCCGATTTATGGTTTAGATGCTCACTTACCAGAAATGCTGTACGGCATGGTTGTCCGAAAACCAAGCGTTGATACAGAATTTGTGAGTGCAGATGTAAGTCGGGCAAAAAAAATTCCGGGTGTAGTAATAATAGTACAAGAAGAAGATTTTGTGGGCGTAGTGGCTACGTCAAAAACCGCCGCCATCAACGCTCACGCTGCTATTGACGCAAAATGGAAAGTAAATAAGATTTGGCAACAAACAGAAATTGAAGAAAAAATCAAAGTTGGAAAAGGCAAAGCGTACGTTATTCAAAAAGAAGGCAATGCCGAAAATATTCTGGACGATGATGAAAACGTTTTAAAGTTTGAATATACCTCTCCAATTGGTGCCCACGCCCAACTCGAACCCAACGGAGCATTGGCAGATTACAAAGACGGAAAAGTTGATATTTATATGTCAACACAAGTAGCAAAAATCACGCAGGACGAAGTAGCAAAACGATTAAATATTGACACCGAAAATGTCAATGTTATAACCACTTTCTTAGGCGGTGGTTTCGGACGAAGGTTACACACACCAAATGCAATGCAAGCCGCCGTACTTTCAAAAGCCATTGGAAAACCTGTCCACTGTTTTTTTAGTCGAAAAGAGGAATTTCAGAACGACATGTTCCGTCCACCAACGCATCACGTTTTACGAGCAAAGTTAACATCTGACGGAATACTCGAAGCTCTTGAACATCAAGTTTCGAGCGGAACGGTAGCATTCGGTTCCCCATTTATTCCCGGCTTTGCCGAAGCTGCTTTGGGAGCAGATTTTGGAGCTTGGCGAGGTGGATTAATAAATTATTCCGCCGTTCCGAATTACCAAGCGGTATCATGGAAAGTAGAATTGCCTTTCGCTACAAGCTGGTGGCGGGGACTCGGTTTGATGGCAAATACGTTCGCCATTGAATCTTTCATGGACGAAGTAGCAATTGCCGCTAAAAAAGACCCAATAGAATTTCGCTTGGCACAAATCAAAAACGATAAAGAAGGCAGCCGATTAATCAAAGTCATCGAAGCCACTCGCGATAAATCTGGTTGGGGGAAAGCCTTGCCCGAAGACCACTTCCACGGTTTTGCCTGCTCAACAGACGCCCAAACGCCCGTTGCTCAGGTAGCTGAAGTATCGGTTATTGACGGAGAAATCAAGGTGCATAAAGTTACTTGTGCCATTGATCCAGGCATTGCCATTAATCCTGACGGTATCCGCTCCCAATGCGAAGGGGGAATTATCATGGGAATGAGTGCCACGATGTTTGAGAAAATGACCATCAAGGATAGCGTGATTGAACAAACAATCTACGGTCCGTACAAAATGGCGTTGATAAAACACGCTCCAAAGGAAATAGATGTGGTAATCTTGGAAAACAGCGACAAGCCAAGCGGAGTCGGCGAACCACCCATCGGACCAATCGGAGCAGCAATTGCCAACGCCGTTTTCGCCGCAACGGGGAAACGGCTGAGAAATCTGCCTTTGACGGAAGAATTGGAGAAGCACGATGGTTGACTCACAAGGTACTATTAGTTGCATCATCCATTTCTACGAAATCCCTCCTTCGTGATACTCTTTAGTAAGTTCAATCAGTACTTCTTTGAGAATTAAGTTCAATCAGTACTTCTTTGAGAATTTGGAAGGGTATAGTTTTAAACTCACTTCCAAACTTCTTTTTAGCTTTCTGCCAAACTGAAATGTTGCGTGAAGCATCTAAAAATTCATGACCTTCCCACGTTAAGTTCTTTACTTGTATATCTACACCACCTTTTGAACTTAAGTCTACAACTTCGATATAACCCGCTTGACTTAATATTTTGTAATGATAGCAGATCAACTCTTTACTATGTTCACTAAATGCGTCAGCACTTAACCATCCATTCGTGTCGTCCTTTTCTTCTATCTTCAGCAAGATTGTTCTAACAAGTTCTGTATCTCTTTTCATATCAAAATAAAGTTATAGGTTTTGAAACTTACCCGTGGTACTGATTCCTACTAACCAACAAGCGTAGAATTAGAACTTTAGTATAGTAAAATCACCCGTATAAACTTCGATATATTAGCGACCGACATAATATTGATAACAACCTGCATTATTGTGAGCTAATTGATTTCTAAATCTTTAGAGGATTTTCGAACTCTTGCTAAATGTGCCCGACTTAAATTTAATTCTTTCCTAACAATTCTAAGGGCTGCCTTTTCTTTATGATATTCTCTAAATTTCTGTTGTAATATAACATCAGTAAATAAGAGATGATTTTTGTAATTCTGGAAAAAATCAAGAGTGTCCAAATCTATTGAATTCAATTCTTTAAATCGCTCTACTATCATTGATAACGTGTTTGGCTGCCGATGGTCAACTACCAGTTCCTCCCAGTAAGACAGTAAATTTGATTCCTGACATTTTACCTGCCCTTTCACCGAAAACTTGTCAAAAAAGTGCTGTTTCACTTCAAGTAAATCTTGCTGAATTATGTTACGACAGGATTTAAGGAAGAGTGTTTCAAGCGAAACAGACTTATTTCTAATAATTCCGATATATGAAATAAAGGCATTCGGAGCATTAGCATAACATACCTCAAAACACTTCGTATTGAATTGTGCATGACCAATTTTTACGTCAACTATCGTATAGTCTTCCTCTACTTCAAAAAGCGGTAAAGTCATACCAATATCAATACTTTCCTCTTTAGTTTCAGTGAGAGGTTCAGTACAAGCAGCTAAATAGTTTTGATAATCATATTGTATTAAATCAATTACATCATCATAGTGACCATCCGTAAGCGAAATTCCAAAATCATACGAATTCAGAATATTCTTGTAATATAAGAGAGCATTCTTTTTAAATTTAAATGATTTGATGCCAATCTTTACGCTCATAGTATATGATATTATTGATGTTCAAGATGCGAGAGTATTATTTTTACCAAGTAAATATTACATAAACACAATCAAAAACCTATTATATTGATAGTCAGATAAGCCAAAAAGATAATCTTTTATTCTCATATAATTCGCTGGAGAAAAGCATAGGAGCAGATACCTTATAAACACACCATTAATAAGTTTGGATAAATTATGAACAAGTTTAGAGTTACATTTTTCGTATCACTCGGAATACTTCTTACTTCCTGTGATAAATCTTATAGCTACATCGAAAGGATTAATGAAACAAGTATTTTAGGTGGAACAGAAGTCGTTGAGAAAGAAGAAAAAATCATAAAAGCAACTCAACAGCCTATATAGAAGCATTTAGAATATAATATCATTCAGAATGATTGGCTTTTTATTAATGAAGTTCAATTTGCAATTGATGGTAAAGCATATGAGTATATTCCTATAGATACAGAAACCAATAGTGGTAACGGTGGACATATTTAGGAATAGTTTGACGAAAGTATTTCTGCCGATGATAAAGAGTGAATAAACGCTTTATCAAATGCGAAGTATGAAGCAATAGGTGGAAAGTAAAATACAATTCAGCAAAACGAAACTTAAAAGTATCCGTGGTATCGTTTCCCCTGCTATCAGTTGTTACCGACCAACAGGCGAGAATCAAGAATTTAATGTAATAAGACACCCGTCAAAACCTCATTCATTACTATAAGAAATGAAGGTATTCAATCAAAAAAAAGCACCCAAGAAGACTTTTCAGTTGCTTTTTTTGAGAAATAAGAAACCAACTTTTATACCGCCTCTTCCGCTTTCAATATCGCCATATCAATAACGGAACGAAATCGAACACCTTAGTCTTTGGTGTTATCGAAGATGCACAGTAGAAAATTGAATGTTCCTTCGTGTTTGCCCATTGCCGCGGTGTCTTCCAAAGGTAATATGCTATTCGCTCCAAGAGCAATAATGCCTTCCCGCTTTTATTCAGGTATTGTAATCGCAGCTACATTCGCTCTCATGGCTTTTGCAAGCATAATTCTCATGTGTCCGTCTGGCTTAAAGTAACCGCTTAGGGAATTTAGCTTGTTTGAGTTCTCACAATTAAAATTTCATCGCCAGAAAATTCCATCCAGCCTAAGTCATATACATAGTGTGTTACTTTCCCTTTCGCACTTATATGAGTGTGCGTGTGATATTTGAAACTGAAACGCTTATCCTCTAAGGCATTTCTGTAAACTTTCTTTTGTATCCTGTTTTTGCCCAAGGCTTCCAAAAGAATCCCATGATTCCGTTTAAGGTATTCATTGATTCTGATTGCAGCTTTTACGCTCTTGTACCGGAGCTTTTTGTGGTAAAAATTTTTACACTTTATGCTGCAAAAAACTTTGTTGTTCCTGCCAATCACCGTAGCGGAACACGCCAAACATTTTCGTTCTTTTTGCCATTTCCCTTCCATTACTTTCTAACTAATAAACTGATTACAAACATATTATAGAAATTATCTTATTTATTCGTTCCGAACCGTTGGGAACGAGTAAATGTAAAAATATGGAAGGTAATTAAACCACAGATATTACCTGTTTGATTATCTTTAACTAAAATTGATAGAATCAGTCAGATGTCAGAAAGAATCATCACTTGTAAGCCATTACCTCGAAGTCGGCGGTTCAAAATATTCATACCTTACGCCTTGAAAGACGAACGTGAATGGCTCAAATAAGTCAACGGCTCATTTTACCGTTATCATCAAAGGTTACGGAGCTTGGTAAATACACCAGAAAACAAAAATTGGTAGCCATCAAATTCAAAGGGGAATATAATATGCAAAACACTGATGATAAATTTTCTACGAATAAAAATAAGGTAGTTTTGAACGAAAAATCCGAAGAAGTCATGCTTATGTATGATATGAACAGAAATTTGTTCTGAAGTCATTCAGTCCACTATAAAAAGCTATTTGAGTGCAATCAGTTACTTCCTATCTTTTTTTGGAGAACGAAACTTTGAAGAAATAAGCAAGAAGTTGAAGGTTATGCTTATCTACTAAAAAGTGAATTAAGATTTCGGACACTAAGCAAAGCACTGTTATAAACGCCATAAAATCGTATTGGGCAAACCACGTGAATACTATGATTTACAACGACCAAAAAAATCAAAAACGCTGCCCAACGTTTTTAGCAAAGAAGAAGGTACCAAAATTATAGCCTGCACATCAAGCATAAAGCCATACTAATGACTGTTTACAGCGGTGGGCTAAGAATAAGCGAGGCAATAGACTTGAGGATAAAAGACCTTCACTCTGACGAGGGTTATATATTCATCAAAGGCTCAAGAGGAAAGCAAGACAGAAAAACGGTACTTTCATCCGTATTATTAAAAGTATTGCGAACCTACTATAAAGCACACAAGCTATCTTATTGGTTATTTGAAGGGAGATACAGTGCAAAAAGTATTCAGCAAATCCTCCGCAAATCAGTTGACGAAGCGGGAGGAAACCCGTGGGGAACGATGCATACGCTTCGGCATAGCTTCGCAACCCACTGAGTTAACCTGCGAATTATTCAAAGTATGCTAGGTCATGCTAGTAACAAGACTACTGATCGGCACTCCGGAGAGATTTACACCCACGTTTTGGCGGTAAACAATAAAACCGTGAAGAGCCCACTTGATTTTTTAGAAAATTTGGATATTTTTGAGAAACAGTGGTTACGCACTAATACGATATACATGCTATTGTTACGTGTGTACTAACGTTAACTACAATTAAAAGAGAACAATATGAAAAATTCAATCAAACATTTAATTCTATTTTGTGCAATATTTATTTTTGGGGCTTCCAATGCCCAAGAAAAATTTGATATTCCATATGGTAACAATGAAGCAGTTGGAAATTACGTAGAGTTAAACGGTGCAAAAATCTATTATGAAGAATATGGAAAGGGTGAGCCTCTTTTACTAGTTCATGGAAATGGTTCAAGCATTAAAAGTATGAAAAATCAGATTGAGTATTTTAAATCCAAATTTAGGGTCATCATTGCTGATAATAGAGGACATGGAAAGTCTGAATTAAAAACGGACTCTTTAACATATATACAAATAGCAAAAGATTTAAGTGGATTATCTAATCACTTAAAGTTAGATTCATTAAATATAATTGGTTGGAGTGATGGAGCTATTTTAGGACTCCAAATGGGCATTTATAATGACCTAAATATAAAAAGAATTGTAGCTATGGCAGGGAATTTAAGACCTGACACAACTGCTGTAAGCAGTTGGGCTCCAAATAAAATTAAAAAAACGGAAATAAAACTAAAAGAGTTAATTACAAAAGGAGACACATCCAGAGATTGGAATTTAATATTACAACGTGTTGACCTCTTGCTTAATCAACCCAACATTAGTCATGAGGATTTAAAAAAAATAAAGGCACCAGTATTGATAATTGCGGGAGATAGAGATATTATTAGGAATGAGCATTCTATTGAAATATTTAACAATATCCCAAAATCTCAACTTTGTATTATGCCCGGAGCTACCCACTCTGCTCCAGAAATGATTCCTGAAATATTTAATGAAATTGTAAATAGATTTTTATCAGAACCATTTGCCATGCCCAATTCTTCTGATTGATAAAACAACTGATAGGTAACACCGTGTAAAATTAATTGCTAGCTTTAACTTACTTGCAAAAGTTCTCGCGGTCTATCTATCTGTGATTTATTTACTAACTTTATTACTTAAAAAACGCAACTAAACTTACACAACAAAGTTGGACGCAATTTAAAAGCTGAAAAGTATAGAATGAAAATTAAAGAAACAGAGATTGGGATATTAGGACTTTTATCTATTTTGATATTTGTAGCGACTTTATTGATTTTTGGTTTTTCAAATTCTGATTTTAGTTTTGTAAATGGCTTTGTAAGTAAACTTGGAGCAAAAGGAGAACCGAATGCTTTATGGTTTAATCTGTTTGGATTTATTACTGTTGGAATATTACTTTTTGTATTTGGTGTGACTTATGGAATTCTGCTAAATGACAAATTATTGTCAGTTCTATTGTCATTATTTGGATTAGGATTTGCTTTTACTGCGATACCAATTGACATGGAATTATCAGGAACACCTGCTTCTAAAGCACATATTGTTTCAATTTGCCTTGGATTAGCATTTTGGCTTTTGGGACTCTCAAGACTTGGATATAATCAACAATTAAGGAAAGGAATTAGAAATAGAGCGAATTATACTGCTATAGCTCTTGTGCTTATAATCATCGGTTCTGTACTTGGACTTTGGTCAATGCCTATAACACATAGATTAATATTCGGAATTATATTTGGTTGGACAGCAATAACTTCATTTGAATTAATTTTAAGAAAAAGAAGGAATAAAAAAACTGCATACGACACCGTATAAAATTAATTGCTGGTTTTAGATTACTTACAAAAGTCCAAACGGACTTTCTATCCATGAATTATTTATTAACTGTAGCACTTAAACACAGCCATTAACCTTCTGTGACAACGTTATATGCCATTTGAAAAAATAACGAATTGAAAGAAATTAAGGTAAAAAAAGGACAAATTTTACAATATAAAGATGATATAAACACCAGAGTTTATAATGTAAAATCAGGTTTATTACGAAGCTATTCTATAGACGATAAAGGAAAGGAACACATTTATATGTTTGCCCCTGAGAATTGGATTATTGCAGATAACTGTGAAACTAGCACTCCTTGCAGTTTATTTATAGATGCACTAGAAGATTCTGTCCTTTTAATCTCAGAAAAAGAAGAAGAAATACTCAACGCTAATGTCAAATCATTAATTAACAGGTTAGCAGCTTTACAAGACCGAATTCTCGGATTGATGAGTTCCTCAGCTATCGAGCGATATAAAGATTTTTTAGAAACCTACCCAGCCATTATCCAAAGAGCTCCTCAGAGAATGATAGCCTCTTACTTAGGCATCACTCCTGAAGCCTTAAGCAGAGTTAGAAAAGAAATTTCTCTGGAAAAATAATTACTATTTCATTTCTTGATCTACATCAATGCACAGCTTTTTAAACGAAAGCATCTTTGCATGATTAAAAAATATTCAAAAAATGAAAAACACGGAATTATTATTAAAAACATCTTCTGTACTATGGGTAATTTGGGCCATTGTGCATATTGGAGCCAGCATATTTATTATAAGTTCAGATACAGTAACAGCTATTCAAGGAATCGCAGATGCGATTGACCCAGCAAGTCTTAAAATGAATTACCCAGATGCTGTAGGAGCAATGGTTAAACAATTGGGTTTCAATATTGGGTGGGTTGGAGTAGTAACACTTATCGGAGCAGTCTTCATTTGGCGTAAAAACACTACTGCGATTTTTGTAACGGCAATGGTTGGTGGTTTACTCGATATGGCATATTTTCTATTCATTGACTTAGGAGGTTTTGCCAAGTTTTTACCAGGAGGTTTAATGACCTATGTATCAGCAACAGCAATCATATTAAGTTTTTATGCCTATTTCAAAAAAAATAGAGCTTAAATAACTACTCATCGTAACTATATCAATCAAAAACAATAATACAGTGAACACATTACACGAAACACAAATTAGCAAAACAAGAAGAATAACAGGTTATGCACTTTCTATTATTCCTTCATTAATGATATTAATGGCAGGTATTATGAAAGTAATAGGCAACGAAGGAATGCTTGAAAACATGAATAAAATCAACAATTGGGGTGATAAAATGCTATTAATAGGCTTAATAGAATTAGGAGCATTAGCACTTTATTGGATACCAAAAACTATGAACATCGGATTTTTCTTATTGGCTTCTTTTGGAGGTGGAATAATTGTAGCCGAAGTGGTAGGGGGTGATATTCCAATACCTGGCATTATGGTATCATCGCTTTTATACGCAGGAACATTTCTTAGAAAACCATCTTTATCAGGACTTTCGATTTAAAATATGAAAACAATGATAAATACTACAATTCGCCCGAAACAAGTAAAATGGTTAGCCATACTAATATTGCTAACAACAAGTCGTTTTTCCGTAGTTACTTATTTCCCAGGTTTAGAAATGCTAGGAGGTCCAGACCCGAATGAATGGCTTGGCCCTTGGGCAACGGACACCACCTTGGGATCATTAGCTCCATTTATGGCATATTTAGCATTTAAGAAAAATGGATTAAGGCTTTGGGGTGCATTAATTGCCTATAACTGTATTGGTGCATTTGACTATGCCAATGGGCTTTTGACAGAATACCTTAGCCCGCAAATATCTAACCCACCAGAAATGATTTTTGGAGCAATTGGCTTGTTCTTTTGTATTCAGTTAATGGTAATCTATTTACTATTTAACAAGAATGTGATAAATCATTATTCACAAATTAACTCGTAAATGGAAGATAGTACACAGCCAAAAAAACACAAGTTTGCATTTCTTATTTGGCTCTTTATTTACCCTGTTTTTACAGTACTTTCTAAAAGCCTAATGCCATTAATGATAGATTTCCCGGGTCTTTTACAAAACTTTATTTTGAGTATGATACTCGTACCTTTAATGGTTTGGGTCTATATTCCTTACATAAATAAAAGGTTTTTCAATTGGCTAAGGAAATGAAAAACAGCATATAATAATGCATAAAAATAATAGCGGTTTGGGTGTATACTCAAACCGTTTTTGTGTTCAATTAAATATATTGTAATCCGAAAGTAAGTACATTTTAATCCGCTACTATTCTTATACCAACCGTTGGTGTGTATTAGGACTTTGAATACCGCATGTAGCCTGTAAGAAAAGCAAATATTAAAAATATTTGGATATTATTTTTCCTATGTTTGAGAAGCATCACTTTTGCATAAGAAAATAAACGAAATAATAGCAAAATTGAGGTTGGGGGTGCAATCGCAGAAGCAGAAGCTTTATATTATGGAGCCTATTCAAAGTACGATGTCGCACTAACTCGATCAAAACATTCCATAAAAGCAGGTATTGAATTAACAATGTATTTTAACTTCATTAGTAAGTCTACAAGTCAATCGAAATTGAAAGATAATGTTGACATACGAATTATACCTTACTTTTATTTAGGTTATAATTTCAACTTTAATCGGTTTGGCATTTCATTTGAATTACCAATTGGGACAAGCATATCTATTACAAGAGGAACCTTGGTTAATAACAAGGTTGGGATTGAAAGAACTTATTCCAGTGCTGAATATCTGTGGCATTATGGAATCGGTTTATCCACAAAGTACAGAGTAAATGATAATAACAAAAACAGAGTAAATGATAATAACAAAATTGGTTTTTATGGGTTTTCCCATTGGTTGGAATCGGTTAGACAAGAAATTTAAAAATAAAAGAATAAAAACGCACACTAATCGAGTAAACAGCTACACCTCCACCAGTTGTATCTGATACGCTGGCCCGGTCACACCCAACGTACAGTTCTCGTACTGAACGTTTATTTACCATAAAATTCAAGCTCTTTGCACCTTTCGGTTATCTTAGATATATTTCCAGTCAAGTACCAAAAGTATCATCTTTTTTTGATTATTGGGAGTTTAGAATATCAAATTTAAAGACCTACTATTTACACTTCTCCGTTCTTCAATGCTGCCGTGTCAATTACATAACGGAAGCGAACGTCTTCATCTCTGATTTTTTCGAAGGCATCGTTTAATTCGTCAATAAAAATTATTAGATGATTCTCCCGCACTTCGGGGAAATTTCGCCATTCTCAATATTATTGGCTGGCTCTTTGTTCGGTCCGAGTAATCTGACTGCGACCCTATTTCCCCTTGGTTTCAACAGTTTTATGTAAGGATTGATATCAAATTCGTTTTGTCAGCAATAAAAAATCTATTAGATTAGTGCATGCACAGAGGCAGATACTATACCTATACACGCACTATGAATTGAATTTTAAGTAAAAAAAGAAACAGTATGAATTATAAGATAATAGTATCGCTTTTTAGTCTTTGTTTATGGCTTACCTTATTTAGTTGCTCCAATACTACAACTAATAATAAGAGAGTCGTTATTATTGGCTTGGATGGAATAAGCGTTGAAGGATTTCAAAAATCAAAACACCCAAATCTAGATACTCTTATGAGCGATGGTATTTTATCTTTAAATACGCGTTGTGTGATGCCATCTGTAACCTTACCAAACTGGACTAGCCATTTAACTTCTGGTGGACCTGAACAACATGGTGTCACTTCAAATTCTTGGAAAATTGATGATCAAAAATTTCCTCCAATAGAGAAAGATAGTTTGGGATATTACCCCTCAATTTTTAAAGTTTTAAAAGAACAAATCCCGAATGTTAAAACTGCTTATTATTACAATTGGGCAGATTTAATTAATTCCATTAATAAAGAGTATATTGATGAATTGAACTTTGAAGAAGACGACGGTTACATAGAAAATTATAATAACGCGTATAATTTCATTGCCAAAAATAAATCAAATCCCTCACTTATTTTTTTGTATTCGGTACATACTGATCATGCTGGACATAATTACAAATGGATGTCTCCAGAATATATAAGTTCCATAGAAGAAGTAGATATAGAAGTCGGTAAATTTATAGAAAAATTAAAATCTACTGGACTTTATGATGACACTAACTTTCTATTAATTACAGACCATGGAGGTACACGAGAATCTGGTCATGGGGGATTAAGTGTTGAAGAAATGGAAGTTCCTTGGGGAATTACTGGTCCAGGTATAGTAAGTGGAAAAATCCTTAGCGAACCAAACAGTAATGCAAATACGGCAAAGGTCATTTCTACTCTTTTTGGTTGTGAAGAAACTCCGAAATCCTGGATAGGAAAAGTTCCATCATCAATTTTCAAATAAAAATATAAAAATATACTGCACTACACATAATTTATTGCTAGTTTGAACTTACCTACGAAAATTCCGCTAGGGTTTTCGTACACAAATCTTAGCCGTGAACTATCTCTTCTCGAAAGGCACTTTTTCATATCTACATCCACTCTCAAAGTTATTATAGGATCAGTAACCGCTTCACAGACTAAACACGGAGCGAAGAAAATTGCACTTTCGAAAGTGTAGTCCTGAAAAATTACCAGATAAAAGTACCCGTTGCTCCGCATGCTTTTGTCTTAAATTTTTCCATGCTATAAATATTTTAGTTTGTTTTGCAAGAAGTTAAAATTTCCGTGCCGGGAAAAATTACCCGTTACACTTTTACTAATTAGCATTATGAAATTCAGAATCGGACAAGGCTACGATGTACATCAGTTAGCCGAAGGATATAAATTGGCATTGGGCGGCGTAATCATCCCGCACCACAAAGGTTCAATGGGACATTCGGACGCGGATGTGCTACTGCACGCCATCTGCGACGCTCTTTTGGGTGCCGCCGCCATGGGTGATATTGGCATTCATTTTAAAAATACCGACCCGCAATGGAAAGGCGTTGACAGTAAAGTATTATTAAAAAAAGTAGTAGAAATGCTTTCGGAGAAAGGCTATAAAGTCGGTAACGTAGACGCGACATTAATTTTGCAAGAACCAAAAGTGATGAAATACGCCCCAGAAATGCGGAAAGCCATCGCCGAAACCATCGGTTTCTCCATTGACGATATTTCAATTAAAGCCACCACCGCCGAAACAATGGGTTTTGTCGGGCGAGAAGAAGGCGTTGAAGCCCACGCCGTTGCGTTAATTTACAAAAATTAAAGTTTGTCAGCCTGAACAATCGTTGTCCGGCTCATCGAAGTTCGTCATTATTTTTTATCTTTGTCCATCATTTTAAAAACCTCACTTTTCGATTGAAATAGTGAGGTTTTTTGGATATTAGATTTAAGACATCAGAAAAATAGTTTTAGTAAAATCATTAATTTCCGTCGGGGAAAAGTCTCTTCCTCCCGTGTGTGCGAAATTGGAGCAAAATATAAGAAAGGATTTTATGAAATATCCAGAATACAAGTCTATCAACTACAACGACGTTGCCGAAGAAGTCAGAAAGCAGTGGCAACAAAACGATACGTTTAAAAAATCCATCTCGACGCGGGAAGGAAAACCGACATTCACCTTCTACGAAGGTCCACCGAGTGCCAACGGTAAACCCGGCATTCACCACGTCATGGCACGGACAATAAAAGATATTTTTTGTCGGTATAAAACCTTGCAAGGTTTTCAAGTAAACCGCAAAGGTGGTTGGGATACCCACGGTCTGCCCGTTGAACTGCAAGTTGAAAAGGAAATTAGTGAAGAACTCGGCGAAAAGTTCACCAAAGAAGATATTGGTGTAAAAGTTTCGGTGGATGAGTATAACCAAAAGTGCCGCGAAGCCGTAATGCGTTTTACGGACATCTGGCAGGATATGACCGAGAAAATGGGTTATTGGGTGGACATGGAAAATCCGTACGTAACTTACAAAAATGAGTACATCGAATCTGTTTGGCATTTACTCAAACGCCTGTACGACAAAGGTTTACTCTACAAAGGTTACACCATTCAGCCGTATTCTCCCGCCGCCGGAACGGGATTGAGTTCCCACGAGTTGAATATGCCCGGAACCTATCAAGACGTTCGGGATACCTCAATGACGGCTCAGTTTAAAGTGATTGAAAATGCGAAATCGCAACCTCTTTTTGCTGCTTCCGAAGGCGAAGTATTTATTTTAGCGTGGACAACTACGCCTTGGACACTTCCTTCCAATGCCGCATTGACGGTCGGAAAAAATATTGAATACGCCCTTGTAAAAACCTTTAACCCGTACACCCATTTACCCGCAAATGTGGTTTTGGCGAAAGCTTTAATCGGTAAATATTTCTCCGAAAAAGGAAAAGACGGCGACTTCGACGGCTACGCAGATTCCAATAAAAAGGTGTTGCCGTGGACAATGCTGACAACCGTAACAGGTGAAGAATTAGCGGGAGTTGAGTACGAACAATTAATGGCGTACGTACAACCCGAAAGCCCCGCTTTTAAAGTGATTATCGGAGATTTCGTCACAACCGAAGACGGAACTGGCGTGGTGCATACCGCTCCAACTTTTGGTGCGGATGACTTTAAAGTTGCCCAACAAAACGGCATTCCCCCCATTATGGTCAAAGACGAAACGGGCAAAGAAATGCCGCTCGTTGACAGACAGGGTCGTTTTGTAAAAGAGGTAACGGACTTTGCCCTTGAATACGTAAAGCAACAATATTATACTGACGAAGAACTCGAAACCGAGCGAATCAAGCAAGATCGTGAAAATTACCTTTCGGTTGATGAGCGAATTTCCATCAAACTAAAAGAAGAAAATCGGGCGTTTAACGTGCAACGTTACGAACACTCCTACCCTCACTGCTGGCGGACAGACAAGCCAGTTCTTTATTATCCGCTTGACAGTTGGTTTATCAAAACAACGGCGGTTAAAGAAAGATTGGTTGAACTGAATAAGACAATCAACTGGAAACCAGAATCAACTGGAGCAGGTCGTTTCGGAAATTGGTTGGAAAACTTAGTAGACTGGAATCTTTCCCGCAGCCGCTACTGGGGAACGCCGCTTCCGATTTGGAGAAATGACGACGGAGAAGAAATTTGCATCGGCTCGATAGAAGAACTTTCCAACGAAATTGACAAAGCGATGGAAGCAGGTTTGATGACGGAGAATTATTTAAAAGGCGACGGAGAATTTGACCTTCACCGCCCGTACGTTGATGGCATCATCTTGGTTTCTCCAACTGGAAAACCGATGAACCGCGAATTAGATTTAATTGACGTTTGGTTTGACTCCGGTGCTATGCCGTACGCTCAGTGGCATTACCCATTTAATCAAGAACAAAATCTTGAGTCTCCCGCAGAAAATTTAATACCCGAAAGCAGGGGGATTATTCGTGCCGCACCTAAGCCAACGGGAAAAGACGCTGAGCAGGTAGGATTGAAAAATGTTTTCCCCGCAGATTTTATCTCCGAGGGCGTTGATCAAACCCGCGGTTGGTTTTTTACATTGCACGCCATCGCTGGAATGTTGTTTGATTCCGTAGCGTTCAAAAATGTGGTTTCTACGGGATTGGTTTTAGATAAAAGCGGCAATAAAATGTCGAAGCGTTTGGGTAACGGAATTGATCCGTTTGAAACGTTGACTAATTACGGAGCCGACCCAACCCGCTGGTACATGGTGACAAACGCCCAACCGTGGGACAACCTACGTTTTGACCTAAACGGTATTACTGAGGTACGGAATAAATTCTTCGGAACATTAACAAATACGTATAATTTCTTCGCTCTTTATGCTAATTTAGACGATTACACGCTAACTGGCAACTTCAATAACATGCCGTTGACAGAACTTGACAAATGGATTTTGTCGAAACTGCAAAGTTTGATTATTGAAGTTGAAGAGGCATACGAAACCTACGAACCAACAAGGGCAGGGCGAGCAATTCAGGATTTTGTAACTGATCAGTTATCTAACTGGTACGTTCGTTTGGGAAGAAAACGCTTCTGGAATACGAGTAATTCTTCTGTGGCAGATTTATTACCCGAAAGTCAAGGTTTTATTCGTTCGGCTCCACAAGTTAAAGAAGTTGAATCTGACAAAGCAGCAGCTTACGAGACACTTGGTCTTTGCCTGAAAACGGTGGCTCAGCTAATGTCACCAATTGCTCCTTTTTACGGAGATTGGTTGTATCAAAATATTACCGAGGCAAATGATTCTGTACACCTTAGTGATTTCCCGAAAGCCGATAAAAATTGGACAGATACCGAATTAGAAGCGTCTATGGGTTACGCTCAACGTATCAGTTCGATGGTGCATTCAATCCGGAAAGCTAACAAAATAAAAGTGCGTCAACCGTTATCGAAAGTTCTGATTCCAGTATTGAATGAGAAAACCCGCGATGCCATCCGCAAAGTAGATGAATTAATAAAATCGGAAGTAAATATCAAATCCGTTGAATACATCGACGACGCTTCAGGCGTACTTTCCAAAAAAGTAAAACCGAACTTTAAAGCTCTCGGCCCGAAATTTGGAAAAGACGTTAAGAATGTAGTAGCTGCTATTAATGGGATCTCAGCAAACGATTTGAAGAAATTAGAAGCCGACAAGCAATTGATGATTAACGATTATAAAATCACACTAGAAGATGTAGAAGTTCAAACCGAAGACTTACCGGGTTATTTAACCGCACAAGACAATGAATTAACGGTTGCTCTTGATATTTCAATTTCTGAAGAACTGAAGAAAGAAGGAATTGCCCGTGAATTTGTGAATCGGATTCAAAATCTGCGTAAAGACACTGGCTTCGACGTGGTGGACAAAATCAGCATTACTTTTGAAAATTCAAATACTGGATTCTCGGACGCAATATTAACAAATAAAGCCTATATCATGCAGGAAGTTCAGGCACTTTCATTGGAAGTAATTGCTTCGATAGATAATCCAACTACCGTAGAAATTGACAACGTTGAAGTGAATGTAAACGTAAAAAAAATATAAATATATTAAGTTGGAAATACTTCACTGATTATAAAGGATTTATCGGAAACGAAATTCCTGAATTGGTGAAGTATTTTAACTCCCCCCCCCCACATCATATTTTCTCTCAATTAAATCGCCACAAATCTCACATAATCGCCTTGCTTTAAGAGCGTTATATTTTTTTCATCGGGAGTAAAAAGCGGTATTTCGGTACGTCCGATAAGTTGCCAGCCACCCGGACTTTCTACCGGATAAACCCCAGTTTGTTCACTCGCAATACCTACACTTCCCGTCGGTACTTTTAGACGTGGCGAATCCCGTCGGGAAATAGCGAGCCGTTTATCCATCCCACCTAAGTAAGCGAAACCAGGCAAGAAGCCCATCATATAAACCCGATACAACGGAGCGGTGTGCAATTCTACAAGTTTCGTTTCGGAGAATCCAGTTTTTGAGCAAACGTGTGCCAAGTCTTCCCCATCGTATATCACAGGAATTTCAGTAATATTCTTCGCTGAGTCGATTTGCGGATTAAAATCAAACCTTTTAATCAAGTCTTCTACGTGCAATTTCACAAATTCGCCCAGTGATAACTTTGTACTTTCGTGGATACTGAACGCATCGTAATAAATGGTCAAAGATGCGTAAGTAACCACAATTTCCTGCAAACCAAAGATATATTTTCTTTCTATCTCTTTGCCCAATTGTACGAGGTATTCGTTTAAATGTTCGTCAATTACTTGTCCGAACGAGACGGTCAGAGCGGATTCTGAAAGCGGGAATATTTTGTAAGTCGGTTTCAAAAGGAAGTTTAATCTTTAACTTTGATAATTGTTATTGTTATTAAAGGTAACAAAACTATGCAGCTTATCCAGTTTTTAATTCTTAATTTCCCTCAACTCAAATTTTTGTAAATATCTAATAATTAGTTATTTATGTCAAATGTCGGGCGAATGACGGGTAAAGTACGAATAGATTAGTTGGGCAAATAGAACGTACGTCGTAACATTACCAACGAACTAAAAACACACGCTTATGAAACAGCCCGAATTAGGAAAAAAGATTTCCCAAATAAGAAATTCTAAAGGATTAACGCAAGAGGCACTCGTTGAAAAATGTAATATCAGCGTCCGTACCATTCAACGCATTGAGAACGGCGAAGTAACACCAAGAAGTTATACCGTGAAAGCAATTATGGAGGCATTGGAGTACGACTTAAACCAAGGAAAACCCGATGAGGACAACGTTGATATTTTGAAACAACTAAGAAAATTTGTCCTCGTTGATATTGACCCCGAAAAACCATCCATCTTCTTAATTAATCAATTGAACCTAGCGTGGGTACTCGGTATCGGGTATTTTCTGCTTGGCTTTTTTGAGGGTATTGCCGATTACTACCGCTTTGATGAAGGAAGTATGCTTATCAACCGCGAGCTTTACATCGTGTTGAAAGTCTTAGTATTCGTAACGTACTTATTTTTTCTGCGAGGATTTATTTTAATTGGCGGATTATTCAAAAGTGACCTCCTAAAGGTCATTCCCATTATCTTAATCTTGTGCCTCGGGTTGATTTTTAGCTACGATATTACTACGCTTTACTATCCAGAAATTGAATACGAATTCGTCTTTATTAGCTTTTCGATTACTTTCGGTATTCTCGGAATTATGTTTGGCTACGCATTGATGACACTACAGAAACCACTCGGCAACCTTGCTCAGTACGCAGGAGTTTTGGAAATATTGATGGGAGTTTGTTTACTCACGGTCATCTTATCTCCACTCGCTCTTTTCTTATCTATCCCCATTGAATTGTTTGAAGTACTGCTTATTTTTCGCACAATTAGACTCATAAAATCAAAGCAAGAATCAAGCGAGGTTATAAAATAACTGCCTTACAAATCTGTTCGTAGATTCGTATACCCTATTCATTAAAAACTTTAGCCATTTTTAATTCAGACTTGGAGAGTTTATTTTTACTTTAAAGGTATAATTTAAACATGTCTGAACTTTCTTTTCATGAGCAAAAAATTTATTCAATACGGTTTTATCGCTGCCGGGCTAACAAACGTAGTTGGTGGTTTAATTTTCTCAAAATTCTTCTCCAATGACTTGTTGAGTTCATTACAGCCAGACGTACTCTCCAACTTCAGTATAATTGGTATAATACTTTGGGGCTTAGCATATATTGCCGTGGCAAAAAATTTCGCAGCAGTAAAATGGTTAGTAACAGTTTTTACAATAGAAAAACTCGCTTACGCCATAGTTTGGGCAAAATGGATCACCACAAACGACGTTTCGCAGGTTTTTGAACAAGATACATTAACCGGTGTTTTCTACTCTATTTACGGTCCCAGCGATTTTGCATTTGGAGTTTTCTTTGCGGTAGTTGCATGGCGATTATTTAAGAAATAATTCTGCTGGCACAAAAAAAGTCTAGCGGGAAACCCACTAGACTTTTTAACCCTATTATTAAATTTCATTATTCACTACTACTCAGGCTATTTTGTTGTACTTTTCAAATAAAATATATCAACTTTTAAATAAGTATAATTACAGATAAGAACTAATTCGTGATCGACTTAGTTTTAAGTTTTAAAAAAAAACTCTGTAAATATTGCAAAATAGTTAACTATTTACTGCATAACCTTAAAAGTACCTGAGTGTTTACCATTATCCTACTGCGATGTCTTTCCGCTCCGTTTCAAAACCTTCAAGTTTTGGCAAAGAAAGAATCAACACGCCGTTTTCGTACGAAGCAGAAATCGCGACTTTATCTACCTTCTCACTCAACTCAAACTGACGGACAAATCCTTGCGGGGAGTACTCGTGGCGTTTCCAACCATCGGTTGAAACCTCTTTGCTTTCCGCAGAAATTTTAAGTGTCTGATCAGTCAAGGCAATCGAGAAATCACTTTTGACGTAACCCGCCGCAAATAAATGCAACTCGTATTTGTCATCTAATTCCCGAACGTTAACGGGTGGCGTATTTAGTGCCCCGTGCACTTTCTGTTTCCACATTTTCTTAAAAAGATGCTCCTGGAGTGGAAGTTCGTTATAGCTTCCGAATTTGTTGGCAAAATGATTGTTCCAATTTCTACTGTATGCTGTTTTATTACACATGATGTTTTTGTTTATTGAATTGATTGATTGAAAGTGGTATGGTTACTTTAGATAATGTCAACGTATTGTACGTTCGATACTTTTGGATGATGACGAGTAGTACCCTCCTGAAATAATGGTTCAACTTCGTTATGTTGACCGTAGCTCATCTGTAAATTCCGGTAACTTCCCGTATAGGAATTACCGTGACGATCGTAAGTAATAAAGTCTTTAACCCGACGAAAAACGGCGTACATAATACTCGCAACTGCCGCTACAATAAAGGCAATGAACATGACTTTGGCGACAAAAAAGAAAAGCACTAGGGCAATCGCCAACCCAAAAAATATTTTAAATGGTTTCATAATAAGTAATAACTTTAAGTGGTGAAAAGCTACGCAACACTTTTAGCATGCATCAGTAATAGTGCGTAGTTAGTATAGAAGACGGACAAACAGAAATTTTACTTTAAAAAAGTAAAATTATTTCAAATAAATTTTCTAACACCCTTGCTATAATATATTTACAGTAAAACGCCAGCTCCTCGAATGAGAAGCTGGCGTTTTATAAATGGCTATATTAAATAATTCTCACTCATTTTTATTTTCTCTCCGTTCACAATAAGTTTTCCAACGGTCTTTCATTTGGGCACGTTCTTCGGGCTTCATACTCATCCACTTATTTTTCAGTTTATCTCGGCTTCGCTTCTTCCACGAATGCTTTCGCCCGCCGCCGTTAAAACCACTGAAAAGAATTTTGGATAATAATAAGATACCCGCGGCTTGCCAATAACTCACGGGTTTTACCCCAGTGACTTCCGGCAAAATGAGATTCCAAAGCGACATAACCACCCAAACCACCGCAGCAATAAACGCCACAAATGCAATCGCAAAAAACAGCGTAATTACAGCTTTTTCCCCGCGTGATTTATATTTTATTTTATCAAACATACTTTCTGTATTTATATCTTAATCCCTCTAATATCATTTTTTACGTAGCTACCTATCGTTAACCGTCCGCAAAAAACTCGGTATATACTGATTCCAAACAGGTACGTAAATATTGTACCGCGTAGCGTTTCCTCGAAATTAGCGTTTTGATATTTACGCCCGTACGGTCAGAGATCTCCTGAAAAGTTTGATCCTCCAGTTCATTCCAGACAAATACGTTTTTTTGATTTTCAGGTAGTTCTTCCAGAGCTTTAAATAACTCTTCCCAAAATATTTCTTTGAGGTTTTCGTTCTCGGGAGAAACAGAGTCAGCGATAAGTAGTTCCTTAAAACTGATTCCCCCTTCTTTATCTTCAAACACCGAGTCTTCTAATAAATCAGGTTTTTGTTTACGGTAATTATCCGTGATTCGGTTTCGTGCCACCCGAAAAAGCCAACCGCTGATTTGCTCAATAGAATCTAACTCTGCCACCCTACTCAGCTGATACCAAACTTCCTGAGCAATGTCTTCGGCATCGGCATTAGTGGGTACTTTCCCCCGAATGAACCGGAAAAGTCTGTTGCCGTACTCATTGATAACACCGCTGATTTTCCGTTCCCGTTTTTCAGCCATTTGCTCAGTCATAAAAACCGTCTTTTTACAGAAGACGGGTGAGTTCGTAATTTACTTTAAAAAAGATTGAAAAGATAAAAATACGAGCAATCACCCATAGGCTTACTGCCAACAGTTTTCAATGTATTCACAACAAATAACAAAACAACTATGTCTGTTTCTCAAATAAATGCTAAATTGTTAGATAATGTAAAACTGGTCAAACTTACGAGAAGCGGAATTCAATACGATTTATTTGAGGATATTATGAAGGCGAGTTCCTACATAATTAAAGAATGGAGTAAGTTTTTACACCTTACCGAACGAACTATTCAACGCTACAAAAAGGAACAGAAAAGTTTTGAGCCAATTCAATTTGAACGGATTCTAAAAATCGCTCAACTTCAGCAAAAAGGTAACGAAGTGTTTGGTTCAAATCAGTATTTCAACGATTGGATGAACTCGACTATCGTAGCCCTTGGTAATATAAAGCTAGTGGAGTTATTATATAATGTTCTCATTATCAATATATTAATGAATGAATTAGGAAGAATTGAACACCGTGCTAGCATAATTGTATATCGATTGACCAAAGGTCAGGACAAAGAGGAAGTCAGCGGTATTGGAGCAGAGCTCTACGGAGGAAAGTGGAATAATAAGGGTACAAGGATTATTTATACCGGAAAAAGTAGGGCTTTATGTACTACGGAAATTACGGTTCATACGCCACTGAGTATCGTTCCGCATGATTATTATGTGCAAATTGTCAGATGTAGAAGTTTCGAAAGTCGAAGTAGATGGATTGATCGAGAACTGGAGAACATTTCCACACGATATCTCGACAAAAAGTGTCGGGGATAAATTTATCAAGCGTGAAAATACCTAATAATTAGAGTACCATCCGCGGTTATTCAGGAATAATATAATTATTTAATTAATCCGTTTCATGTAGAACATAGCAAAGTTGAATTGATAAGAATAGAAAAGTTTAAATTTGGCCAGCGATTATTCAGCAAATAATTTGAGTAATGAAAATTCCGGTCTGCGTTTATACTAAAATAGTCCCGTGCTAATTTAGCAAATGAAGACAAAGCATGTAAGAAATCATAGCTAATTTGTAGTTTGAAACAACCCATCCGATTGACAATATGGAAAAATTTGACCGCACAGAACATTGGGAGCATATATACCAGACAAAAAACCTGACAGAGGTGAGTTGGTTTCAACCCAAACCAGAAACTTCATTAGCATTCTTCAAGCAATTTAACGTCCCCAGAAATGCCAAAATCATTGATATCGGTGGCGGGGATAGTTTCTTGGTAGATCACTTACTCGATTTAGGATATAAGGATATTTCCGTACTCGATATTTCTACCAACGCCATTGAACGGGCAAAAGAAAGGCTCGGCAAGCAAGCAAAAAAAGTAAAATGGATTGTAGCGGACGCAGCTGAATTCAGCCCCGTTGAAAAATACGACTTTTGGCACGACCGGGCGGCATTTCACTTCCTCACAAACGAAAATGACATAGAAACCTACGTAGAAACCGCCCAAAATAGCATAGCTCCCGCAGGTATTTTGGTCATTGGGACTTTTTCAGAACAGGGTCCTACAAAATGCAGCGGTATTGAAATCAAGCAATACTCTAAAGTTTCTCTACACAAGCGTCTCAAAGCATTTTTTGAAAAAATAAAGTGTGTCACAGTTGACCACACTACGCCATTTAATACGGTACAAAACTTTGTTTTTTGCAGTTTCAAAAAAATCTCACTTTCATGAACCCAAAAGTTGATACTTATAACTGCGGAGCAGCTAAAGTTGAAAAGTAGGATTGAAGGTTGAAATGAAGTAAAAACCTACCCTTTTCCGCATCCTAAACGGAAAAAGAATAAACGATTGCAAATGAGTATATCGGTCACAGTATTCATTTATTATGTTGCTGGGATTTACTGATTAGACGTAGTGCAGAGAATCGTGCGAGCTATTGAAATTAGCTCTAAAAATCCAACGCACAAACAGCACATTTGTTTTTCCAACGCTCAAACGACATTGAAGAAAACCGTAATCAAATGAAATAAGTTAGCCGAATTAAATGATAAAAGAAAAGCCGAATGAATTAAAAATCTTTTTTGACCAGCCAAAGACCTTTGAGTTACAAAATATCAAACCTTTGATGGGTCTCGTAGGCTTGTACTTTATTTTCTCTAAACAGACGCTAATTCAGTACCCTTTTCAAAAATCACGATTACTATACATTGGAATGAGTGAAAAGAAAACTAATAGTATTGGAAGTAGGTTAGCGGGACATTTTGATGGGAAAAGTAAGAATCTAGGATTGGTAAATTATAGAAGAAGAAAACAATTATTCTTTACACATATAAATTTTGAAATGCTTCGTAATTTTTGGTCGCATAGAATTGAAGACCTAGAAAGTTATTTCATACTCGATTTTGTGGTAAAATATGGTGTTTATCCAATTTGTAATAACAAATCGGGTTACGACATTTTGACTAAAGATCTAAAAAATGGACGACCAAATAAAAAGTGGAAAAGATGTCATTGACGAGTTTTTTTCCGAAATCTTAAACGTTGAGGGAACTGACGAAAATACAGTTAACAAATTGATAGAATTATACAGCGACAGTAAATTTACCGATATCAATATTCAAAATGCACTAGAAGAATTAAAATTAGAAGCAATTAAGCCTAAAAAAATAAAAGACGATGGCGAAAATTAAATCAATAAAAATAAGCGGTTTGAGAGGAGTTAGAGAACCTCTAACTCTTGACTTGAATAAAAAATCCGTTTTAATTTACGGAGATAATGGTACTGGAAAAAGTTCTTTAACTGATTCTTTCGAATGGTTTTTCTATAATAAAATTGAGCATTTATCAAACGAAGAAATTGGAAGAAAGAAAGGTCGTGATGCCTTGCGAAATATTTTTATTCCTGCTACCGAAGATGGTTTTATTGAGTTGACATTTGATGATAATAAACTAGATTCGAAGAAGTATATCGATAATTTATTGGAAACTTCAAGTTCCAATGAGTCTGATGATTTCAACAAATTCATAGCATCATCTTTTTCTGAAAGATTAATACTTCGTTATCGTGATTTGGTTCAATTCGTAATTGCTGGAAAAACTGATAAATTAAAAGAATTACAAAACATAATCGGTTTTTCAGAAGTACAGAAGATTAGAGATTTACTCAGAAGAAACGGAGCAAGAGTCGCTAGGAATATTAAGTCTTCCAATTATAATAATCTTAAGAACATACAACAAAGTACAATACTTGAAAATTTAGGACAAAATGCCTACTCAGATGATCAATTATTTGACGGAGCAAGTAAATTGATAAAACCCCTAAAGCTAAGTGTTGAAATCAAATCTCGTCAAGATATAAATACTGTTCTTAAAAAAATTGAGAGCAAAGAAGATTCAGAACTTTTAAACCAAATTAACTTTTATACCAAAATAAAAGAGTCTATTGCACAAATCGAATGTAATATCGAAAACATAAATAATAGTTACCGTACTTTCTACGATTCGTTTAACGCCTTAAAAAAAGATTCAGAAAAGGTAAAAAGCTTACAGCTTCTTTCATTACTACAAGAAGGTAAATCAGTTCTGGCAAAAGATGTAGTCCAAGATAATTATTGTCCACTTTGCCTGCAAGAAAAAAGTAAAGTTGACATTTTACAAGAGTTAAATTTAAGAATTGAAGAGTTAGAATTACTCAATAAGGAGAAAGAAAAAGTAGATAACAATTCTAAAGACCTTCAAAGTACTGTTAAACCAAACATTAATACGATTGAAGGATTATTAACAGAAAAGCTTTTCAAAAAAGAAGATTACGCAAAACTAAAAGAAACTGTTGAAGAAATTAAAATCTCTCTGAATAACCATCTAGACGAGTCTAATAAGGGATTGACAGATAAGTTAACGGATAAAGAAATAATAAAATTAGTCAAAAAAGAGATTGAAGAGTTAACGAGTAAATTAGTTGAGGTAGTTAAAAAGTTAACTGAAAGTAAAGAAGCTAACCTTAGATTTAGAGTTTATACAAAGCTTTTTCAATCTGCAAAGGCTTATGTACAGTACCTAAAAATCGATAAAGAACAAAGTGTTTTAGCAAATCAACAAGCTACGTTTGAACTACTTTATGAGGATTTCATAAAAAGACAGGAAGAAGCACTTAATGTGTTCCTAGCAATATTTTCAAATGATATAAACGACTTCTATACAATAATGAATCCCAACGAAAAAGTTGAGAATATAAAATTAGTTCCTCTTAAAAAGAACGATGAACTCGTTGGTATTACAATTGAGTACAGTTTTTATAATGAAACTCACACACCACCAACCGCCTATTTAAGTGAAAGTCACATTAACTGTTTAGGGCTTTCATTCTTTTTAGCTTCGGTAAAAGCCTTTAATAAGAAAAATAAGTTTTTCGTACTAGATGATGTCATTTCAAGTTTTGATCGTGCACACAGGTATAGATTTGCTCAATTATTAACTACCAAGTTTTCTGACTACCAAGTAATTCTATTAACACACGAAAAAGAGTTTTTTGAGTTAGTTTCTAGTGAAGTCAAAAGTAAAGGTTGGATTCTAAATAACTTCAAGTGGACAAAAGAAAATGGAACTGGGATAGAAAGAGGTATTACAGACATAAAAGATAGAATTAAAAAAAAATAGAAGGTAAAAATACAGATGGTCTTGGAAACGACATACGTGTTTATGCAGAAAGAGTAATGAAAAGAGTTCCTCTTGAAATAGAAGCAAAAGTTCCTCACCAAAATAATGACATTAACGAAAAAAGAATGGCACCTGAACTTTTAGATGCTGTTCAAAGTAAACTGTCCAAAAAAAGTAAAGAACTTAAAGAGAAAACCGATATTCCAAAATAAAAGGAATACCTATGTTTATTGGAAATACTACTTCGCACGACAATAGTTTTCAAGAAAGCATTGAGGATTTACAAGAAATTTGGGAAGATGTTAAAGACTTAATACAGAATTTCTACTGTTCGGATTGCGACAAATTTCTTTCATTAAAACTTTATGATAATGTTGAGAGAAAAATTAGATGTAGTTGCGGAAATTTAAAATATGATTGGAAAAAGTAAAATAGCCAACGCTAAAAGCCATACACATTTGCAATTCGCTTAAGCCACCACACAAGTCAAGAATTGCAAAAGAGTATGTCTTTGCCAACGCTAGCAAGTTTGCGGAAAAGCACTACGCACAATAATGTATATAGGACATAGCAATTATAGGCTTTCTAAGAGGTTAATATGTATTCATAAATAAGCTTATGTATATGAAATATTGGCGTCTATTTATACGCTGCGTTTCATATAAGAGACGTTAAGCAACATTCAAAAAAGTATCTGTCAATGAATTGGATAATCTCGGCAAATTCAAATGTGTATGACCACTCAAGCTCTTTTGAACATTACAGATTTATAGAGGAGAAAGATTTATTCACGTTCAACATTTAATTCCGCTTCATGAAATTGGAGGGAGTTATGATATTAATTACAAAACGGATTTAATTCCAGTGTGCCCAAATTGTCATGCAATACTTCATCGAAAAGTAAATGGAATTGAACCAACAATAACAGAGTTGAGACATAAATATCGCGAAAGTAAACCTTGTCTAGTAGCATACAAAAGCAATAGAATAACTAGTTACTAAACCCAATAATTTGGGTACTTCTACAAGATTTCCAAGTTTTTAAATTCGGCAAATACCCACTTACCCCTACGATACCAAAGACAATCGTACGGCCAGCCATATTGTAAAATGGTTCTATATTTACACCAATAAATCTTTTACTACCGTTCCATGAACATCCGTCAGGCGGTAGCGGCGACCTTGCGATTTAAACGTAAGTTGCTCGTGGTCAATGCCCATGAGATGCATCAGCGTAGCGTGAAAATCGTGGACGTGAACAGGATTCTTCGTAATATTATAACTAAAATCATCCGTCTCTCCGTAGGTAAAACCAGGTTTTACGCCTGCTCCCGCCATCCACATCGTGAAGCATCGCGGGTGATGATCTCGTCCGTAATTTTCTTTTTCTAATCTTCCCTGAGAATAAACTGTCCTGCCAAATTCACCGCCCCAAACCACGAGTGTGTCTTCCAATAAACCACGTTGTTTTAAATCAATAATCAAAGCGGCGGTTGCCTGATCAGTATTTTTACACTGATGCGAAATTCCACCCGGCAAACCTCCGTGCTGATCCCAGCCTTGATGATAGAGTTGCACAAATTTCACGTCTTTTTCAAGTAATTTTCTCGCCAATAAACAGTTCGCGGCGTACGTTCCCGAATCTCGACTGTCAGGTCCATAAAGGTCAAATATATCATCGGGTTCATCGTCAGTACTCATAACTTCGGGTACGGAAGTTTGCATCTTGAACGCCATTTCGTATTGAGCAATTCGGGCGTCAACTTCGGGATCGGCGATTCCTTCATTTTGAAATTGGTTTAATTTTTTCAAATAATCCAACATTTGTGCACGGTCTTCACCGTCGTAACCTTCAGGATTATTCAAATACAGAACGGGGTCTTTCCCCGAACGAAACTGAACGCCTTGGTGCTCAGTTGGCAGGAAGCCATTTCCCCACAAACGGGAATATAACGGCTGACCGCCCGCATTTTTAGAAACCAATACAATAAAAGAAGGCAGGTTTTCATTATCAGAACCCAAGCCATAACTCAACCACGAACCCATAGACGGGCGACCGGGCAACTGATGTCCGGTCTGGAAAAAAGTGATAGCAGGATCGTGATTAATATGTTCTGTAAAAGTGGATTTAATGATGCACAATTCATCAATCACTTGAGCGGTATAAGGCAACAAATCACTGACCCACGTGTCATTTTTCCCGTACTGCTTGAAACCAGTGAATGACGGAGCGATGGGAAAGTTACTCTGGTTAGCACTCATCCCCGTTAACCTTTGTTCACCCCGCACCGACTCGGGCAAATCCTGCCCAAACATATCAACCAATTTCGGTTTGTAATCGAAAGTTTCAAATTGTGATGGCCCACCGCTCATGAAGAGGTAAACTACCCGTTTGGCTTTCGGGGCAATGTGTGGTAAAGCGGCAAGAATTTGCTTCTGCATTTCGTCGTCGCTTAATGCTCCGGTGGTTGCCTGCTTCTCGCTGCCGTATAAAGTATTTGCCCCAAACAATGAGCCCAACGCTACCGCTCCCAGCCCGAGTGAAGTTTTAGTCAGGAAATTTCGGCGGTCTATTTTCTTATTTATCCGTTCGAAATCCGGTGTGTGAAGCTTAAATTCGTCGTTATGATGATGTCCCATTTTTTTATATTTTACCTCCGCATCAATGCAGCGTCGCTGTTCAAAATCACGTTTGCTACCACCGCATTGGCGGCAACTAATGGCATATTTAATTGGGGGTTTATTTCGTAAAATCCAGTTTCAAGCCAACCTTTCGCTTTTGATATAGATGCGTTGAATTTACTAAGTTCTTTCTGTTGTAATTCTTTCAACAAAGCCAATTCCTTCGCCTTGGGTAGTTTACCCGTTAGCTTATTGTACGTAATCATAATGGCTTTTTCTACATTTTCTTCTTTCGCCATTCGCTCGCCCAAAACTTTTGAAACCTCCACAAAAGTCGGGTCATTTAAAGTAACTAATGCCTGTAAAGGCGTATTGGTTTTCTGCCGACGAACTACGCAATAACTCCGCGAGGTAGCATCAAACGTGCCCAATGTCGGATTTGGAACGGAGCGTTTTACAATCACGTACAAACTCCGACGGTAAACTTCATCCGTAGTATCCGGAACATAAGTTGCCCCGTTTATTCGCCAAAGACCATCTGGCTGATACGGTTTTACACTCGGTCCACCCACCTTTTTATTCAGTAAACCAGAAGCAGCCAACGCATTATCGCGGATCATTTCAGCGGTTAAACGCCGAGCGGGACCACGAGCCAGAAAGCGATTTTCTTTATCCCAATCTAATAATTCTTTACTCGTTTTAGAATCCTGCTGATACACCGCCGACATCACCATTTCTTTGATTATTTTTTTTACATCCCAACCGGATTCAGTGAACGAAACGGCGAGGTAGTCAAGTAATTTCGGGTGCGATGGTAACTCTCCCTGATTCCCGAAGTCTTCGGCAGTTTTAACCAATCCGATTCCGAAAATATTTTGCCATAACCTGTTCACCGCTACTCGTGCCGTTAGCGGATGATTCGGGTGTGTAAGCCACTGAGCAAGTCCATAACGGTTTTTCGGAAGGTTTTCGGGCATCGGTAAAATACGGTCCGGCGTATTCGGGAACACTTGTTCACCAGGGGAATCGTAATTACCTCGCTCCAACAAAAAAGTTGGCTTTGGTTTGTTAGATTCTTTCATAACCATTAATTCCTTTACTTCTTCGGTAGCATCTGACAGAGCGTTGCGTTCGTTTTTTAATTCGTTTCGCAGCGAAATACTTGATTGATGAACGGCACTAAAGTAATAGTCTTCCAAAGTTTTTTTATTGCTTTTTACTTTATTCCACGTTTCTTTTCCAGCAAGTACCGCAACTTCGAAATCAGTAATCTTTCGATTATAAACGGACACGTTATCCACGATACCGTTCTTAAATCCAGTTCCGCGATACCAACCACCAATTTGCAGACCAGGTTGCGTTTCTACGTGTTGGGTGAAGAGAATATCTTTCGCTAAATCATCTACTTCAGTAGTGGTTTCCAACTTTTTACCGTCCATGAATAAGTACAAACCTTTCGCTTTTGAGCTTCCGTCGTAGACCAGTGTAAGGTGAGTCCATTTTCCCTTTGCAACTTTTTCTTTACTGACTTTCACAATCGCATTTGCGGGAGCAGCGTGGGCCATCATAATTTCTAATGTTCCGTTCTTACGACCATATACGTGAAAACCACGAAAATTGTACATTCGCTCGGCTAGTGACTTATGAAAAATAACGCCTTCTTTAAAATCCTGCGGAATGAAAATATCCATTCCAATCGTGAACGGTTCACCTTTTCGGAAAACGCCTACTTCGCCAAAGTCAAGCCACGCATCACCGTCCAGTAGAATCCCCTTTCCAGTTTTTCCTTCGGTAAATACTTCTTTTATTTTATCACGATTTACCAACGTGGTAAACGAGACTTCCTTTGGGTTCAACGCATTACGTAATTCATTTTTATCGAAATCATACCTTGCTTGTAAACCTACACTTGGGTACGTTTGCGTAGTAAGTTTAGCCGCACCGCCAGCTGTAAGCCATTGGCTAAATTCAGCCTTTGAGTCAGAGCGTAACTTCACCAATTGTTGCTCTTTTGAGGTTAGCTTTTCATTGATAAACTTTACTAAACTCTCCTCCTCAGCAGTTGGCAAAAGTAATGTTGGTGCCGGCATGGCGTTATCATAAGATATTTGCCCAGCTTCCCGTACATTATTGAAAAAGCTGTAAAACTGATAATATTCTTTCTGCGAAATCGGATCGTATTTGTGATCGTGGCATTTAGCACAACCCACCGAAACTCCCAAAAAAGCATCGCCCAATATATTAGTTCGATCTACTACATACTCCGACTGAAATTCTTTTTCGATGATTCCGCCTTCCATATTTTGCTGATGATTGCGGTTAAACGCCGTGGCGATCAGCATTTCCTTCGTCGGATTTGGCATTAAATCTCCGGCAAGTTGCCAGTGAATGAATTTATCATAAGGCATATTTTCATTGAACGCCTTAATCACCCAGTCTCGGTAAGGCGACATATCACGCAGCCGATCAACCGTATAACCGTGCGAGTCCGCAAAGCGGGCAACGTCCAACCAGTCAGCGGCGAGGCGTTCACCAAAAGCGGAAGAGTTAAATAAGCGATCAACTACTTTTTCGTACGCATCGGGAGATTTATCTTTCAAAAAATCCTGCTGTTCTTTTAACGTCGGTGGTAAACCTGTCAGATCAAAATTTATCCGTCGAAGAACCGTACGTTTATCAGCTTGTTTACTGGGCTGTAGGTTCAAGTTTTCTAATTTAGCAAGCACAAAATTATCAATTGAATTTTTAATCCAATCTTCATTTTCTACCTCGGGCAACTCCTCTTTCTCTGGCTTTACAAACGCCCAATGCGGCTTATATTCCGCTCCGTCATCAATCCATTTAATTAGTACGGCCTTCTCATAAGCGGTTAACGTCAGGTGCGATTCCGGCGTGGGCATTATATAATCAGGGTCTTCGGAGAGAATGCGGTGAAATACCTGACTATCTTCTAAATCGCCTGGGTCGATGGCATAATTCCCTTCGTTTTCCGGGAGTTCACCGTAAGCAGCTTCTGATAAGTCGAGCCGTAAACCAGCTTTTTGCTTTGCCATATCAGGTCCGTGACAAGCAAAACACTTATCCGAAAGAATGGGCTTTACGTGCATATTATAATCCAGTTCTTCCGGTAGCTCCCGCATTGCCACTTCTACCTCTTTAGGAAGGTTGGGAGAACAAGAAAAAACAATCAACGCTAATGAAGAGAGAAAAAGAGTTCTCATTTAAATGATAGTAGGTTTCTACATTTCAAATATACGAATAAGGCTTTGTGATTAGTAGTACTAAAAAAGCCGCTAATAATATAATTTTTACCTGATAATTACTGGTCATCAGGGTTACGTTGAAACTGTTTCGATTCCTAAATTCCCGTCGTATCATGAATGGGAATAATGTCACTGACTAAAAACCTGGAACTGCTAATGTGAACGTAGATTATTACATCACGCAGGGTTGGCGATATTCTCAGCCAATTATATATATGTAACTATCTTTCAGTGAATGCGACGACCAAGTTTTCAGAGAGGTTATTAAACTTGGCAAGCGGTTAAAACGATATGCTTACGCTCCAGAATTATTCAGCAGTTAATTGCATTAACCAAAGCTAGAATAGTGAATCTTGATACAGTAAATAATCCTACAATTGAATTAACGGAAGCGGGAAAAAGTCACGCTAAATTACTGCAACCCACTTCGAAATGAAGAGAACTATTCGAAATGAGGAAATCTAACCGCTGTTGAGTTAACTTAGGGAGTATTCCTTCCAATGAAAACTTATTTTATAACTACGCCGAAACCAAGCTTTTTGTCCACGCCTGGCTTTCTGCGTAAGTTGAAAAAACTTTGAACTCAACTGGGTTCTGTTGTACACCGAAGATAAGTTTCAGTACGTTACGCATCAATGCTCCTGGGATTACGTACGCAACTCCGTGGCAGTAAGTCTTAATTAGACTTTCGTTTTCTTTCATCCAAGTAGCCTGCTTGAGTTGGTATTTCACGTTCGGAATTGGGGCGTTGGTCAGTTCAAAAATCAAAGCAAACTGCTCTTTTCGCTCGTAATTATTTCCAAGTTCGTCCAGATACAACTGAAAATTTTCTTTCGTTTCCTTCTCTCCGGTAAAATGAATACTGATAACGGGAAACTCAGAGCGGTCAAAAGTAGCGTATAAATTCATATAATCTCGGGATTAGTAATAGTTAGTAATAAGTCAAACATCTGTAAACCTCTTACTGTTTGAGGATTTTTTACTGAATAGATTCAAAAGCAGATTATCACCTAATAAAAGGATTTGCATTAAGATTGTCGTGTCATTTTTCAACAATGTTTACTTAATAATCGCTACGTTTATCTGCTAAATGTACGTAAATATCTAGACACAGACCACTTCAAAATTCGTCAAGTCATCCGTGAAAATGGTAAATACGGCGGGGAAGCCGACTTCTATCTGAGAAACTTCATGCTCTAATTTCATTGCGGTAGCGGCTCGGCTGCTTGACATTTCGAGAGCTTCGGTGAGCGGAATGCCTACGTGATTTACCGCGTTGCGGATGCAATCGGGCAAGCTGATTGCTCCGCCCGCTAAATTGCCTTCAGAGTTAACATAACTACCATTTTCAAATGTAGCGTCAAATTCTCCCCAGTTGAAACGGTGTACGTGTTCACCCAGAAATAAAGCATCTGAGATTAGAAACAGTTTATCTTTCTTTGCCCGATACGCCACTTTTCCCGCTCCAAAATCGCAGTGGTGACCATCCAAAATTATGGGGGCATAAACGGATTCATCTTCCAACGCCGCTCCAACTACGCCTGGCTCGCGATGGTGTAAACCCGACATGGCGTTGTACAAATGTGTTACCAAGTTTATCCCTTTTGAAAAAGCGTGTTTCGTCTGTGCGTAAGTAGCATCAGAATGCCCAACAGAAATGGCAATTCCTGAATCAACCAATTTATTCAATTGTAAATCCGTAAAATTTTCAGGGGCAATGGTCATTAATTTAATGATTCCTTCACCGTATTTTAAAATTGTATCCAACTCCTCGTCCGTAGGATTCCGCACGTACTTTGCCAGATGAGCTCCTCGTTTCTTGACATTTAGAAAAGGACCTTCGAGGTGCATCCCTACTACCCCACCCTGCGGATTTTTCGATTGATACGCCCGAATAGCTTCAATCCCTTCCAAGATATTTTCTAAAGAAGAGGTAATCAGTGTGGGTAAACAATACGCCGTGCCCATTTCCCGACTCGCATCGGCGATATCTTTAACGGTTTCAACCGCAGGAAACTGCGTAAAATGATGTTTAAATCCGCCGTTTATGTGCGTATCAAAAAGTGCAGCGGTCAGGTTATCAAACGTGGTATCAATGGGTTGATTTTTAAAGTCTTCAACCGCAACAATTTTGCCATTTATGCACTGAATAACCTTGTTTTCTTTTATCTGATTGTCTGCGTAGAGGCGTTTGGCAAATATGTTCATGAGCGTTTTAAATTCTTTAAAAACTAAAATTCAACTGTTATAAACCGGCATCAAATCTACCGAATTTTAAGGTGAAGTATGAACACATTTTTCACTTCTCATAAGCCCTGCACTTTAAAATTTGCACTTTTTCAACAAAAAATTTAACGTTTATAATTATCTTTAGGTTTTTTAGAAAATAATTTACTCTGACGAATTGATGTGGCAGTAAGCAGTACTTCATTTGTGCACTAATTTGTATGAAGTTGAAAATCACGAACTTGTTCAATTACCTTTTGGCATTCTCTCTGGCGTTGGTGCTATCCAGCGGCTACGAAAAAGAAACGGGCCTGATAGAACAAGATCAAACTACTTTCATTCATTCTCACGAGTCATCAGAGACTCCGCACAACAACTTGGTTTGTAATGAGATAGAAGAAGATGTAGAACCGGAAGGCTCACAAAAAAACCAACTTTCTTCTAAATTTCTTACTGGTGGAGCTAATCTTTTGTCTAGCTTCAACCCCCGCTTTCACCTCTCGTCAGTAAACATTGATTTACAGACACCTGACATTTCTCCGTCGGGTACAAACCTGTTCCTACTTTTCAGGAACCTCCGCCTGTAGGACACCAAACTTTTGTCCAAAATTCAGAGGTTTTTCTTTTTAACAATCAGTTATGGCATTTAGCTTCCAGTCGGCATATATTCCAATCAGGAATCCAATAAGTCACGCAAGAAGTGCCGCATAGGTTATCGGTTTCCGTAATCAGATTATTGCTCTTAGAACCTCCCTCAAACAAAAATTATTTTTTTTCAATTACTCAGGTTTATCCGTTTGGTTGGGCTTCGCACAGAAGCTACTAATCAGATTCCCTTGCGTCAAATCCATTACGGCTTATTAACCATTACACCTTCTTAGAAAAATGCAAAAAATCAATAAAATGAAAAATTTAACACTGTTAACTTTCTGCTTTATCGCATTACTTATTTTCACGAAATGTAGTTCTAGCAAAGACGATACTGAAAAAGAAGAAGAAGTCAATTTCACGGTAACGAGTCCATTCGTGCGGGATACCACCGTAACACGTGAATACGTGAGCCAAATTAAGTCTATCAACCACATTGAAATGCGGGCATTAGAAAAAGGCTACCTGCAAAAAATTTACGTGGACGAGGGTCAATTCGTAAAAAAAGGTCAATTAATGTTTCAAATCATGCCGATGATTTATCAAGCAGAACGCCAAAAAGCTCAAGCCGAAGTTGATTTTGTGAATATCGAATACGAAAACACGAAAACGCTAGCGGACGAAAAAGTCGTTTCGAAAAACGAACTGGCTCTCGCAAAAGCAAAACTCGACAAAGCAAAAGCAGAATTATCACTGGCAGATGTTCACTTGGCATTTACACAAATACGGGCACCGTTTGACGGAATCATGGACCATTTTCAGGTAAGACTTGGTAGCCTCGTTGACGAGGGCGACTTACTAACCACGCTATCAGATAACAGTAAAATGTGGGTTTACTTTAACGTCCCCGAAGCCGAATACCTTGATTACCAGATGGGTATCACAAAAAATAATATGTTAAAGGTAAACCTTATGATGGCAAATAATCAACTATTTGACCAACCGGGGGTGGTAGAAACCATCGAAGCAGACTTTAACAACGAAACGGGTAATATTGCTTTCAGAGCCACTTTCCCAAATCCAAAACGCCTATTACGCCACGGCGAAACTGGTAACGTTATGGCAAAGACTACCATAAAGAACGCTGTGATGGTTCCACAAAAATCAACTTTTGAGATTCTTGATAAAACGTATGTGTACGTTCTTAATAAAGATAATATCGCTCACGCAAGGCTTGTAACCATCGGAGAGGGAATCGAAGACTTATTTATCGTCACCAACGGGCTTAAAGCCGGCGAAAAAATCATCCTTGACGGTATCCGTAAAGTGAAAGAAAACGATAAAATCAAGTTTACGTTCGTGAAGCCAGAAGTAGCGAGTTCGAATTTAAAAGTAGCGGCAGAATAATTCCTAACCTCTCAAAACAGCACAATCCATGTTCACTAAATTCATAAAGAGGCCTGTCCTCGCAATCGTAATTTCGATTTTCATTCTGTTGCTAGGTACATTGGCAATCAATACACTGCCTAAATCGCAGTTTCCCAATGTGGCTCCGCCGATGGTAAACGTCGCCGTGACCTATCCCGGGGCAAGTGCTCTCGTATTAGTAAATTCCGTATTGATTCCGTTAGAAAAATCAATTAACGGCGTACCAGGAATGAAATACATGACTTCTGACGCCACTAGTGCGGGAGAAGCCACTATCCAGATAGTTTTTGAGTTGGGACAAGACCCAAACCAAGCCGTGGTGAACGTTAAAAACCGGATTGAACAAGTTGCAAACCGCCTCCCACCGCTTGTGCAATTAGAAGGTATTATCGTAAACTTGCAGCAGCCAAACATGTTGATGTACATCAACCTGTTCAGTAAAGACAAAAACGCCAACGAAAAATTCCTGTACAACTACGCTAGCGTCAACGTTATCAACGAAGTACAGCGTATCAAAGGAATGGGTAAAGTGCAAATTCTGGGAGCAAGACAATACGCCATGCGTATTTGGTTAAAACCAGACAGAATGCGTGCTTACAACGTTTCTACCGAAGAAGTGATGGAGGCGATGAGGGAACAAAGCGTAATCGGTTCGCCAGGGCGGATTGGTCAGGCAACGGGTAAACGCTCGCAGTCGTTAGAATACGTACTTACTTACCAAGACCGTTACAACAAACCTGAGCAATACCAAGACATCATCATTCGGGCGAATCCTGACGGTGAAATTCTGAAACTGAAAGACGTTGCCGATGTAGAATTTGGATCAGAATTCTATGATATCTACTCTAATACCGACGGCTTTCCTTCGGCAGCGATTACCTTAAAACAGACTTACGGAAGTAACGCTAGCGACGTAATTGCGGAAGTAAAAACCAAGATGAAGGAACTCGAAGCAAGTTTTCCTCCAGGAATGGAATACAAAATCAGCTACGACGTTTCCAAATTTTTGGATGCTTCCATCGAAGAAGTAATTCACACACTACGGGATGCTTTCATATTAGTAGCGTTAGTAGTATTTATATTTTTAGGTGACTGGCGTTCAACGCTCATCCCCATCATTGCCGTTCCGGTTTCATTAGTCGGGGCGTTCTTTTTCATGCAGGTCTTCGGGCTTACCATTAACCTTATTACACTTTTCGCCCTTGTATTGGCAATTGGTGTCGTGGTTGATGATGCCATTGTCGTCGTCGAGGCGGTTCACGCAAAAATGGAGGAAGAACACCTTTCCCCCTACAATGCTGTCAAAAAAGTACTCGGAGAAATCAGTGGGGCAATTATCGCCATCACATTGTTGATGACTTCCGTATTCGTACCCATTGCATTTATGCCTGGTCCGGTTGGGGTATTCTACCGTCAGTTTGCCATTACCATGGCTTCGTCAATCATTATTTCGGGCTTAGTTGCCTTGACGCTTACGCCCGTTTTGTGTGCCATGATTTTGAAAAACAATCACGGTAAGCCAAGAAAGAAATCACTCATGAATCGCTTCCTCGACGCTTTCAACCGTCGGTTTGACGGTTTGACTGGAAAATACGTGTGGCTTTTGAAACTCATCACCGACCGTAAACTAGTTACGTTTTTGGTTTTAGTCGGGTTTAGTGCGGCTATTATTCCAACCATCAACAGTATTCCAGCTGGTTTCGTACCGCCCGAAGATCAGGGAATGATTTACGGAATTATTCAGACGCCTCCAGGTTCTACGTTGGAACGTACGAACGATATCTCCAGAAAATTACAGGAAGTTTGTGAAGAAGTGGATGGTATTGAATCAGTTTCTTCGCTGGCGGGTTACGAAATTCTAACCGAGGGACGTGGCTCAAACGCCGGGACTTGTTTGATTAACCTCAAAGACTGGGCTGATCGCGATAGAACGGTGGTAGAAATTATTGAAGAACTGGAAGAAAAATCTAAGGAAATCCCCGAAGCCACCATTGAGTTTTTCCAGCCGCCCGCAGTTCCAGGTTACGGAGCCGCCGGAGGTTTCGCCCTCCGACTTTTGGACAAAACCAACTCAGGAGATTACAAAGCCTTTGAAAAAGTGAACGATGAGTTCATGGCGGCACTCCACAAGCGTAAAGAATTAAGCGGGTTGTTCAGTTTCTTTAGTGCCAACTATCCGCAATACGAATTAAAGATTGACAACAAGGCTGCCATGCAAAAAGGCGTTTCTATCGGGAAAGCGATGGAGAACCTTTCAATCTTGATTGGTAGTACATACGAGTTAGGTTTCATCCGGTTCAACAGTTTTTACAAAGTTTATGTACAGGCTGGAGCCGACTACCGTCAATTGCCCGAAGATGTACTTAAACTATTCATCCGCAACGACCGCGGTGAAATGGTGCCTTACTCCTCTTTCATGACTATGACCAAAACACAAGGCCTGAACGAAATAACGCGTTATAACCTCTACCTCGCCGCCGCCATAAACGGTAGCCCCGCCAAAGGTTATAGTAGCGGTGAAGCCATGGCAGCGATTAAGGAAGTTGCCGCTCAAACTTTACCCCGTGGTTACGGAATTGGTTGGGCAGGTCTTTCTTTTGACGAAGATGCCCGTGGCAACGAAGCCATCTACATTTTCATCATCGTATTAGCGTTCGTTTACTTAGTTTTAGCAGCTCAATACGAGAGTTTTATCCTGCCACTCGCAGTAGTACTTTCGTTACCCATCGGGGTTTTTGGCTCGTTTATTTTGCTAAAATTCATGGGTCTTGCCAACGATATTTACGCTCAAGTCGGGTTGATTATGCTCGTCGGATTATTGGGTAAAAACGCTGTATTAATCGTGGAATTTGCCGCCATGAAACACGAAGAAGGAATGACCATTCTGGAAGCGGGTATTGAGGGTGCGAAGGTACGTTTCCGTCCAATTTTGATGACCTCATTTGCCTTCATCGCTGGTTTGATTCCTCTTTTACTGGCCTCCGGACCAGGAGCAATCGCCAACCACACAATCGGTGCGTCTGCTATGGGAGGAATGCTTTTTGGTACTATTTTCGGAGTCATAATCATACCTGGACTTTACTATATATTTGGTGGTTTGGCGGCTAAAAGTAAACTGATTAAAGACGAAGACGAGCATCCTTTCTTCGAAGATATGCAGGCCATTCAGCACCAGATTGAAGAAGAAAACGAACATCCATCAACCAAAGAAACCCTCGTTACCGATGAACAATAATAGTAGAGTAAATAAAGGTGCCCTTATTCTTTTGGCAGTCGCAACTTTTTGGTCTTGTAGAACACCCGAAATAACGCAAAGAATAGAGAACAAAGCCGTTCCGGTAAGTTTCAGAAACTCAACAGATAGCCTTCAGGCCGCAAAAATACAGTGGAAAGAATATTTTGAGGATAATTATCTGAACGCCCTAATTGATACCGCTTTGGTGAATAATCAGGAGTTGAACATGACGTTGCAGGAAATTCAAATCTCGAAAAACGAAATCAGTGCCCGGCAAGGAGAGTATTTACCTTTCGTGGGTTATCGTGCCGGAGCAGGACTCGAGAAAGTGGGTCGCTACACCAGTCAAGGAGCGAATGATGCCAATACGGATATAAAATCGGGTCGGGAAACCCCCGATTTCTTACCTGATTTTGGCGGTGGACTCTTCGCAACTTGGGAAATTGACATCTGGCACAAACTTCGCAACGCCCAAAAAGCAGCAACAATGCGTTATCTGTCAACGATAGAAGGTAAGAATTTCATGGTGACGAACCTCGTCGCGGAAATTGCCAACTCGTATTACGAACTGCGGGCATTGGATTATCAACTCGAAATAGTACAGACAAATATTGAGCTACAAACCAACGCCCTGCGAATTGTGAAGTTGCAAAAAGAAGCTACCAAAGTCACCGAACTCGCGGTAAAGAGGTTTGAAGCTCAATTACTCAATACCACAAGTATGCAGTTTGCGGTAAGGCAAGGCATCGTGGAAAATGAAAACCGAATAAACTTTTTACTCGGTAGATTTCCGCAGCTAATCCCCCGTGATAGTTCCAACTTCGAGCAGCTTTCCACAAATAATATCATGCAAGCCGGAAGCCCGTCTCAGTTATTAGAGAACCGACCTGATATCAGACAGGCGGAACAAGAATTATCAGCCACAAAGCTGGACGTACAAGTAGCTAAGGCGAGTTTTTACCCATCTTTGGGGCTTTCGGGAGGCATTGGCTTACAAGCTTTTAACCCCATTTATCTGGCAAATCTCCCTAAGTCTTTAATGACTTCAATTGTCGGAGATTTAGCGGGACCACTGGTGAATAAAAGAGCAATTACAGCAGCTTATTACAACGCAAACGCAAAGCAAACGCAAGCGGTTTATAACTATGAGCAAAAATTGGTGAATGCATACATGGAAGTAAGCAGTCAATTGGCTAATGTCAATAACTTGCAACAGGCTTACGATTTCAAATTTCAGGAAGTAAACGCTCTGAACGAGTCGGTTACGATTTCTTCTCGCCTTTTTAATTCGGCGAGGGCAGATTATTTAGAGATTCTGTTGACCCAAAAAGAAGCATTGGCTTCCAAATTGGAGTTAATCGACACGAAAATGCAGCAAATGCACGCCAAAGTCAACGTCTATCGGGCATTAGGTGGCGGCTGGGATTAATTTCCCGTAAATGTTTTTTTTTAATTTCATACACTTGTCAGAAAAGTGGCGTGTTTTACGTGCCACTTTTTTTGTGCGTTTTGTAATAATGTGAGCAAATTTTGCCTGACCTCATTACCACTGTAAGGGTCTGAGACCGCTAATAGGGAATCCACGACAGCCGTTGCAAACGCTGTTAGCGGTTTGTTTCACTTATTGGGTAAAAACGTTTAAAAACTACCTAAAAGCAACGAACTTAGGTATCCACAATAAACATCTCCCCCTTTACTAACCACGAAAATGCAAATGCCCAAAGGGCAATAGTTTCAAGATAAAAAACCACATCGTATTTAGTAAGATTAGGGAATTGTTTTTCAAAGAAAAAAACATAGACGGCGATAAGTACAATACACACCACCATCACAATGCCACAGATACGATAAATAAGATTTCGCTTTATCTTTTCGGGAGTCATTTCACCTTTTGATTCGGTAAATAAAAATAGCGAAAAGTACGCTAAGTTTAAAAAGAAAAGCGTGGCAAAAGCCAGATGTAACGTCCCGATGAACGAGCTTATAACAATGGGTAGAATATTACAAGTCGGTAAAGGAATCAATACTGAAGTAGGGAAAAATGCAACACCTAAAGCACAAACAGAACCAACCTGAGCGGCAATTTTATCCCGCTTATCGTAGCCGTTATACGTGAATAAAAATAGTGCAATGGCACACAAAATTCCCACAAAAATGTTCCGCATGGTGGTATGATAATAAGCACTGATGGAGCTTTGCACTTCCTCGCAATCTCCAATAATTGCCGAACCAACAACTAGCACAATTGGTAAAATGAACCCAAGTAACCCCACCGCTTTTCGAAGTGTGAGGTAAGAGTGTGTTTTGGAATTTAAACATTTTGCATTAAAGTAAGAACCAGCTACCTTGTTATCGACTAAAACATAAGGTAATGAAAACAAATTTCTCTGAATTCTCTGATTCTCAGTGGGAAGGTAT
>Ga0222709_1000036_pt1 | contig 63730 bp, 54 predicted proteins | sample AntAcemetage1692_FD_179822 | JGI IMG/M metagenome (GOLD analysis project Ga0222709, IMG submission 179822) | Saline water microbial communities from Ace Lake, Antarctica - #1692 | ecosystem: Environmental > Aquatic > Non-marine Saline and Alkaline > Saline | place: Antarctica: Ace Lake...
AATACCTTCCCACTGAGAATCAGAGAATTCAGAGAAACTTGTTTTCATTACCTTGTGTTTTAGTCGATAACAAGGTAGCTGGTTCTTACTTTAATGCAAAATGTTTAAATTCCAAAACACACTCTTACTTATTTATTGAAATTATCTGTGGAAAAGCGAGCGTTTTTAAAGTTTTGGCAGGAATATTAATCGGTTTGGGCGGTTATATGTTTTATCAAAACTTCGGTGAGAAAAACCAGCTTGGCTGAGTAGTGTTGGAGCTATTATCACTGGGCTTGCCATGCTTTTCATGTCATTTAACAAATCTGTTACAAGAAAGAAATGACAGATTTTATCAATGCAATTCCGAACATCGACAACCCATCACCGCAACCGAAATTTCTTCCCCGGCAGTACTTTTACCAAATCCTGAAACTCAAGGTTGAGTAAAAGAGCCGCCAACCGATTTAGTGGCACGCCCGATTCAAAGCTGAGGTTATCAATCAGCATCTCCGTTTTTTCGTGGAGTAATCGCAAAACCTTACTTTCGTCGTCCGAAAATCGGCTCCAATCAATTTCCTTCTCAATATTACTGGCTCGTGCGTTGGGGTTATCAATGTCCCAGTTCAGTTGCTCAATAATATCTTTTACGCCCGTAAAAATCTGGGCTTTATTGCGTTTGATAAGCGTATTCGTTCCTTCCGAAAATTTACTATCAATTGCTCCCGGGACGGCAAAAACCTCCCGATGGTAATTATTAGCAAATTCTGCCGTGACCAAGCTACCGCCTTTTGCCGCTGATTCCACCACCACAACGGCGTCACTTAATCCAGCAATGATGCGGTTTCGGGCAAGAAACTGTTGCCGGATTGGTTGCATTCCGAAAGAACTTTCGGTTAGCAATCCGCCATTATTTAAAATTTCGGGAATGTATTTTCTGTGAACGGCGGGGTAAACCACGTCAATACCGTTTGCCAGCACGGCGATGGTCGGTAAATCGTTCTGAATCGCCGCCCGGTGGGCTTCGATATCAATTCCGTACGCCAAACCACTGACTACAGTAACGTTCAGTTTGGCAAGACCTTCCACTATTTTTCGGGTGACTTCTTTTCCTGCTTCGGTGGCATTCCGTGTTCCAACAATTCCGACGGTACGGAGTGCATTAAAATCTGCGGTGCCATTACTATAAAGTATGGGTGGGCAATCGTACAGACTTTTTAACCGCTGCGGATATCCTGCCGATTGATAACTGAGCAACCGCACACCTTGCTTAGTGGCTTCTCCTAAGATAGTATCTGCTTGTTCGAGAAATTTAACGGATTTTTTGACCTGAGAGGCTGTCTTATGACCAATTCCCTGCATTTTAATCAGGCGTTCAGTTGGTGCACTCAACACCGCTTCTGCCGACCCAAAATGAGCCACCAAATGTCTGAACATAATTCCACCAACACCTTCAGCAAAGGTCAGGGCGATTTTAAAGCGTAGATCTTTTTCCAATTAAGCGATGGTTTTATACTTTTATCATTGAACGAAGTGTGACCAACGTTTTTTTGATGTGTTGTAATTTATGAAGCAAATCGTCTAGCTCTTCCTCGTGTTCCTCAGATTGTCGTAAATTTCCGGCTACACCTTCAAGTCGGTACTTATCGTCATCTACCAACTCTAGGATTTTTCGTAGCTTCCTGATATTCTTATCACTGAAAGAGAATTTATTTGCCCGTTTAGTGACGTCTATCTTAAATCGATTGACGTAAAACCTTAGTTTACTGACCGGAATATCAAGAATTTCGGCAACCTCCACGAGGGTATAAAAAGTCTTTTTAATCATCGAACAGTAATCTTTCTGCGTTCCAAATCTACAATAAATCGGTCAACATCATCAAATAATTCTTTCTTGCGGTTATATTCATTCCCCATCATATAAACGTTTTTCAGTTTCGGAAAACTCAGTAATTCGATAGGAAGTCGTTCAATTTCGTTGCTTGAAAAATCAATACTTCCCAAGTTTGGTAGCTTGGTTATACTTTGGGGTAAGTCTTTGAAACGATTGTTGTTAAAGTGCAATAAAACGACGTTTTGGGGTAGCTCAGGAAGGGTTGACAGTTTATTATGATGAACGTAGAAGTCCTTTAACTTTTCGAGTTTGTATAACTTTTCGGGCAGTTTCCACAATCGGTTATGAGAAACGGCAAGCGTTTTTAACCGCTTCAATTTGTAGATTTTTTTAGGTAAGTAACGAAGGTCGTTGTGGTATAAGTCAATAATCTCTAACCGCCTTAATAGCTTCACATTTTCGGAAAGTTCTTCAATTTGTACATTATATAAATTGAGCGTTCTCAATTTCCGCAGCCCCCGGAATGACGCCATATTCAAATTGGATAATTTATTATTTCCCAGTAACAAGTCTTCTACTCTTCGATTTTTACGAATACTTTCTGGGAGCGTAGTAATTGGGTTATGCTGTAAACGCAAAACTTTCAAATTACGGTTACGAGCGAAAGCAACAGAGTTATTCGTGAGGTCATTGAAGTCAAGACCAAGGTATTTTAGCTTTTTCAGTTTCGTCAATTCTTCCGGAATTGATGTCAGGTAATTATTGCTTAATTCGAGTTGTTCGAGGTTTTTAAACCGGTAAATTACTTCAGGAACCTCTTTCAACTCCAAACCGCTGAGGTTTAGTTCTTTGACGGTATCCGGTCTTGCATTTGTCAACGCTTCTTCTAAAGTATTTAAAGCACTTTTATCCAAATGTCGTTTGTCCTTTTTTAAATCGACACTAAAAAAAACCTTGAATGGCTTCAGACTTTTGTACGAGCTTTTGTATTGCTTTGCGAACTCCCCGAAAATTCGTCGGAACTTATTATCAGCAGACTGAGGTAGCTCTACTTCCCGAGTTTTAAGGCTTTTATCGGTCATTTCGTATTCCCTGACCCGATAGACCACGTAACGAACATCGCCACTTTGACCAAGATAGATACTGACCGTCATACGGGATTCAAGTGCTAACTCTACGGGTCGGAAATTGACGTTATTGCTAAAGCGAACAAAAGCGTATTTAATGTTTCCCGATTCTTCTACCCTTCTTCTATCTACCTCAGCAGAAGGCGAGTTTACTCCTTCACTTTCGTAAACTCGTTCGTCAAACATTTCGGGTGGGTTTGTCCGAAACTCATCCGCACTATAAACTACTTGATTTTGAGCGTCAATAATAAAACAGTAAAACAAAAGAGTAAATAAACAAGTCGTAAACTTTCTCATAGTTTTATTTAGTTAATTATCTAACCACACATACAGCTAAAAAAGTAGTTATATATTTTCCACGTTAATCATTTTATTCTTTCGCTCGAAGTGCTTCAATCTGATTATCTATAGCATTGGCTTCTGCCGTCTTTTTGTCCGAGGCGGTTCGATCAGTTTTTGACAAACGAAAGGCTTCGTCTAACAATTGCTTCCGTGTCTCCTGAAGTTTCTCAATGGGTGATTTCTTGTTGAATAGTCCAAACATAAGTTTTGAGTTGATAAATTGTTGACTTTAATGTAAAGCTATTTCATGGTAAAACTCTTCTCTTTCAAAATTACTTAATTATAGAAGAGGTTATTTCAATGGAGATTTGCGAGAAAACCATGCAATGGGCAAACCCAAAATCGTAAATACCGCCCTGCTTTGGAAATATGACTTAGAAACTTTCAACTACGAAAAATCTTATAAAATTGTAATTGAACGGGTTTTAGAAAGGGGAAACCTAAGTGAATAGCAGGGAATGGCGGGCATTTATCCAAAAAATGAAGCATTAGAAGCTATTGACTTGGAGTACCCGACTTGACCAACAAAACGAAAAACTTTCTCGTCTTGTTTTACAATCAGCATTTCTTCATATCGTATAAAGACCCGTTCATAATTGCTCCCGAAATCTTCAAATTGATTCAGGAACTACACGCTGTTGATTCAGTAATAACCACATTACAAGCTTGTGTTTAGCCTATCACAAACCCCCTGCCGCGAGGTCATATTAGTTAAGATAATATAGCTAAAGTACTAACGCATAATCAATTACTGGGCAAATAGTTTAACTTTGTTGTAATAGCAATTAAGACAATTACATATTATTCTCAAAATATAAACACTCATAAGTTTTTATGAAAAAGTACTTCATCACACTTCTCGCACTCTTCATAATTAGCTCCGTAACCTACGGTCAGAGGGCAGCAACTAAAACCCAAAAATTTGACTCTAAAATTGAGAACATTGTACTTGATCCCGCAACAGGAGTTGTTTATCTAAAAGAAGACACCAAAATATCTGCTTTTTCTAACGAGCTTGACAAGGTAATCTGGACCGTTGATCAAGACCAAATCGGGGCAAAAGGTGCGTTGAAAGCTTTGAGCAATTTTGACATTACTGCCATTGGAGTTGACAAGGATTTACTCGAAGTTGTAGAAGGTTCTAACTATATATACACCATCATAAACAGTCGAAATTTAGTCATAAATGGACTAACCGGTGACGTAGTTTTTAACTCAGAGCGAGACTTAGGTGAAGAAATTGTAATGCAACAAATGTTCTTGCCTTACGAAAACGCCTTCGTTTTTCTGGTTAGACAAAAGAAAGATTTAAAACTAAAGTACTTTAACCTCAACGCCAAAAAAATATCTTGGGAAAGCGAAGCAGGAAGTCAACCGTCAGGATTGAAAGCTGCTTTGTCAAAAGAACAAGCACTGAGACAAGATAGAGTTGAAAGTTTTGAGAACAACCTGTACGCTTTGGTCAATAACAAATTGTTATTGATTGATAAAAAATCGGGAAAACTAAATTGGATTCAGGAAGATATTAATCAGTTTTTTGTCTGTCAAAACGGTGCTAATGTTGTGGTAATCAAAAATAAAGGTGGAATGCTTTCGAGTAAGCAAATCGTCAATATTCTTAACTCCGACAGCGGAGAATTTCTTTGGAAAAAAGACATCGAAACAAGGTACGTTGTTTCGCTTCAAGATTGGAATGATCGCGTTATGGTTGCTCACAGTAACGGTTTCAATATGTACGATTTAAAAACTGGAGAGAAGTCATGGAAGAAAGACGTGAAAGGAAAGAATATTAAAAAGGTTCTTTCACTGGGAAATGATTTCCTTTATGTCGCAGAAAAAGACATGATCTTAATAGACAACGACGGAAAAGATAAATGGAAAAAAGACATCGAAATTTCGGATAATGACGAAGATAATATTCAATACCTTGGCTTGACAAATAATGACAAAGTTTTGTACATCACGGATACTTACGGAAACATGGTAGACTACGAAAGTGGCAAAAAACTATGGAAGCGTAATATAAAATTCAACGAGAAGCGACCTTTACTTTACGTTTATGATAAAGACAAAGACGTCTATCTAATTTACAACGATGAAGAATTGTACAAATTCAATCCAAACATCAACGATAAACCCGAGCCATTTGCTAAGGTGAAAGCTAAAAGCGACAAAACAATGTCAGGAATCGAGCTGTTCGATTGGGGAGTTGCTCTTACAAGTCAATCGGAAGTAATTGGTGTTGGCTTAGATGGTACAACCAAATTTAAGAATCAGTACACTCAGCCGGGTGAAGGCGGACGGATGGCATTGAAAGCAGCAGGTGCACTTGGATCAGCTTACCTCGGCACAAGAGGTAGCTTGCAAAATATGGGAGCCAACGCTACAACTTCGATGACTTACGTGGACGAGTCAGGAACTCAACACACAAGCACAGGTTACCTCTTTGACGATAATACCCGAAATAGGCTTCAAAACAAAGCAAGTACGAACGCGGCGGCGGCCACGGCGGTGGGTGGCCTTACCCAAAACGTAGCGAAACGCTTCAATGCTTTGAGACAAAATTCTGAGTACGCTTTTATTTTCGCGAAAGATGAAAGCAGTAACGGCAAAAACAAAGTGTTAGTGAAAGTGAGTAAAAAAGACGGTTCTGAGGTTGATAAAATAATAGTAAATAACCTGAAACCACTTTATGATATTGACCCAGTTACAAATGTGGTATATTATATCGTCAACAACGAACTTCGCATTTTTGAATAAGACCGCTGAATGGCGTATAATCTGAAAGGGTGAAAATTAGTTTTTCGCCCTTTTTTGCGTAAAAACTCTCAGAACAATCCGTATTCAATTTCTCCCTTCCTTTTTTTCCCTTAATTTTGCATTCCATTTTCTTCAGAAAATAAAAAAGCAGGTTTAACCATTGTTTTCTGTCTAAAAAAACTGCTCGTTGGTTACTGAACATCGTTAATTGAGAATTGAATTATGACTTCGCACGAAATACGCACCACCTTCCTTGATTTTTTCCGCTCTAAAGGACACTTAGTCGTTCCGTCAGCACCGTTGATTGCTAAAAACGACCCGACACTGATGTTCAATAATTCAGGAATGGCTCAGTTCAAAGATTTCTTTTTGGGAAACGGAACGCCTCCCTCAAAACGCGTCACCGATACACAGAAATGCCTTCGGGTGAGCGGCAAACACAATGATTTGGAAGAAGTGGGTTTTGATACCTACCACCACACCATGTTCGAGATGCTGGGAAACTGGTCATTCGGAGATTATTTCAAGAAAGAAACCATTGCGTGGTCGTGGGAATTACTAACCGAAGTTTTCAAATTGCCCAAAGACCGGATTTACGTTTCTGTTTTTGAAGGAAACGAAGCCGATGGCGTACCTTTTGATCAGGAAGCTTTTGATATTTGGAAGGGCATCCTTGGTGACGACAGTCGCATTTTGATGGGAGATAAAAAAGATAATTTCTGGGAAATGGGCGATATTGGACCGTGCGGACCGTGCTCCGAAATTCACATAGATTTACGTGACCAAGCCGAAGTTGACAAAATTTCGGGTAAAGAATTGGTAAATAACGACCACCCACAAGTGGTAGAAATTTGGAATAATGTATTCATGCAATTTGAACGCAAAGCAGACGGTTCGCTATTACCGTTACCTTCTACGCATGTAGATACGGGCATGGGGTTTGAGCGTTTGTGCATGGCGATTCAGGGGAAACAGTCAAATTACGACACCGATATTTTCCAAAATACCATTCAAGTTGTTGAGAAGTTATCCGGCAAGAAATACGGCAAGAATGGTACGTTAAATACCGATGATTACGAAGACGTGGCCATGCGGGTAATCGCCGATCACATCAGAGCGGTTGCCTTCGCAATTGCCGACGGACAACTTCCTTCAAACGCCAAAGCAGGTTATGTTATCCGTAGGATTTTACGTCGTGCCATCCGCTACGGCTATTCGTATTTAGATTTCCGCGAACCGTTTATGACCAAACTTGTTCCAGTTTTAGCCGAACAGTTCAAAGACGTTTTCCCAGAGTTAAAAACTCAAGAAGCATTCGTCGCCAAAGTAATCGAAGAGGAAGAAAAGACTTTCCTCAGAACTTTAGAGTTAGGGTTAAAACGCATTGACGTTATTATCGAAAGTGTCTCGACTTCACTCGACATAACGCGAGGTGATGCCAGTTCGAACGAGCCAAGCCACCAAACAGTCGAGAACCGAATCATTGACGGCCAGACCGTCTTCGAACTTTCCGATACCTACGGCTTCCCCGTTGATTTGACTGCACTTATTGCCAAAGAAAAAGGGTTTACCATTGACACGGAAGGGTTTGAAAAAGCATTGGCAGAGCAAAAAAAGCGTAGCCGTAAAGATGCGACCAAAGAAGCCGCTGATTGGATTGAATTGGGTAATATTGACGGCGTCGAGTTCTTGGGTTACGACGAAAGCGAAGCCACCGCGAGCTTGATGAAATACCGCGTAGCTAAAACAAAAAAAGGAACGGAATATAATTTAGTTCTTAACCGCACTCCTTTCTACGCCGAAATGGGTGGGCAAATCGGCGATACCGGAACTTTTCAATTTTCAACGGGAGTCGAAAGTATTTCCGTTCAAGTATCTGATACTATGAAAGAAAATGACCTTTTCGTTCATATTTCAACTGATAAAAGGTTGGGTGATTTTCTACCGACGCTAACCAAACCCCTCGAAGTATTTGCAAAAATTGACCTTGAGCGTCACGCGAAAATTCGTAAGAACCACACGGCAACGCACTTGATGCTGTCGGGCTTACGGAACGTATTGGGGAATCACATTATTCAACGCGGCTCGTATCAAAACGACGAAGTTACCCGCTTCGATTTCTCGCATTTCTCCAAGGTTTCTGACAAAGAATTAGCGGAAGTAGAGAATATCGTGAATGATAAAATTCGTAAAAATATTGCGTTAGACGAAAAACGTAACGTCCCGATTACCGAGGCAACGAAACTCGGTGCGACCGCAACTTTTGGAGAAAAGTACGGCGAATTTGTGCGGGTTATTACCTTCGACCCAGACTTCTCGGTAGAATTATGCGGCGGTTCGCACGTGAATGCCACGGGAGAAATCGGTTTATTCAAGTTTGTTTCTGAAAGTTCAGTATCCGCGGGTGTTCGGCGAGTGGAAGCGTTAACTGGAGAAAAAGCTCTACAATATTACAATGAGCAATTGACGATTAATAATCAGTTGAAAGAGCTTTTAAAATCGCAGGATTTAGTAAAGTCCGTTAAAACATTAGTAGCCGATAAGGCTGCCTTGCAGAAGAAAGTTGAGGCGATGGAAAACGAGAAACTTCAATCATTGAAAGGCGAATTACTGAAGGAAGTTGAAGTAATAAACGGCATTAATGTGTTGGCTCTTAAAGTCGATGTTCCTTCGGGAGACGCATTGAAACAGCTGGCGTACGACTTGAAAGCTAAAATAGAAAATGCGTACATCGTGCTTGGTGCAGTAATCAACGACAAACCACAAATCGCGGTAATGATTGACGAAAACGTGATAAAGTCAAGCGGTTTACACGCAGGAAATATCGTAAAAGAGGCCGCTAAAGAAATGCGGGGCGGCGGCGGTGGACAACCTCACTTCGCCACGGCGGGCGGCAGCGATGCCAACGGTTTGGAAAAAGCGATTGCGGCGGCAAAGGGGAAGGTTTGATTTGTTGAGGTTCGGTATCAATCCCGTTATATTTTTTGAATATTTCGTCGTCCGAATTGATTTTCTCTAACTTTTTACAACACTGACAGTTATAGGAGCACAATAAATTATATGAAACTCACATTCATCATTACTATAATAACAATACTTATGTTTGGTACAATAAAAAATATGCTATCTGATAAAAAAGCGGCGGATACTAAGCCAAAATCAGCCGAAGCGAAAGGCTCGTTTTACGATTTCAAAGTAAAAGGTATTGACGGAAAAGTCATTGACTTTTCTACATACAAAGGCAAGAAAGTAGTCGTAATCAACGTGGCTTCCAAGTGCGGCTATACTTCTCAGTACGCCGATTGGGAAAAATTCCACGATGAGTACGGAAAAGACATTGTTGTTTTGGGGTTTCCCGCAAATAATTTCATGGGACAAGAGCCAGGCAGCAATGAAGAAATCGCTTCGTTTTGTCAGCTAAATTACGGTGTTTCATTTCAATTATTCGAGAAGGTCGAGGTAATCGGCAAAACACAGCATCCGTTGTTCAGGTGGCTGAGTAACAAAGACTTAAATGGTTGGAACGATAAAGCCCCAACCTGGAATTTCTGTAAGTACGTCATCAACGAAGAAGGAAAAGTAACGCACTTTTTTGCTTCTGGAGTAAAACCAAATGACGCAGCTTTCAAAAGAGCAATTAAAGGTTAATAATATTAGAATATCCATCTAAGGTGTCCGCCTGAGCAGACCAAGCCTTCGGGCAATCGGAGACCGTGAAGAAACGATCTTCAACTCCGCTCAGACAAACACTCATACTCGCTAAATCCTGTTTGCTATTTTGAACACTGTCCTGACATCCAACACCCAAAAACCAACGGTTCAAAACTGGCTCGAAGCTGCTCGTCCCAGAACATTACCATTGGCGTTGGCGAGTATTTTTATGGGCAGCTTTTTGGCAGCTTCCGTCGGGAAGTTTGACGGTCTAATATTTGCCCTTTGCTGTCTTACTACAATCTGCCTGCAAGTTCTTTCCAACTTTGCGAATGACTACGGTGATACACAGAACGGAGCCGATTCTAATGAGCGTATTGGTCCTTTAAGGGCGGTACAATCAGGAGATATTACCGCTCCTCAGATGTTCAAAGCCATTATTCTATTCGGGGCCTTGTCTTTGATTTTTGGCATTGCCCTACTCTACTTTGCCTTTCGAGATAGTGGTTTAGAGCCTTTCTTATACTTTTTAGGCTTGGGTTTACTATGTATTACAGCAGCGTACACGTACACCGCGGGTAAAAACCCTTACGGTTACGCCGGGTTGGGCGATATTTCCGTCTTCATTTTCTTTGGTTTGGTGGGCGTTTTAGGAAGTCTGTATATGTTTACTAACCAACTAAATAGTACAAGTTTCCTGCCCGCTATCAGTTGCGGACTATTTGCTACGGGCGTGCTGAACATCAATAATATTCGGGATATTGTCTCAGATAAAAATACGGGGAAGCGAACTATTCCAACCCGCTTGGGGAAACAAAACGCCATTTTTTACCATTGGATTTTACTCGTATTCGGCATGTTATTACCAATTATTTATACCTCCCAAACGGCAGGTCATTCTTTCTGGTACGCCGCAGCTTTTCCGCTATTTTTCATGAACGGTATAAAGGTTTCGAGGCTTCCAAACCCCGACCCACTCTTGAAGCAACTGGCACTGACAACGTTACTTTTTGTCCTACTTTTTGGTGTGTCATTTTTTATATAAAATGAAATTCCACAGGCTTTAAAGCCCGTGGAATTTGAGGTTATATCATACTACAATTTTTAGCACCTGGTCGTAGAAAGTAACGGAAGATAAAAATACGGCTTACGGACAACACCCAACTTACCATAATCATACTTAGGCGGTTTTGGCGGAGTTGGAGCAGCATTCGGGGCACTTGATGCTGGCGGAGGCGGAGGGCTAACTGACTTTGCTGGACGTGCTGGTCTTGGCGGTGGCGGTGGGGCGACATCAGGAAAACTCATTAATTCACTGCGAATTTCTTTTGGCAACAGTGTTCTAATTTCCTTCATATAACCTTCCATTTCTTCTCCATACTTTCCGATTGGAGCTTCGTGAATTTCCATCTGCTTTTCTATATCCCGCATCTGAACTTCAATATTTTTATCCATTTGGATCTCGACGACTCCCATTTGCTTGTCCAGTTCTTTCATCTGAACTTCGTACGCTTTCATTTCCTTTGCCATCTTTTTAGAAATTTCTTCCATTTCAACAATCGATGTGTTTTCACTAGAAAGCTTCAGTTCGTATTTCTGAACAATCTCCTCCATTTTCTGAGCAACTGCCCCCATTTTCTGAGCAACGGCTTCCATTGGTTTTACGTTAACTTCAATTTGTCGGGCGTATTTTTCCATCTCACCAGCCTTTACTCTCATCTCTTTAATGTGCGGTTGCATTTTCGCTTCCGAAGCTTTGAGAGCAGCATAATTCTTGCGTAGAATCCGCTTTTGTTCGGGAGTCAGCTGTTGCTCTTTTCCATCAATCAAGATGCGTTCGCCATCAATTACAACTTTATAATTATCTCCCCATAGTTGGATTTTGCTCGAAGTGCTACTCCGTTCAGTTATAATCGTAGTATCAGTTCCCGCAAGCCTAAGAGCACTAAACTCATCTTCATCAAGAATCATTTCACGGGTTGAAGTTTTACTTAGCTGATCATTCAACTGAGTCACTACGTTTTCAACGATTCTATTATTAGTTGTATTCTTAGACTCTTTTCCTTGAGAAAAAGCCATAAATACAACCATCAACCCACCTAATAACCAAAGACTTTCTTTAGTGTGTGATCGTTTTTGGTTCACACCCAAAATATGCTGAACTCGCTCTAACAGACTCATTTTCTTTCTTCCAAAAGCCATTGCCAACGGCATTGGTTGATTACTCGTCTGAATGGACGTCAAGGTTTTCACCAGAAGCAATCGGTCATCATTTACTTGCATGGCAGTTTCGTCGCAGCAGTGTTCTCGCTCCTGTCTGATTTCAGCCGATAAAAACCATAATGCCGGATGATAGAAAAATATAATCTCAACAAAAGATTGTACGATATTCAGCGTAAAATCATATCGTTTGAGGTGGGCTAATTCGTGGGCAATAATAATTTCCAATTGTTCCGAAGATAAGCCCGACAAGACAGACGCCGGAATAAGCACTACGGGTTTCAGCGTACCGATAATCATTGGAATATTAACCGCCTTAGATTCATAAATTTCGACCGAACGAGTTATGCCGAGCTTTGCTTTTATATCCGAAAGCAATTCGACTAGTTCGAAATTATACTTATTCAACTTACTGTATTTCAAGTTATTAGTTAAAAAGTAATTTACACCTAATTTTAGAATTAGTAAAAAAATACCCAAGAACCAAAACCCGAAAACCAAGTTAATATGGGTATTTAGGTGACTCATAATTTGTTCCGATATGCTGAGTTGCAAAGGAATTTCAAGCGATTCGATAGCAGTATTTGCCATGTTTGCGGGCGAATAAATCACAAAAAGAGTAAGAAGTGAAACGGGAATCTGTGCGAATAATAAACCTAAACCCGACCAATAACGCGTATTGGAATTTCGGGTAAGGTATTTGATGCCGACGTAAGCAAGCACCAACGCAGCGATTTGCCAAATGGCGTGAATGAGCGTCCAACCAATACCAGAGACTACGGGTGAGGATAAAATTTGTGTTAGCTTTTCCATAATTTGTATGTTATAATTTGTGAATGCGTGATTTGACGAATTAGCGAATGTGCAATCAGTTTTAAAACCGTTAAGCAGAACGCCGACCGTTGAAGTACTATTAACTGCCTTTCTCCATTTTTTCAATTAATGCTTTAATTTGGGCAAGTTCTTCGCTGGAAGCATCGTGGTTTCCGAGTGCTTGCATGACCAAAGCAGTTGCGTTACCCTTAAACGTGGCATCAATGAACCGACCTAAGAGACTCTGCTGTACTTCGGTTTGTTGCACCTCCGCTTTATATATATGCTGTCTGCCGCTCGATTCGCGACTCAGAATGCCCTTATCGAGCATAATCTGCATAATTTTCAGGGTGGTAGTGTACCCCACTTCCTTTTCCTGATTTAACAGGTCATTGACATCCCGAACGGTGGCTGCTTTCTTTTCCCAAAGTATTTGCAAGACTTTAAGTTCGGAATCAGTTGGTTTTAGCTTTTTCATTTCAATTACGAATTATTTCGTAACAAATGTAATACGAAACAGTTCGTACTTCCAAATTTTAGTACGAATAATTTCGTAGATGGTATATTTATCAACAGTTTGTAACCTTTTGTAATGAATAATTTGTTGTAGTTATGGGTCGAATTATAATAACTAATGCGTCAAATTATATTTACATTACTTATTGGAAGCCTTTTTGTAGGCTGCAAAAAAGAAAAGGAAGAGAAAGTACCTTTTGAATACACGGGGCCAATTGCCGAAACAACCAACCTGAATGTCAGCTTCAGCGACTCAGGACGAGTAGTGGTAAAGTTAAAAACGGCAAAACAGCTACGTTTTCAAAGCGAAGACGAAGTTTACCCAAAAGCCGTTTACGTGAATTTTATTGACGATACGGGCGTGGAGTATTCTTCATTAAGAGGGGATTCGGGGAGGTTTATCAGGAAAGAGAACCTGTACAAGATTATGGGAAACGTGTTTTTTTACAACCGTAAAGAACAGCAAAGTCTAGCGACAGAACTGCTCTATTGGACCCCGCGTGACAAACGGATTTACACCGATAAGAAGGTACAAATCAATACGCCATCACGCCAAGTACAAGGTATTGGAATGGAATCCGATCAGGATTTTTCGAGATACACTATTCGCCGACCAACGGGTATTTTCGAAGTAGATTCATTGGTAACGCAACCGAGTAGCAATGCTATCATTAACGGTAATCAATAATCTCAGAGTCTTGTAACAATCCGTTTCTGAATTTACAACGAACCAGTACCGCTGACTTGAGCGGTTGATAATTGGTTATTACTAATTGAAATTAGCTTTCATGCTCCAAAAACTCTCGGATTCGTCGGGTTTTATCTTTACCGATAAGTTCAATCAACTCTTCATCGGTTGCTATTTTGATATTGTTGATGCTCTTGAATTTTTTCAACAGATTAGTCGCCGTAGTTTTACCGATTCCTTCGGCAGATTCTAAACTACTATTTAAAAAATTCTTGCTTCGACGGTTACGGTGGTGCGTAATGCTGAATCGGTGAGCTTCGTCTCGGCAGCGTTGAATCAACTTCAGCGACTCTGATTTTTTATCAATATAAAGCGGCAGTGTATCTCCAGGAAAATAGATTTCTTCCAAGCGTTTCGCAATACCGATAATCGGAATTTTACCGTATAAATCCAATTCTCTCAATGCCTCCACCGAAGACGAAAGTTGTCCTTTTCCGCCGTCAATAATTATTAAATCAGGTAGCTCCGCTTTTTCTGCTAATAAGCGAGCGTAACGTCTTCCCACCACTTCCTTCATCGTTCCGAAATCATCAGGACCAACTATAGTACGCGGAATATATTGTCGGTAGTCTTTTTTAGAAGGCTGTCCGTTGATGAAACAAACCATCGCCGAAACGGGGTTTGTTCCCTGAATATTGGAGTTATCAAAACACTCAATATGCCGGGGCAACGCCTTTAATTGCAAGTCTTGTTTGAGTTTTATCAAAATCCGATCTCGCTTATTCGTTGCTCCGCTTTTAGCGATTGCTTCCCGTTCGGCGTGTTCGTGGCGGTAAAACATTACGTTCCGCAACGACATTTCCAAGAGTTTGTATTTATCTCCTATTTTCGGGACGTGGATGGTAGCCCGAAGGTCAATTTCTGTTTCAATATTCGAGATAATTTCTTTCGCCGTACTTTCGTATTTCTGACGTAAATCCACGATTACCATCGCCAATATTTCTTCGTCAGATTCGTCAAGTTGTTTTTTTACATCGAAGGTTTGCGTTTGGGTAATTGTTCCGTTTACAACTTTGATATAATTCAGGAATGCCCGTGTCTCATCAGATTTAATGGTGAATACTTCGAGATCCGAAATAGCCGGATTCACCACCGTAGCTTTGCTGGTGTATTTATCGAGGTATTCTAATTTGGTTTTGAATTGATGGGCGGCTTCAAATTCCATTTTCGCCGCCGAGTTACGCATATTTTTCTCGAAGTAATTTTTCGCCGGAGCGAGGTTTCCTTTCAAGATATTATGCACTTGTTCTATCTCTCTTTGGTAATCTTCCTCATCTTGCATTCCCACACACGGTCCTTTGCAATTCCCAATATGGTACTCCAAACAAACCTTGTATTTCGCCGCTTTAACGTTCTCTTCCGAGAGGTTATATTTGCAGGTGCGAATGGTATAAAGCTGCGTAAACATATCCAATAAGGCATACATTGCTTTAGAGTTGATATAAGGTCCGTACATTTTCCCACGCTGTTTATCCTGCATCCTTCGAGTTACAATTACCCGTGGAAAACGCTCGTTCGTCACGCAAACGTACGGGTACGTTTTGTCGTCCCGAAGCAAAATGTTGTACTTGGGTTGAAACTCTTTGATGAGCGTGTTTTCGAGCAAAAGAGCATCGTACTCCGTGTGGACAACGGTATATTCCATGTCCCGAATATTCTGGACGAGTCGTTTGGTCTTCCGGTCGTGGCTACCTAAATTATAAAAATAACTGCTGACGCGGTTTTTTAAATTCTTGGCTTTCCCAACGTAGATAACCGTGCCCTCCTCATCGAGGTAGCGGTAAACGCCCGGCTCTTGCGGTAACATAGGCAGTTGGGTCTTAAAGTCAAATTTTATGGCGGAAGACATGGGCGGCTATTGGCTTTCAGCAGTCAGCTTTGGGCTGTCGGCTTGGTATTTTTCTAGTGAGAATTTACAACACAAATTGGGGGTAAAAGGTTGAAATTGAGAATTTCAATTATCGTTGTTTAAAAACACCGTCATCTTCCGTACTTCTCTTTCATTCTGAGTGCCGTTATGTCTTCATCGCTCATTTAGGATAATTCAGACTTCGCAATTCCGTATAACTCATCGGCTTCAAACGCACGGTTGGATGCCGCTTTAAGAGTTGCTAAATAAGAAGACACTAATTCCGAGACAGGGATTTTCTTTAACTTAGCAACTTGCTTCGCCAAATTGATAAGCTGTTCATCAATTGAAAGTGTAAGTTTTACTTTTCCACGTACATATAAATTCAATATTTAATCAAATATACGTACTAAGTCAATACCCCGCCGCCATACCGTCTTTACGGGATTCCGTTGCTCCGAAATAGACTTTACGCTTTGAGTCGTAACGGATTGCCTGATAACCGCCGTAAGCTCCGAAAGTGTAACCAACTTTATGTCCTTTTTTCATCAACTCCCGAATGGTTTCATACGGAAACCCTGACTCTAAAGTGATTATTCCGCTTCCCTCCGCTTTTTCTCCCGTTGGTTCAGAAGAGCCTTCGTGATTTATTCGGGGAGCATCACCAGCTTCCTGCAAGTTCATTCCAAAATCTACGATATCCATGATAATTTGGGTATGTCCCATCGGTTGGAAACCTCCGCCCATCACACCAAAGCTCATAAACGGTTCGCCGTCTTTAGTAACAAATGCTGGAATAATGGTATGAAACGGTCTTTTATGCGGAGCATAAGTATTACGTTCGCCTTCGGTGAGGCTATATAATTCGCCCCGGTCTTGCAACATAAAGCCCAAACCATCGGGCATCATTCCCGAGCCAAAACCACGGTAATTACTTTGAATCAATGACACCATATTTCCGTCTTTATCCGCAACAGTCAGGTAAATCGTATCACCATCTTTCAACGCTGGATTACCTGCTTCTACGGCACTAGCAGCACGGTTCATATTAATCAACTTACGGCGTTCGGCGGCGTATTCCTTAGAAATAAGTTCTGCTACGGGAACATCAGCAAAATCCATATCGGCGTAAAATTTTGCTCGATCTTCAAAGACAAGTTTTTTAGCTTCCGTGAATAAATGCACATGTTCCGTACTTCCCCACGGGATTTTGGAAAAATCGTAGCCTTCCAAAATATTCAACATCTGCAAAGCGGCAATTCCCTGACCGTTTGGTGGAAGTTCCCACACATCGTACCCACGATAATTTGTAGAAACCGGATCAATCCAATTTGAGGTGTGATCAGCGAGGTCTTTATCACTCAAAAACCCACCGTTGGCTTTCATAAATTTATCAATCGTTTGGGCAATATCTCCTTTGTAAAAAGCATCCCGACCGCCTTTGGCAATCTTTTCGAGCGTATTCGCGAGGTTGGGGTTTTTGAAAACATCCCCTTTAATAGGGACATCGCCGTTGGGGTAATAGTGTTCCTTTACGTTCGGGTATTTCCCGTAAGCTCCTTTAACGCGAGTGAGTGAAAGGGCGAGTTCGTCATGGACAGGGAACCCATTACGAGCGTAATTTACGGCGTGTGATAGTATTCGCTCCATCGGCATCGAGCCAAACTTTTTATGCATTTCAAACCATCCATCCACGCAACCCGGCACGCTAACAGGCAGCGGTCCGGTAGAAGGAATGTGCGTTAACCCACGTTTTTTTAGTTCTGCTAAACTCAGCGAATACGGCGAACGCCCTGAACCGTTTAATCCGTAAAGTTTCTTTGTTTTGGCATCCCAAATTATGGCAAAAATATCACCACCGATGCCATTCACGTGCGGCTCGACAACGCCTTCCATAGCATTTGCCGCAATGGCGGCATCAATTGCATTTCCTCCAGCACGGAGAATTTCAATGGCGGCCTGCGTACTCAACGGGTGCGACGTAGCAACCATCCCGTTCTGAGCAATGGCTTCGCTTCGACCCGCCCACGTTTTACCATCGAGGCGATCTTGAGCAATGGAAACTTGGGTTGAGAACAAGAAAAGAAGAAGTAGTTTTTTCATGAAACAGATTGAATTCGGGTTGAATTAATGTTTCAAAGATAAACTACTTCTTTGGAAAAGTGTTTGACAACAATTAATTGTCATGTCCAGCGTACCAAGCCAACGAGCGGTCGAGGCACTTCATAAAGACTGGTCTCAACTATGCTAAACCACAGTAGCTCGAAATAACACCTTTTCAAATATTCAAATTCTTCATGAATACGGCATTCTTTTTCATACTCTCTAATGAATCACCAGGATATTGCTCCTGCTCAACGAGGTAATACTTCATGCCATTTTGACGAGCGGCAGTGAGTAGGCGGTCGTAATCAATGATACCATCGGCGAGGTCAGTTTGGATGGGCTTCGGCTCTTTTTCAATGAGTTGTTTTACGTGACAAAGCTCGTAACGATTACCGTACTTTTCCATGTGGGCAATGGTATTTTCACCCGCTGCTTCACTCCAGCACATGTCCAGTTCATAGCAAACTAATTCGGGGTCGGTGTTATCTAACAATACCATTTGACCTTTCATACCGTTTACGAAGGCAAACGAATACGAGTGATTATGGTAGCCGAACTTCAAACCGTATTTATTACAGAGTTCGCCTTTTTCATTGAAATCATCCGCAACTTTCTTCCAGCCATCCATACTTGATTGCATTCCGATATACGGGCAAATAATGTACTTCAGACCCACATCAGCAGCTTTAGAAATAAGTTCTTCGGTGGCATCTTTCATCCCAACATGCGAACTAATCATATCCACCCCAATATTTCCTAAAAATGTCTTGGCTTCCGGAGCAGACATTCCCCAGAACGGATCTGATGAATAGCTTTCAAATTGCTTGTATCCCATTTTAGCGAGGGCTTCCATGGTACCTTTAGCATCTTTGGGCATTTTATCCCGAACGCTGTACAACTGACAGCCGAATTTATCGAGTTTTTTTGCGGCGAATAAATTTGAAGAGGCAAACGCAATTGCGGACGTTGCCAAAACAGTTTTTTGGAGGAAAAAACGGCGGTTCATAATATGGTTTTTGGTTGAATTTTCTAAATAATTACTTGAGGAGTAAATATAAGGGATTTTACCATAACCTACGAATGAGGTATCACTAAGAATTATTTGAGTTAAATCATTTTCGTGCCTATTACTAATATCAAGTTCTGCCGGTGTACCAGATGCAATGCTTTAAAATAGACAACCTAGGCAATTCATATCAGATAAATGGAGCATTACACTTGGCACACCGCCCAATTCTTTACCGTTCAGCAGCAGCATGTGGTAGTCTATCAGGATGATATCTACTTCGCTTTTTTCAACAAAGTTAACTGCCTGCCAACCGTTATTGACCGTACCCATGATCTTAAAACCCGACTCAGTTTCAAGCATCATGCCGAGACTTTCTGCTATTCAAAGGTCAGAAATAGAAAAGCTCAAAAAATACACTGTGAACGGTATTTTTGAGCTTTTCTACTGTCTGGACAGAATTTTAGTCACATTCTATATTTCCTACTTAATATTCCGCTCGTTCAACGCTTGCTGATATCGGCGTGCATTATTCAAATGCGTAGAGTAATCTACGGCAAAAGCATGGTAGCCAGAGAAGTCTTCTTTGGCACACATATATACGTAGCCGTGCTTGTCGTAGTTCAATACGGCAGTCAAGGCGTTTGGCTCAGGTAAAGCGATTGGCCCCGGAGGAAGCCCCAAGTTCAGGTACGTATTATACGGTGAGTCTTTAGAAAGGTGAACGTTCAAGACCCGCTTAATTGTAAAGTCTTTCAACGCAAATTTCACTGTCGGGTCAGCTTGAAGCGGAATTCCCTGCTGAATACGGTTGATGTATAATCCGGCTACCTTAGGTTGTTCGTCTTTTTTGTTGGTTTCGGATTGCACGATGGATGCCATGATACCGACTTCCACAGGAGACATCCCGATAGCTGCGGCTTTCGCCAAACGCTCTTTCGTCCAGTATTTCTTGTATTCGTATTTCATCCTATCCATAAACTCCTTCGGCGATATTGTCCAATAGACAAAATACGTATCCGGCAGAAACATGCACATGATATTTTCTTTCGAAAATCCATATTCGTTACAAAGCTTTTCATCGTTGAGCATTTTCAGCAATTCATTACTATCGAACTCCATTTTCGTTCCAATTTTCTCAATCAAGTCTTCTTTCAGCCGAACGTTATTAAACGTTAGCCGCACGGGATCTTCTGCTCCCAATCGTAGCTTTCCGATAATTTCATGGTTACCCGAATTCGGCGGAATTTCGTAGCGACCAGGCTTTACTTTCTCCCGGTATTCCATCCATTTAGTAAGGAATTGAAAAGCAATTTCATCATAGATAATTTTATGCTCGTGCAAAGAATCCACCACAGAATCATACGTAGCTCCCTTCGGAATGTAAAGCACAAAAGCTTTTTTGCCGTCTACGTTAAGGTTCGGACTTTTAGTAACCTGCCACAGGTAAAACGAGAACGTTGCGGCGAGTGTCGTAACGATAACTAAGGCAAATGCGAGTACGGTTTTATTCTTTAACATTTTTAGTTTTTATTTTACTTAGCTCTATCCTCACTTTTTAGAATAGAGTTCTAATGAATCAGTTTTTCATAGATTGGCAATCAAACCAACATCAGGTATTTACTTAGTCAATCATAGGTTGTGAGAAATCTCCTTCACCTTCCCAACGGGCAATAACGCAGGATGCTAAACAATTTCCGATGAGGTTAACGCTCGTCCGACCCATATCCATTAGTTCATCAATCCCCAAAATTATAAAAATTGGTTCTATTGGCAAGTCAAAAGCAGCGGCAGTTCCCATTAAAATAACTAAAGACGCTCTCGGTACGCCCGCCACGCCTTTTGAGGTAAGCATGAGCGTGAGCATAATTAGAATTTGTTGTCCGATTGGTATTTCAATATTCGCCGCTTGAGCCACAAAGATAGTGGCAAGCGAGAGGTACAAAGTTGAACCGTCAAGGTTAAAACTATAACCCGTTGGTAAAACGAACGCCACTATTTTTCGGGGAACGCCAAATTTCTCCATTTGCTCCAGTGCTTTTGGCAAAGCCGCTTCCGAACTCGTGGTAGCAAAAGCGATAGAAACTGGTTCGGCAATTGCCAAAATGAATTTCTTAACTGGCACTTTTGCCAACAACGCGATGGGCAATAAAACCAGTAACAAGAACGCCGCCAACGCCGCATAAAGTGTTGCCAAAAGCTTAAATAAATTTGCCAAAATACCAAAACCCATGTGCCCGACGGTATAGGCAATTGCCGCACCGACCGCAAACGGAGCCATCAACATCACGATGGATGTAAACTTGAACATCACTTCTGTTAAGCTTTCGGTAACGTTCAGCATCAGTTCTTTTTTCTCGCCTTTCATCATCGCTAAGCCCAAGGCAAACAAAATACTGAATATTACAACTTGTAAAATCTGCCCTTCAGCAACGGATTTTGCAATATTTTCGGGAAAAACGTGCAGCAATATATCTTCCCAACCCGACGGCGGCGGCACATCGAGCACTTCTTTATCTACGCTCAAAGGAATATTGATACCAACGCCAGCTTTAGTAATATTGATAGCAAACAATCCAATAAAAAGGGCAACTGTGGTCACAACTTCAAAATAGAGTAACGATTTCCAACCCATTCTGCCCACTTGTTTCAGATCAGCGTGTCCCGCAATACCGACTACTAATGTTCCAAAAATCAACGGAGCGATAATCGTTTTTATCAGTTTCAGAAATATCTTGCTCACCACTTTAAGCTCTTGGGAAACAACGGGAAAGTCATAACCAAACTCCGCTCCCACCACCATACTAAACAAGATCCAAGTAGTCAGGCTCTTACGTTGATAACAAATATAAGCCCCCATCAAAATGGCAATCCACCTGAAAACTGCAACAATGACTGGGTCAAGGAAAATTACTCCAGTCTGATTCAGCAGCGTAAGAACAATGGCAACAGACACCACCGCAATGGTAGCTAGTTGGTAGTTTTTGGTTATTTTCATGAAAAAATTAGCGGGGGTTAGTTTTTGATACGTGTAAGATTAGTTTTTTTAAGCCTTCTGATATTTATCGGTATTACTTCCTGAATAGTACTGGCTTCGTTCAGTCCGTAATCCTCGACTTTATTCAGCCCGATTGACTTAATGATTCGGTACATCCGGACGGTAATCATATCAAAAGCTGAAAGGTCATTGTCTGTTGCCACTCTTGAATTGATAAGTATAAATTTAAAATCAGTATCGTGGCTAAGCCTCTTCATACTCTTAAACACATTAGTGGGCTTTATTTCACCCGATTCCAACAGGTTTTCATATACCTCATGCATGTACGTTTCCAGCAAGTGCGGCTCCTTAAAACCAAGTTTCAGTCGAACGAAAAAGCATTTTTCAGGAATGAGTGTAGTAACTTTATAAGTACTGCCGTACGGATCGTCTGTGATGTCAAGGTGGAGAAACCAATAAATCCCTGCTCTTTTAGGTTGGGCGTGAAACAGGGAATGAATCACGGTTATATCGATAAAACCCGAGGTCACCGAACGGGTCGGATAAACGAGGTTATTGGTAAGGTAAGGGAGATCTTTATCATTCAAAACGGCTTCCAACACGGGTAATACGCTACTAAGCTCCTTAAATTCAGAAACCCGTTTCCGCAGTAACCGCGATTGGTGATAGATAAAAAACAAGAAGAAGAATAACACGGTCAGTACTAAAGTAAACCACCCGCCGTGCATAACCTTACTCAGGTTGGAATAGAGGAAAAATCCTTCTACAACAAAGTAAAATACGGTAAAAAGTACCACCAATACCATGTACTTCCGATGCCTGATATACAGTAAATAAGCCAACAAGAATGTCGTGACAATCATGTTTAACGTGATTGCCAGGCCGTAAGCGGCTTCCATATTAGAAGATTTCTTAAAAAGCAACACAACGGATAAACACCCGACCAACAAAAAACCGTTAATGAACGGGATGTATACCTGCCCTTTGTGCGTAGAAGGATATTTTACTTTTAAGTTTGTCCAAAGCCTTAATTTAATCGCCTCGTTCACCAACGTAAAAATACCTGTCAGCAACGCCTGACTAGCGATTATTGTGGCAACCGTAGCCACAATAATTGCCGGTATAAGGAAACCTTTCGGCACCATATCGTAGAAAATAGAATCTGTTTGGTAACCCGCTAGAAGGTTAAGACAGTAAGATGCCTGTCCGAGATAGTTCAACAGTAACATCGAAAATACGAACACCCAACTGATGCGAATATTGCGTTTTCCGCAGTGACCGAGGTCAGAATAGAGAGCTTCGGCTCCAGTGGTACAGAGGAAAACCGCTCCTAAAATCCATATAGCATTGGGGTAAACTACCAGAAAGTCAATGGCGTAATAAGGATTGAGTGCCGCCAAGATCGAAGCATCTTTTACTAATTGCAAAACCCCCAACGTACCAATTAAAAGAAACCAAACGACCATCACTGGACCAAAAAGACGACCGATGACGTTTGTGCCAAACTGTTGGAACGAGAATAACACAATTAAGATTACGCAAACAATCGGGATGATTGGAAGTGCTGGATAAAGTTTACTCAAGCCTTCCACAGCCGAAGAAATGGAGATAGCCGGTGTAATAAAACCATCGCTGAGCAACGCGGCACAGCCCACCAAAGCCGGATAAATAATCCAACGGGCTTTTTTCTTCCGCAACAAAGCGTACAAGGCAAAAATTCCGCCTTCGCCTTGGTTATCGGCGTTGAGAGCCAAATAAATATATTTAACGGTAGCAATCAGAATGAGCGTCCAGATAACGCAAGATACGCTTCCGTAAACCAGTAAAGGGTCAAAGTTTTTCCCTTTTGTAATTGCCGTAAAAACGTATAGGGGCGATGTGCCAATATCTCCGAAAACGATACCCAACGCCACCAATAAAGTGGCAAAACTTACAGTTTCTTTCGTTGGGCTTCCAACTATATGCGGTGCTTTCAATGGTGTTGAATTAATCTCGCAAATGTAGTAGAATTAACCACAATTCTCAACGATTTTTTTTCACACCACCAGAAGCATAAACTACTGAATATCAGACTTTTAAAATCTTATCAATAATTTCTTCAAAATTATATTCTTGCTGCTCACCCGTTGTCATATCCTTTAAGGTAAACCTGCCGGTCTTCAACTCCTCCGAACCGATAATCAGAACGTATGGGATATTCTTTTTATTGGCGAAATCAAACTGCTTTTTCATCTTCGCAAAGTCAGGATAAAGCTCAGCATTTATACCTTCGTCTCGTATTTTTTTCAAAATGGGCAAACACGCCTTTTGCGTAGTTTCGTCAAAGTTCACGATTAATATTTGCGTAGTAATCTGCTGATTTTCGGGAAACAGCTCCAGTTCTTCCATCACGTCAAAAATCCGATCAATGCCCAGCGAAATTCCCACTCCTGACAAATCTTTCACGCCAAATGTTCCCGTCAAGTCATCGTAACGACCGCCACCAGAAATACTACCAATTTGCACATCGTTTGCTTTCACTTCAAAAATAGCTCCGGTGTAATAACTCAAACCGCGGGCAAGGGTTGCGTCTAGCTCTACGTTGGCATTTTCCAAACCAAAAGCCTTTACCATTGACCAAACTTCTTTCAATTCTTCCACACCTTTTGTGCCAATTTCAGAATCAGAAAGCCATTCAGATATCCATTTAAAACGCTCTAAATCAGAGTTTTGTATTGTAAATAGTGGCCGCAGGTTACTTATATTTTCCAAAGAAAAGCCACGAATTTGGAGCTCTTCCTCAACTTTCTCCTGACCAATCTTATCAAGTTTGTCGATAGCTACGCACAATTCACTTTCGCGTCCAGCGGCACCAATAATTTCAGCAATACCGGTCAGAATTTTTCGATTATTAATTTTTATCGTAAAGTTTTGAATGTTCAGGCCCGCAAAGATTTCGTTGAGCATTAGCACAATTTCGGCCTCGCAAATCAGGGAATTTGTTCCCACAACGTCAGCATCGCACTGATAAAATTCACGGTAACGCCCACGCTGTGGTCGGTCAGCTCGCCAAACGGGCTGAATCTGATAACGCTTAAACGGCATTGGCAAATCATGACGGTTCATAACCACAAAACGGGCAAATGGTACGGTCAGGTCATAGCGAAGTCCTTTTTCGGCAACTTTGGGCAACATAACCTTCGCACCCAATTCAAAATCTTGCGGGGTAGCTTTTTTCAGAAAATCACCAGAGTTTAATACTTTAAAAAGAAGTTGATCACCTTCGTCACCGTACTTCCCGGTCAATACTGAGAGATTTTCTATCGTGGGCGTTTCTATCGGGGCAAATCCGAATTTTCCAAATACCGAACGAACAGTATTTATAATAAAATTACGTTTTATCATTACGTCGGGTCCGAAATCTCGGACGCCACGTGGCAGTGAAGGTTTTGACATTTTCTTTGTAGCTGTGTGCCGTATGTTTTACGCTGCAAGCTGCAAACTCCGAGAAGCATAAAGCTTATTGCCTAAAGCATATAGCGTTAAAAATCACAAAATTAAGACTTATTGGCGGCAAATACTTGATATGCGGCGAAACAATTCTTACCTTTGTGCCTCGTTTTTAGAGAAAAGTATTCACAGCGTTAATTGGTATAATAATGGCAGTAACAAGATTAAAAAGAAAATCACGCGTAAATCGTACAGTAGCAAACAACAGAATTGCTGAGATTAAACGTCTGAACGAAAAACCAATTATTAGAAAAGTTGATATCGAAGAGCTTAAGGCTGAATTCAGCAACTAATTGCTTTTTCTTAAAATTATGAAGAGAGTCTCTGTCTAAAAAAACGGAGACTTTTTATTTTTTCCCCCGCAGCCACAACGTTTCGGTTCCAATTGTCTTCCGGCACAAATTCGCGGCGTAAGTATCCGTCAGGATTGATTTCAAACCGATAAAAGTCCACCACGACTATATCCCGTTTTTCGTCAATACGTTCACCGACTTTTCTTCCCAAGGACCCTCCTACTTTCACAATTTCCAAACTATTGCCTTAGCAGGTTATGCATAAATACTGTTCTCAGTAAAGAGAAAAGTGTTTGCTAATTTGTTTTTAGATGTTTAGGCTATCGTTTCTTACGAGATGCTCTAAAACCAAAAATCCCTCCCGAGTTAGGAAAGGATTAGTGTATTAAGTAATATGGTAAAGTCAATTAATGAGCTTCGTCTTTGTGGGTACTATCATAACCATTGGCAAAAACCAAAATAGTCACAAATGTGCCTACTAAAAAAGTAAACAAGTCGCCGAAAATCCAAAGAGCAGCTTCAATCAAAACAAAGATAAAAAGCATTAACCAAGCAGGTACAGATTTTAATGATTCGTTTGTCATTTTATAGTATGTGTTTAAAAAAATGTTCGTTTGGCACAAAAGTAAAAAACAAAACCTTTCAACCCAACGGTAGTTGTAAAAATAAACAAGATACACCCGTTTATATGCCCGAGCTACCAGAAGTAGAGACCTACCGCCGTTATTTAGAAGGAACTGTTTTCCACCAAACCATTACAGATTTTGAAATTGACGACCCAAAAAAACTACTGCTCATTCCCTTGGAGGAGTTTGTATCAGGAATTAAAAACCGACAAATAGTTGGGAGTAAACGTGTTGGCAAAAATCTTTTTTTGAAACTCGATAACGATGAGTGGCTTTACATGCATTTCGGAATGAGCGGGGATGTACATTATTACCGCGACGATACTGACCGACCCAAACACGCCCGAATTATCTTCTACTTTGACTCGGGGTTTAAGCTAGGTTTCATCTGTCCCCGTAAATTTGAACGCTTAAGCGTTGTACACGATGCTGAAGCATTCCTGAAAAAGAAAAAAGTCAACGCCGATGTGATGGACATTACGTTTGCGGAGTTCAAGAAACAGCTGAATAAACGAAAGTCGGTTATTAAAAGTGTTTTACTCAACCAGTCGGTTGTGGCAGGTATCGGAAATTGGATAGTGGATGAAGTTTTGTTTCAGGCAAGAATAAATCCAGCAACTAAATCTGACACATTATCTGATGCTCGAATACGACTTATTTTCGATGCCATGCAAAATGTGGTTAAATTAGCCATCGAAAAAGAAGCCAATTACGTACATTTTCCAAATACGTATCTAATTCACGCCCGTGGCTGGGGAAAACCTGAATATGACACAAGTTGTCCGAGTTGCGAAGAAGAGCTAAAAGTCGAAAAAGTTGGCGGACGGACGACGTATTTTTGTTCGAGTTGTCAATCGTAATTTTGTGTAGAGTAGTATTTTGACGGAATATCAGTGTGTACGTTAGAATAAATAACCTAAAAGTTGGAAAGTTATTATGAGAACTTTGCTTTTCCGTATCGTGTTTACGGCGGTAACCTTGCTATCTGCACTGGTTTCGTTTGCCCAAACCGACCCCTACTATCAGTTACCAAAAGAACGCACCGAAAAGGGGGTAAAAACATTCCCGAATATAAAACCGGTACTCACTAAACTTTACTTCCGGGGTGAAGGCGGAACGCTATTCCAAAGCAGCAGTCTCACAGATAGTTTTAAGGGAAAATTACTCATAAAAAATCAGGTAAATATTAATTGGGGACTAAGCGTGGGGTATAATTACCGTGACCTTTGGATGATTGACATAGGTTACACAAAGACTCCGTTTCAACTAAGTAGCTTGTTTGATTTGGGCTCACTCAGTATTCCAATAAGTGAAACTTTTATGCTGAATAGTATTCCAATTCGTTTTCAGCGAAACGTTTGGGTAATTGATCGCATAACCCGTAGTACAAGACTATTTGTGGGCGGAGCAATTCTACTAAATACAAACGGTAAAGCCGCCGAAGTGTCTAATTCTGCCGAAGCTTTTTTAAGAGGTTTTAGTTCAACCACCGCACCAGATACTATTCGTCTTGCCGAGGTAACTTCCTTCGCAGTTACTCCCGTTATGGCGGAAATTTCGGTTGAACTTCGGGGCAAATTAGCCGAGGGTTTGGAGATTGGTACGTACGCTAAAATGGTTAGCAGCTTCAAACGTCCTTATCAGACCGAAGTATCGTATAGAATAAACGATAATCCCACAAATATTGCCGTTCAAAAAATGAAACCACTCATGTTTAGATTAGGAGTAGTAGTCCACTATAATTTCGGAATAATCACTAAATATGAGAGTAATGTGAAATAATTCTCAGAAAGAGAGTGACTTCGACATAAGGCTTCGTCTATAAGGTACTGAAAATCAGAATTGTGCAATCAAAATGATTTTGAATATACCCCCAAAATATTTATTATTGTAGAGTGCAATCAATTACAATCAATCTAAACCCATTTATTTATGAGCAAATTCGCAGAAGCAATAACTAATTACAAAACTCAGGTATCCGATCTTGGGTTAGACATCAGTGAAGACCTATTAACTAAAGTTGCCAAAGGTCTTGGTCCGTCTATTTACAACGCAGATTCGTCAAAAGTTTCCGGCTCGGATAAGTCAGAACTTGAGCGTGTAAAAACCAACTAACTAATAAAAAAACTGGGTCTTGCAGATAGCCCCGAATTAGACGCAGCCATCGCCGAAGTCATGGAGAAAATGGGAAGCAGCAATCGTAATAAACACAGAGCAGTTGTTTACGCACTTCTCGCTAAGAAATTTGGTAAAGAAAGTATTTATTCATAAAATACTTCTTGAACCTTTTGAAACAAAGCCTCGGTTTACTAACCGAGGCTTTACTTTTTTTACGGATTGATTTTATGAAATATTTAGCTATTTTTCTCGTACGCCTTTACCAGGCTGCCTTATCGCCGTGGTTTCCTCCAGCGTGTCGTTTTACACCCACCTGCTCTGAGTATTCGGTGCAGGCTTTTCAAAAACACGGATTTTTCAAAGGTTTTAAACTCACGCTCAACCGTTTACGCAAATGCCACCCATGGGGAGATAGCGGCTTCGATCCAGTACCATAATTGTATAATATAAAGATTCACCATCATTTTTTTTATTAGCAAGTTAAGCTTAGTCGAGATTCACCAAAAAACACTTATTCCGTCTCCTTAATCTTGCGTAACTTTACGCTTAATTTTATACAAAAAAAATACCTTACAACCGTGGTTGAGACTACCGAAAAACGCTACTTCATTATTGACTTTGACAGCACCTTTACGCAGGTAGAAGGGCTAGACGAACTTGCAAATATTGCATTAGCGGATTACCCCGACCGTGAATCAATTATTTCAAAAATAAGAAGCCTGACCGAGCAGGGCATGAACGGCGAAATCACTTTTGGTGATGCTCTGCGTCAACGGATTGACTTACTAAAAGCAAAACGCTCGCACATTGATGAACTTATAAAGTTTTTATCTGGAAAAGTTACGGATTCATTCGAACGGAATAAAGATTTTCTGGAAAAATTCTCTGAAAGCATCATCATCGTTTCTGGTGGCTTCAAAGAATTTATTGTGCCGATTGTTTCGGAATTAGGAATAAAACCGGAAAACGTTTACGCCAATACGTTCACGTTTGATGATCATGATAATATTACGGGAATTGACGAAGAAAACGTTCTTTCCAAGGAAAGCGGAAAGGTAACGCTCATTAAATCTATGAATTTAGTCGGGCACGTTTCCGTAATCGGCGATGGCTTCACAGATTACCAAATCAGAGAAGCCGGGTTAGCAAATCGCTTTTACGCATTCACCGAAAACGTAAGCCGCAAAAAAGTAACCGACAAAGCTGATTTTGTCATTAATTCGTTGGACGAGTTTCTGTTCTACAATCAGCTTCCCCGCGGGCAGTCGTACCCGAAGAGTTTGATAAAGATATTACTGTTAGAAAACGTTCACCCCGCCGCCGTAGAAGCATTTGAACGGGAAGGTTTCAGCGTAGAGTTCCATAAGGGAGCCCTTGACGAAGAAGAACTTATCGAAAAAATTAAAGGTGTTTCAATCGTCGGAATTCGCTCTAAAACTAATCTGACCAAGAAGGTTTTGGAGAACGCCGACCGCCTAATTGCTATCGGGGCATTCTGCATCGGCACAAATCAAATCGACTTAGAAACAGCGACCGAAAAAGGCATCGCCATATTTAACGCTCCGTATAGTAATACCCGCTCGGTGGTAGAACTCGCCATCGGTGAGATAATCATGCTTATTCGAGGGATATTTCCTAAGAGCGTAAAAATGCACGCTAGAGAATGGGATAAGTCAGCCACAGGAAGCTACGAAATTCGGGGCAAAAAACTGGGTCTGATTGGCTATGGTCATATCGGAACGCAGCTTTCGGTCATTGGTGAAGCCATGGGAATGGAAGTTCATTACTATGACAGCACCGACAAAATGCCCCTTGGAAACGCTAGAAAGTGCCGCACAATGCAGGAAGTTCTTGAAGTGGCAGACGTAGTAAGTTTACACATTGACGGTAAACCCGAAAACGACGACTTGATTGGAGCGGAAGAATTTGTCCAAATGAAAAACGGCGTAATTTTCTTGAATCTCGCTCGTGGTAAAGTGGTACAAATTCCAGCGTTAGTAGATGCCCTTAAATCAGGAAAAGTTGCGGGAGCTGGTATGGACGTATTCCCAGCCGAACCCAAAACAAATAATGATGCTTTTGAAAGCGAGTTAGTGAGCATGGAAAACGTGATTCTTACTCCACACATTGGCGGTAGCACGGAGGAAGCTCAGGAAGGAATCGGGCACTACGTTCCCGAACGTTTGCTTGAATACATCAATAATGGTAGCACAACGGGCAACGTAAATATTCCCGAAGTACAACTCCCACTTTTGCAACACGGTCACCGCTTGCTACACATTCACAAAAATGTGCCCGGTATTATGGCAAAGTTGAACAATATTTTTGCGAAGCACGATATTAACGTGACGGGGCAGTATTTGAAAACCAATGAGAAAATTGGGTACGTAATCGTGGATATTGAAGAGGCTTACACCAAAGAATTTGTGCAAGAAATCAAAGGAATTGACGAAACAATTAAGTTCAGGATGATTTTTTGATTTCCCAGTTGTAGGGGCGTAAAGTTTTGCACCCCTACAATTCTTTCTGCTGCAAAATTTCCCGAAACCAAACTGTATATTTTTCGGGGTTATTTTTTACATCGTTTTGCACAAAATCCAAGTCAACCCACTTATAATCAGCCACTTCTTCTGGATTAAAAACGAAATCTTCGTTAAACTCTCCGACGTAAACATGATCCATTTCATTTTCCGTCAGACCGTTATCAAATTTTGCGTGGTAATGAAACTTGAATTTTAAATCAAGCGGACAGTCGAAGCCCATTTCTTCTTCCAAACGGCGGTGAATGGCAGCTTCCATGGTCTCTCCTTCATTTGGGTGTCCGCAACAAGCATTCGTCCAAAGTCCGCCAGAATGGTATTTATGCAAAGCCCGTTGATGAATCAACATTTTTCCGCTTTTGTTATAAACTATAATTGAAAATGCTCGGTGTAGGAGACCTTTCTCATGAACTAAAAGTTTTTCTTCCGAACCAGTAATGTTATCATTCTTGTCAACTAACGAGATGTAAATAGGCGAAATCATAATGTAGTGTAAAGCAGGGTTTGTGATAATCAGCTTTTTACCTTAACGCCATTCAATAATATCTTGTTTCCCATTTTGACAAAAAAAGCTATCTTGCCGCTATAAATCAATGATTTTGAAGTATGAAGCTTTATAAAACCACTAAAGGTTTCGTGATTGAAGACGAGGGGTATTTTTATCTCTCCAAACATTCTGATTGGGATACCTTTGTAAACCGTCAGAGGTTATACTTTGAGATAAAGCGTGAACTACAAAAACTGACGTCCGATTACGATTACAAGGCCTATATTGTATCAGGAGGCTTACCGCCCATCGGAACGCAAGAAGTCTGGGCATCTGGTGTAACTTACCTCCGCAGCAAAAACGCCCGGATGGAAGAATCAAAAGAAGCCGGCGGCGGCGATTTTTACGATCGGGTTTACGATGCTCCTCGTCCCGAATTATTCTTTAAATCAGCCGCACATCGAGTAAGAGGAAATAAAGAAGAAATACGCATTCGGCGGGATTCAAAATGGAACGTTCCGGAGCCTGAGCTGACTTTATTCATAAACTCTTTCGGACAGTTGGCGGGTTATACTATTGGGAATGACGTGAGCTCGCGGGATATTGAAGGAGAGAACCCGTTGTACTTGCCACAGGCAAAAACCTACGACGGCAGTGCGGCTATCGGACCTTGTCTCTATATTACGGATGAACCACTGCCGCTTGATACCGAAATAAGGTTGGATATATTCAGAGACGGCAAACAGGTTTTTCACGAATGTATTACGATTGATCAGATTAAAAGAAGTTTCGACGAATTGATAAACTACCTACTCAAAGAACTTTCCTTTCCTACGGGTTGCTACCTAATGACCGGAACGGGAATTATTCCCAAAGATGAGTTTAGTTTAATCGTGAACGACGAAGTACGAATTACCATTTCCGAAATCGGTACGTTGATCAATACCGTTGGCATGAAAAAAACAATGACTTGATGGAATTCAAAACTATTTCGAGGGAAGATTTACCAAGACTTTTAGAAAATCCGAAAGCAACAATTTTGGATATTCGAGAAACGTGGGAATTTATGGATTTTAATATCGGCGGAATTAACATTCCACCCCACGAAATACCAGACCGAACCGACGAAATCGCGGACTACGAACAAATTATCTTGGCTTGCTCTAACGGTTTCCGAAGCGGAATTGTGGCACGTATGCTCACAAAAAAACTTCCAAACTCAGAGATTCTGCATTTGGAAGAGGGTATATTTTAACTTTTCCAGAATAGGAACTCAGTCTTTATCTTTCGAAAAAGTAAGGACATTGTAAATCTTTCTCAAGATGCCGATTTTTTGGTAGTTTCTGTCAGTCTTGTCCAACCACGTACCGATCAAAAACGCAGTGGTCAAAAGTGTTGCAAAGAATAGTAACGGAACCCAAGTCGGAAATTGATAATCAAACATATTGATTGTTAGTTAATGCGTTATTTTGATTGGCAAAAGTACGAACCACGGTTTTAATTTGCGACTTTTTCGGTCAAAATTTCCCAGAGCATTTATAAAATCGATAATACAGACAACACCGTCATCATCGCCACGATTCCCCAGCCCATTATTTCGAGAAAAAGTGGCGTTCGGTAAGTTCCGACCAATGATTTTTTTCTCGCCGCTAGAAGCATCAGGCTCAACCCAATTGGCAGGATAAAGCCGTTCAGCATTCCTACGAGGATGAGGGTTTTAACAGGTTTCCCGACGAATAGAAAAACGATTGTAGAAAGCCATATAAAACTGATTATTAAAACCTTACGCCACTCGTCAACTTTAGGGTGAATACCTTTCAGAAAAGTAAACGATGTATAAGCTGCCCCCACCACCGACGTAACCGCCGCACTCCACATCACTATTCCGAACAGTTTCTCCCCCAACGCTCCCGTAGCCAACCGAAATACTGAAGCGGGCGGATTAGCGGCATCTAATACTCCTCCAGCAGCAATAACTCCAAATGTGGCTAAGAAGAGTAAATACCGGATACAAGCCGTAATCAAAATTCCATTTGCCGCACTTTTATTCACAATTGGCAAGGCCGATTCGCCTTTTATTCCACCATCAATCAAACGGTGTGCTCCAGCAAATGTAATGTAGCCGCCCACCGTTCCACCAACTAATGTCACCGTTGCCTTGGCGTCAAATGCTGTCGGCCCAAAAGTACCTGATATAGCTTCCGCCAACGGCGGCTGTACCGTAAAAACCGTGTACGCAATTAACAGTAGAATGGTCAACGCCATAAACCTTGTAAAATAGTCGAGTGCCTTCCCCGCATCTTTTTGAAGGAAGATGAAGGACGCAACTACTGCACTCAACCCCGCACCAAGTTTTACATTGATTCCAAAAAGAGCATCAAGTCCGAGTCCCGCTCCGGCGATGTTCCCAATATTAAAAGCAAGCCCGCCCATTACCACCAACATTGATAAAGCCACACCCGACCAAGGGATAACGGCATTAGCAACCTCTTGAGCATTCTTTCCCACCACTACCACCGTTCGCCAAATATTGAGCTGAGCACCAATATCAAGCAAAACCGATAACAAAATCACAAAGCCAAAACTAGCAGCTAATTGCTCCGTAAAAAAAGTGGTTTGGGTAAGAAAACCTGGCCCAACGGCAGAAGTTGCCATCAGAAAAGCGGCTCCTATTAGAGCTGTATTACGTTTTGGAGGTATCAAGGGCGAGTAGGTTTTATATACTGAATGATTGGTTTTATCGCCAATAAATTCAAAGTTATCCAAAAAAGCCATTTAAGCCAGCGGCTCCGTAACTTTAGTAAGCTATGATTTGTTAATTTCTTGCATCAATTTGCAATATTTGCATCTCGTAGCTCACATCTGAGACTTTAGTTAATCAATTCCCTATGCGTCCATTATTATTTGTTGGTCTTATTATTCTGGCACTCGTGTTAGGCAAGATTTTTTTATTCACCGATAAAGATGAAACCGCCGGAATTTCAGCCGCCAGAAACACAGCTTCGAGTGCCATGCCTGTAAACTACATTGTGGCGAGTTATTCTTCGGAAGATCAATCCATTTTTTCCACCGGAACCGTCGTTCCAAACGAAGAAGTAGAACTCAAGAGTGAAGTAAATGGCCGCTTGATTAGTTTAAATTTACAGGAAGGAAACTACGTAAAAAAAGGACAGCAAATCGCCAAATTACAAGATGATGAACTTAGGACTCAACTCAAAAAAGTAGCGTATGAGGAAGCATTGGCGGCACAAATTGAAGCCCGGCAGAAAAAACTTCTTGACATAAACGCTATCAGTAAAGAAGAGTACGAAATTGCGATTAATAAAACCAAGACGTTGAACATAGACAAGGAATTACTCGAAGTACAACTTCGTAAAACTGTAATCACGGCTCCATTCAACGGCAAAATCGGACTTAAAAATATCTCCGAAGGGGCCTACATAACTCCTGCAACTGTTATCGGAACGCTGGTACAGACTAATCCTGTAAAAATCGATTTCACGATTCCCGAAAAATATTCCCAGCTCATCAAGCGAGGGCAAAAAATCACGTTTCAACGAGACGGCAGCCCGCAGAATTATACCGCTATCGTTATTGCCATTGACCCAAAAGTTGACGAAAATCTACGGACGTTACGCATTCGTTCACGAGCTACGAATAACGGCGGAGATTTACTTCCCGGAATGTTCGTTCGGGTGAATTTAAACCTCGGTACTGAGCAGTCTATTATGATCCCTACGGACGCCGTGGTACCTATTTTGGACGGCAAAAAGGTGTACGTCATGCGGAACGGTAAAGCCACCGACACGATGATTCAGACCGGATTACGCAACGAACGCAGCATACAAGTAATAAACGGCTTACAAATCGGCGATTCCGTAATTACCAGTGGTTTAATTACGCTAAAAAATGGAGCGGCGGTAAAGCCAAGAAATTGATTATTTCAATGTTGAAGTTAATATTAAAAATCAGGAAGCCGAGTGAATAAAACGACATTTGAAATCACTAAAATGGACTGTCCATCGGAGGAAAACCTAATCCAGATGAAATTAGACGGAATTTCAGGTGTTGTGAATTTGAACTTTGACATCCCGAAGCGAAAGTTGACAGTTTTTCACAACGATGAAGCAGATCAAATTGAGAAATCGATTATCGAACTGAGTTTGGGTGGAAAAAAAATTTCAACTGAACAAACGGACCAAACAGATTTTGAAGAAAATACAAACCAGAAGAAATTACTCTGGGCTGTTCTTGCAATCAACTTCGCGTTTTTCGTTATCGAAATGACCACAGGACTGATTTCAAAATCTATGGGACTGGTTGCCGATAGCTTGGACATGCTCGCGGATAGTTTCGTTTACGGAATTAGTCTTTTTGCGGTCGGCGGAACACTAGTTAAGAAAAAGCGGATTGCGAGACTTGCCGGATACTTTCAAATCATACTAGCGGTTATCGGATTTATGGAGGTTTTGAGAAGGTTTTTCGGAGAAGAGAGACTTCCCGACTTTTCACTAATGATTATCGTCTCAATTTTTGCACTTATCGCAAACGGAGCTTGTCTTTACATTTTACAAAGGTCAAAGAGCAAAGAAGAAGCACACATGAAGGCAAGTATGATTTTCACTTCGAATGATGTGATTATCAATTTAGGAGTAATAATTGCCGGAATTTTGGTAAATATTTTGAGTTCGAATAAGCCTGATTTAATCATTGGAACAATTGTTTTTGTGTTAGTGATTCAAGGTGCATTTCGAATATTAAAATTGAGCAAATGACCCATAATCAAAAAAAACTTATTGACCACTCGACTTTCTGACTAATAAAAAATGAGTATTTCAACTTTATCAATCAAACGCCCCGTGCTAGCAATCGTCATGAATTTGATGATTATCCTCTTCGGGTTTATCGGGTATCAATTTTTGGGCGTTCGCGAGTTCCCAGCCATTGATCCACCCGTGGTTACAGTCAGCACCAACTACCCTGGAGCAAACGCCGATATTATTGAGTCGCAAATAACCGAACCACTCGAAAAAGTTTTGAACAGCGTAGAAGGAATTCGCTCTGTCAGCTCGGCGAGTAACCAAGGCTCAAGCCGCATTACGGTAGAGTTTGATTTAGGAGTAGACATGGAACGTGCCGCCAACGATGTGCGGGATAAGGTTTCGCGGGCGGCTTACATTTTACCAAATGATATTGAAGGCTTGCCCATCGTGGCGAAAGCCGATGCCGATGCTCAAACAATTTTGGCGTTTACGCTGCAAAGCGATAACCGCTCAATGCTTGAAGTAAGCGATTACGCCGAAAACGTTATTGCACCGAGGTTCGAAACCATTGAAGGAGTCAGCGGTGTACAAATTTGGGGCTTCAAACGCTACGCTATGCGGTTATGGATGAATCCCGAAAAAATGGGTGCTTTGGGAATCACGTCGCAAGATATTAAAACTGCCCTTGACCGTGAAAACGTGGAACTGCCGGGCGGAAAGCTCCAAGGAAATACTACCGAACTAACGGTAAAAACAATCGGTAAACTAACCTCCGAAGAAGAGTTTAACAAGCTGATTATAAAGAGCGAAGGCGGAAAAACGGTCAGGTTCAAAGATGTGGGTTACGCCACGTTAGCCGCCGAAAACGAAGAAACAATTTTACGGTGGAATTCTCGCCCAATGGTCGGGATAGCGTTATCAAACCAACCCGGAGCAAACTACCTTGATATTGCAGAAGAAGGCTACCGCCGTGCCGAAGAAATAAAAAAGACATTGCCAGATGATTACGAAATGGACACCATTTTGGATTACACCGTTTTTATCGAAAATTCGGTCGAAGAAGTTGCCGAAACCATCCTGATTGCTATCGTTTTAGTAGTACTTATTATCTACTTCTTTTTCCGAGATTGGATTGTCGCCATCCGGCCTTTGATTGATATTCCGGTGTCACTCATCGGTACGTTCTTTATCATGTATATTCTGGGTTTTTCCATCAACGTTCTGACATTACTTGCCGTAGTCTTAGCAACGGGTCTGGTGGTAGACGACGGTATTGTGGTCACGGAAAACATCTACAAAAAAATTGAGGAAGGCATGAACCCCATCGAGGCAGCCATTAAAGGTTCAAACGAAATTATCTTCGCCGTTCTTTCAACTTCCATTACGCTAGCGGCAGTATTTTTACCCGTTATTTTTATGGAAGGATTCGTCGGAAAGCTATTCCGTGAATTCGGTTTGGTACTCGCTTCCGCAGTATTAATCTCAGCGTTTGTTTCACTAACGCTTACCCCAATGCTCAACGCTTACCTAAACCGTAAAGATGGCAAGCGGGGTAGTTTTTACCTCGCTACCGAGCCGTATTTCGAGCGTTTTGAAAGTGGCTATGGAAACAGTTTAAAGAATTTCCTTGCGAAAAAATGGATCGTATTTCCAATCCTTGGCGTCGTTTTTGCCATGGTATTCTTTATCGGGCGGGAAATCCCGTCTGAACTTGCCCCACTTGACGACCGAAGTAATTTGCAAGTAATCATGAGCGGAGCCGAAGGCGTTTCTTACGAATATATGGATAAATACGTCATGGACGTAGCAAAAATGCTGCAGGACTCCGTTCCCGAACGCGAAGGCGTATTAACCGTAACATCTCCCGGCTTTACAGGGTCTGGCGGAGCAAACACCGGCTTCGCCCGGCTCACGCTTAAAAACCCACCCGACCGAGAACGCTCACAACACGAAATCGCAGATTATCTCAATAGTATTCTTAAAACCATTCCAAACGGTCGAACTTTCGTGAGTGAACAGCAGACTATCGCCGTAAGTCGACGAGGTGGTTTGCCCGTTCAATACGTAATTCAAGCTCCCGGCTTTGAGCCACTGCGGGAATACTTACCGAAGTTTATGGATGAGGTACAAAAACACCCTACCTTCTCGATTTCGGACGTTGACCTAAAGTTCAGCAAACCTGAACTCAGAATTACGATTGACCGTGACAAGGCCCAAAGTTTGGGCGTTTCAGTAGCAGACGTAGCCCAAACCATGCAACTGGCTTTTGCCGGACAGCGGTTTAGCTATTTCAATATGAACGGGCGGCAGTACCAAGTAATCGGGCAGTTTGATCGTAATAACCGAAACGAACCCCTTGATTTAAAAAGCACCTACGTTAAAAATAGCCGAGGCGAATTAATCCAACTCGATAATATTGTCAAAGCAGAGGAAGCAAGTAGTCCACCACAACTTTATCACTACGACCGCTACATGAGTGCGACGGTTTCGGCAGGATTGACTCCCGGAAAAACCATCGCCGACGGTATCGAAGCGATGGACGAAATCAGGGATAAGTTAGGCGACGAACGCATTCGCACCGCTTTGACAGGCTCTTCCCGCGACTTTGCCGAAAGTTCATCAAATACGCTGTTCACTTTCCTACTCGCAATTATACTGGTTTACCTGATTTTAGCGGCTCAGTTTGAGAGTTTCATTGACCCATTCATTATCATGTTTACCGTGCCGTTGGCAGTTGCCGGAGCAGTACTTTCCCTTTGGTTAACTGATCAGACATTTAATATTTTCAGTCAAATCGGTATTATTATGCTCGTAGGTTTGGTAACGAAAAACGGGATTTTAATTGTAGAATTTGCCAATCAATTACGAGAGAAGGGCAGAACCATCGCCCAAGCCGCTCAGGAAGCCGCCACGTTGCGTTTACGCCCAATTCTGATGACTACACTCGCTACCGTTTTAGGGGCCATGCCGATTGCGTTGGCGTTGGGCTCGGCGGGTGAAAGTCGGAAATCAATGGGTACAGTTGTGATGGGTGGGTTGATGCTTTCACTTGTGCTGACCCTCTACGTTATTCCAGCAATGTATATCTTTTTGAGTCGCAAAAAAGACTTCAAGAAGATGAAGGAAATTGATAGATTAGCGAAAGAAGTAACTTAAATAGTATGTTGGAATCTAAGAATTAATATATGAGCTTTTTACAATCCATGCAGCACCGTTATACCACGAAAGAGTACAACGGTTCCAAGAAAATTGACCCACAAAAAATCGACGATTTAAAAAAAATTCTACGATTGAGTCCGTCTTCGATAAATAGTCAACCGTGGAAATTTACGTTTGTTTCGGACGAAGAAACGAGGAAAAAGCTCTCGAAGGTTTCGCAGCACAATACCGACAAACTTCTAAATTGCGATACTGTCATCGTTTTTAGTCGAATTGAAAGTATTGCCCTGTTTGAAGAACAAGTAAAAAACGAGCTTCCTCCGGCAAGGTTCGATTACTACGAAAATCACCTAAAACCGCTCCCCACCGAAGAGCTAAGAACGTGGTTTGGGAAGCAAGTTTATTTGGCTTTGGGAATCTTGCTAAGTGCGTGTGCCGAAATGAGCGTTGATTCAACTCCAATGGAAGGAATTGAAGGAGAAAAGTACGACGAAATATTAGGACTGAAAGGTTATAAAACGCTCGTAGCCGTAGCCATTGGACATCGAACAGATGGTGACTATAACCAACCAAGCAAAGAGCCTAAATTGCGAATGAATATTGACAAAGTGGTCAAGACAATCTGAACCTCAAGGCGTGGCTAATACGTTTCCAATTCCACCGATTTGTTACGATATTTGTTAGATGCAAGAATTGCCAAAGCCTGAGAACGAAAAGAAAGAACTTCCGCCCAAATATTACCTCGATTACTTCGAGTACGTCCTGACATTTGTCAAAGAAAAATACGGCGCTTTGCTCAACACCGAAGAATGGCGGTTCCTGAGGAAATACCATTGCCTTACCGAAGATGCCCGCTGTTTATTCATTCGGTTTAGTAACCGCCGAGGGTTATTTTTTCGGACGGGAAAAGTTAAATACGCCGAGATTGAAGACATTCCGAAATGCCTCGCAGAGCTTTTAGAACAAGAATTCATTTCCGAACTTTCACCCGAAAAACACCAGTCTGTCGCTCCCGATTTATTACAGATATTCACGAAACCCGAACTACTCAAACTCTTCAAAGATAAAGAACTGAAGAAACTCAATAAAGCAGATTTGGTAGAAACGATTATCAACGAATTTAATTTCGATGACGTAACCAACGCCATCAATAATAACTTTAGCGATATTATTAAGGTCAATTTTGAACGTGATGCGGCTTTTATGAAATTCCTATTTTTCGGAAACCGTTACCTCGACATGACGGAATTTGTAGTACGGGATTTAGGTTTGATAAATTATTACCGCCACAACGACGATGAACTCGTAGCACGCTTCACCGACCGTAAAGACGCCGAAGACAAATGGTTAATTTCGGATCAATACGAATTATTCAAGCAACTCAAAGAAGTCGCCGAGCCAAAAGAGGTTTTTGATTGGTTCATCACTTTAAATGACTCACTCGAAGATTTGAGCGAAGTAGCCCTTCCCTCCTACGAACGGCTCATTTTACGCATCGGGCGTTACCTCGAACGAGAAAAACATTACGATGAATCTCTGGAAGTTTATCAGTTAACATCCGCCGTTCCGTCCCGTGAACGACAAGTCAGAACGCTCGAAAAACTAAAAAATATTGAAGGAGCCACGGCACTCTGCGAAGAAATGATTGCTTCCTCCTTCAACGCCGATGAGCACTTCTTTGCGACTGATTTTATCGCCCGCTTGAGAGCAAAAAAACGCCACCGAAAAAGCACGACAGAAGAACTGAAAGCCGCCGAGTTAATCACGGTCTCGTTTGAATATAAAAAGCAGGTAGAGTTGGGCTCGATAAATTACTTTATCGAAGAAAAAGGCTACGAGGCAACTTTCTCCGAAAATCATTTGTGGCGGGGAATGTTCGGGTTAATATTTTGGGACATTGTGTTTGACCCGTCGTTAGTTGCATTTCACCATCCTTTCCAACGTCGTCCATCAGATTTGCATTTGCCCGCTTTCTACGAGAAACGCAAAACGCAGATTATCGAACATTTGGACTCGTTCGATTCTATCGAAAAACTATTAATTGAGATGGGAAACCGCTACGAAAAATATCAGGGAATCGCCAATCCGTTTGTCATTTGGGTGAAAGAAATCTGGACGATGATTCGCAAAGCGGTGGAATACATCGGGCTAGAAAGTTGCAAAGAAGTGATGCACGAAATGGCGAGAAACATCGTAGAAAACTCCCGTGGATTTCCTGATATTTTTGTCTGGGATCCAAAAGGTAACCACTACGAATTCATCGAAATAAAATCACCGACCGATAATCTTTCCAATCAGCAACTCTACTGGTTGCGGTATTTTAAGGAAATCGGCGTGAATGCCCGAGTACTTCGAGTAGATTTCGAAAAACCGACAAACGAGGAGGAGCCAACCGAAATATTAACACCACAATAACACCGCAAGGGTTTATAAAAAGACAAAATTTAGTTAATATTGTACTACATAATCGTTCATTCTCAAAACCTACCACCACCAACATGAAACAAGTCTTTTTAAGCCTATTACTGATAGCCGGAACAATTGGAGCGACAAAAGCTCAGACTAAAATTCCACCAAACGTTCAAAAATTACTTCAAAAAAATACCTGCCTAGCGTGTCATAACGCCGACAGACGTTTGGTAGGTCCAGCGTACGTAGATATCATGAAGGAGAAGAAATATAAAGCCAGCGAGATTATGGAATTAATCTACAAGCCGGTTCCGTCAAACTGGCCTGGTTATCCACCAATGGCTCCCATGGCTCAGGTTCCAAAAAATGAAGCAAAAATAATTGCTAACTGGATTGCAAAACTTAAATAACAAACAAGACCCCACCAAAACGGGGTTTTGTTTTAGGTGGATATTAAAATCCATGTTTCATCTTAAATCAGCGTGGGGAATAAGTTTTTTTAAGTGTTGAGCATATTCAATCATTCACTAAACCCAGTAGACTGCGTTACGCTAGACCAGAACTTTTTTGACTGTAGTACTGTCTCCGCTATTTTTGATTTCGGAGGTATTGCCGCAAGAGTGTCACTTACTAAAGCAGTACTTTCCCTATTTATCGCATTATTAATACTGAGCCGAATTTTTGGCAAACAAAAAGTGTGGAAAGAACGACTTTAATTTACAAAAGCTCCTTCAATGGTTATTGAAGGAGCTTTTTACGTTTATATCTTAAACGTCATCGTATAGTCAATCCGAATATTTTCTTTTGCAGATATGCCCATCAAGCCAGGTGGTTCCACGCCGTAATCGGTCATATTTATGTTCATTGTTCCAATAATTGTCATAGTTGACTTCGCATCTTTACGGACTGCGTTCAGCGTCGCTGGTTTTGTAACGCCGTGGAAAGTTAATTTCCCGTCAATTGTTACGTTATTTCCGTCTTGCTTTATATCGTTTGAAACAAATGTAATGTTTGGATTTCGCAGGGCATCCAATACTTCAATGGCGTGAGAATCTCGGTTAGAATTCCCGCTGTCAAAACTCTGCACTTTCGCCACCGAAGCCACAGAATTTATTTGTCTGGAAGCATCATCGTACGTAATGACAGTTTTGAACGTCTTGGCAGTTGCGTCCCAATCGTGCATCGGATGGCTCATGAAGTAAATGATACTTGATGCCGAATTATCCGCGTATATCTTACGGCTCCCCAAGTTCTTATTGGTGAAAGCCAACAGAAAAAGCAGCGACAATAAATAAGGTAGTTTTTTCATAATTACTTAAAAATGAAGATTAAAATTCTATTTTAATCGTGGCAATAGCTGCTGCGTACGCACCAAGAGTTGTGAACGCCGCCGCCCGATGAAGCCGCTTGTTCACTGCGTAGTCATTCTTTATTCGTTCTGCCAATACATTGGTTGTAACCATGCCAGATAAATGAACAATTGACAAGTATTTATGCAGTTTAATATTATCAAATTTCTTGCGGTTAATCACCGGCGGCGGGGCAGTAAACGAAAGTAGAGCCGTGCTGGCATACGCGATATTTACAAACTGAGCGTTGCCCTTATGCCAATTATTCAGCTTAGTAGTATAGGTTTCAGGATTATATATTTTAGTACCCAAATAGCCTTGAAGCAGCATTCCGGCGGCGGTTGCTAAGCCAATTCCCTGATGCAGCCGAAAATACACCCGTCTCGCCTTTAATTCTCTCGCCCGTGTTTCTACCGTAATAACCTTTGGGGCAATTCCAATTTTCCTGAAAGCTCCGTTTTCTCCCCAAAGTGCCCGTTGGGTAAACAGCATTCTTTCTGGCAATAACGGAATTGGAGACTCCTCCTCCATTTCGTCTTTTAGGCCAGCGAGTAAGTCATCTGGGTCTTGTGCTTGGCAAATAATCGTTGTGAAGCAAAGCACCACAAGTAACTTTTTCATAAGTGTACGTTAAAAGGTTAGAACGATGAACAAACTAAGTCAGCTTTTTACGGTCAGCGTATTACCATCCATTGAAAGTGAAACCGAATAAGATTTCAACGCCGAACCCGCCGGACCTTTTTCAACTACACCCGATGGTGAAAATTCAGAATCGTGATTATTACACCAAATATCGTTTTCTTCTTTTCTGTATTGTACCGTTGTACCGGCGTGCGTACACTCTTTTGACAAGGCTACTATCCCAGCGTTTGCGTTGGCAATAATTATTCCGTCAACGTAGTCAAAATTGCCTTTTATTTTAAGACTAGCGTATTTTTCGGTTGTTAAGTCTACCGTGAAGTTTACGTTGTCTCCCGAAGTAGTTCCGGTTACTCCCACAATTCCACCACCAGTATTTCCATTTCCGCTAGATATAGGAGGTCGTTGTGGTTCGGGAGTTTCTTCCGTTGTGCAGGCTGCTACTGTTCCCAAGCAGTAAAATGCCATCAGTACTTTACTGCCCATTCCGAGCTGCCGAAGGAAATCGCCGCGACTAACATTTGAATTATTCATAGTTGTGTTTGTCTTTTGAGTATTTGGTAGAAATACGAAAGGTATAACCAGATGGTTGCGTCAGACCGTAAATAAATCACAATTTTATTTTGGCGGAGGCAAATATCCCTAACGTAGTCAATCGTACTTTACCAAAACCCAAGTCTCTGACCGGAAGTTTAATAAAAGGCTCGACCTGTAGGCTAATTTTTTTGGAAATGCTTTTCTCAAATCCAGCAGAAAAATTCAACACGCTAAAGGTGTAGAATCCGGTTTTCCCTTCCCAAGACGATAATAATGTACCCGAAGAACCATAGTAACCGTATTCGTACAATTCATTGAGCATTAAATAATTGGTTGTTCCAGCGGTAACGAAAAAACGTTGATTTTGCCTCTGGGAAATATCAAAACGAAGGTTTAACGGAATATCAAGCATATCGCAGGTTGCAGCAATACCGGTTAAACTATTAGGCATTTTCCCCCATTGTTCGGGCCACCTGTAATCAGCGGGCGTTGCCGAGTATTTTTTCACCGACTTTATCACGCCAGATTGAACCACGAAACGATTATTAAAACGATACTCAACCAAAAATGCAGAGTTATCCCCAATTTTAAAGAAATCGGAATTTACAGTACTGAGATCGGGGGAATAGGCAAGCCGAACGGAAAGTCCTTCTCGGAAAACAGCAGAAGTATTTGAAGCCGCCGCCGCTATCTCTTCTACGGCATTGGTTAGTTTTATTTCAGGCAAATACTTTTCAATGAATAATTGCGGTAATTGACTTTTGATTGTTTTGATAATGACGAATTTTGTTCGGTTATTGGCTTCATTCAATTCGATTGATATAAATGACGGGGTTACGCTTTTAACTTTACTACCAAATGCAGCTTTTTCACTCGTTTTACTTTCAAGATTACTTCTCAGAACTTCCGAAAGTTGATTCACCGATGCTCTGGTAAATTCGTTGATACTTACCTTTTCAGCTTCTGCCGCTTTTGCTTTCTCAACGTATGGGAACTCACCTTCTTTCTTCGCCACATTTATTCTCTCTTCATTTCTTACAACCGCCCTTTTTGCTTCGATAGAAGGTAAAAAAGACTTATTCCCAGAACTATTTCCTTCTTTTATAAAACCCAAATTTTCGTTCGGAATCAATTCATTCTCTTCTGGTTTTTCAACTTGGTATTCTTCTAATTTAGGTTTATTAGGTACTTGAAAATCAATATTTCCAGAAATAGTACCGCGTTCGTTTTTCTCGTTTAAATCGAGGGCCATTTCCGCCTGATTCACCATAACATTTTTACTTGATTCACTTACGTAAAACCAACCAAACGAACTCAGTACACTCAACCCAACTAATAATGCGAGTAGCCACCTTTTCCTGAATTTAAATGAATTATTAGTTGATTCGTTTATCGGATTTTTATCTAATAATTCAGACATAGCCAGCCAATCCGATTCCTGAAAGTCGGATGAGTGGCTTCGGGCAGCTTCACGAAAAACCGCGTCAAACTCCTGATCTTCTATATTTTTCTCATCATTCGTCATCACTTTTCATTTCTTCTTTTCGTTTGGGTTCATCTTCAATACATGCGTTTCTTCCATCCTGATGTGTTTACGGAGCGTTTCCCTCGCTCTCGACAGGTTGGATTTAGAAGTACCTACGGTAATCTGCATCATTTCGGCGATTTCCTTGTGACTATATCCTTCGATAGCATATAGATTAAAAACCGTGCGGTAACCCAGCGGAAGACCGCTGACTAATCTCAATAATTCTTCGTGGTTCAACGTACCAACTGGAGTAGCGGTAGTAGTCTCGAGCGAGCGTGCCGCTGTGACATCATCATGGTAGTAGTGTTTTTTCGCTTTGCGGTAATAATCTATGGAGCAATTCACCAAAATACGTTTAAGCCAAGGCTCAAACCGATTCGTAGCATCAAATTTTTTCAGGTTAGTAAAGGCTTTTAAGAATCCGTCGTTCAGCACTTCCACTGCCTCTTCGCGGGAGCTACAATACCGCACACAAATACTCATGGCAAAGCCATAAAAACGACGATAAAGAAGTTCCTGACTCTTACTTTCACCTGATAAACAGCCATTTATCAGGTTCTCAACGGACGTTTCAGTATCGACAGTCATATACAGAATCAGTACGCAAAAACTTTCGGGATAGTTGCGTAATGACAGTAAACTTAGTCAAGTTTTGTCGCTCCCGCATCACAAATCAGGTAGCAGCGAGCGTTTTGGATGAATTAAAGAGTCTTGAAGTCTTGTTGTATATTTGCAATATCCCACTTGATAAATCAAATGATTCCACAGGAAACCGTACAACAAATTATTCATGCCGCCGACATTATAGACGTAGTGAACGATTACGTTTCGCTTAAAAAACGCGGAGCGAATATGACAGCCTGTTGTCCGTTTCACAACGAGAAAACACCCTCTTTTTACGTTTCTGCCTCCAAGCAGATTTACAAATGCTTTGGCTGCGGAAAAGGCGGTGATGCCGTAAGGTTTGTGATGGAATTAGATGGACTATCCTACCCCGAAGCACTGCGGGCTTTGGCAAAGAAGTACGGAATCGAGATTCAGGAAAGAGAGATTACGGACGAAGAACTGCAAGCCCAAAACGAGAAGGACAGCTTATACCTTTTACTGGATTTTGCAAAAGACTATTACCAAAAACAACTCTTCGAATCGGAAGAAGGTCAGAGTATTGGGCTGAGTTATTTTAAAGAACGAGGCTTCACAGAATCGACACTCAGAGCTTTTGATTTAGGCTACAGCCCAGACGGTTGGGATACGTTTACCCAGCACGCCCTAAAAAGTGGCTACAGCATTGAGGGACTCGAAAAAGCGGGACTAAGCATTATCAAAGAAGGCAAAGACCCGATTGATCGCTTTCGGGGGCGGGTCATGTTCCCGATTCATACTGTTTCGGGAAAACCGATTGCTTTTGGGGCAAGAATCCTGAAAAACGATCCAAAAGCTCCGAAGTATCTCAACTCGCCCGAAACGCCCGTTTACCACAAAAGTTACGTACTCTACGGCATCAGCCACGCCAAAAAAGCGATTCGGGTTGATGACGTTTGTTTACTCGTAGAAGGTTACACGGATGTAGTTTCCATGCACCAAGCGGGTATTGAAAACATGGTGGCATCTTCGGGAACTTCACTGACGCGAGAACAGATTCAACTTGTGCGGCGATTCACGAATAATATTACCGTTTTGTACGACGGCGATACCGCAGGAATCAAAGCATCATTGCGAGGAGTTGACCTAATACTTGAAGAAGGCTTAGACGTAAAAGTAGTCATCTTTCCCGACGGCGAAGACCCAGATAGTTTCGTAAAACGCGTGGGAAGTCAGGCGTTCAAAGATTACATTAAGGAAACTCAACGAGATTTCATTCGGTTTAAAACCGAGATTTCGTTGGAAGAGACTGGAAACGATCCAATAAGACGAGCTAATCTGATTACAGACTTGGTACAAACAATTGCCAAAATTCCGGATTCAATTAAGCGGGCTGTTTTTACAAAAGAAGTAGCGAAATTACTCAAAATAGACGAACAGGTTTTAATTACCGAAGGGAATAAGATTTTTCGAAAAACTGCCGAAAACAAAGAACGAGATACCCGCCGAAGTGCCAACCAACCAAACGTACAAATAGGCGACAAAAATATTCCCTTACAACGGCAAATCCCGCCGTCAAGCATTCCTGAAGCAAAGCAACGCTCCGTTTTAAGTTATCAGGAAGAAGAATGCGTACGCCTCATGGTTTGTTACGGAACAGAAATTATTGAACGAAATCAAGTTGAAGGAATTGATATTACGCTGACAGATTACATTTTTCAGGAAATTCGGGATATGAAGTTTATTGATCCGCTTTACCGTTCTATCATAGAAGTTTTTCGAGAATTTTACGAGCGGAACGAAATACCAACGGTGCAATTTTTCAGTGGTCATCAGACATCAGAGATTCAGCAGGCAACTATTTCGTGGCTCGCCACAAAACATCAGTTGAGCGTTAACTGGAAAGAACGCTACGAGATTTACGTCACGCAAGAGAGTGAGATACTAGCGGATGCGGCGTTCACTAATATTCTACGCTTGAAAAAGGCACGTTTTGAACACGATATAATTAAACTCACCAAAGAACTTACCGCCGAGCAGGACGTTGAAAAGCAAGACGATATCTTACTCGAAATGATGACCTTGAAAGAAGTTATCAAGAAAATTGCTAATATGCTCGGAACGGTGGTGCAGGGATAGTCTCTTTAAAAGTTTAAAAGGGACTTGCATGACATTAGAGTTCGTAAAGACAACGGCTTTAAGATTTACCAAGAAATTAAATTATTGGCAAATTTAGGCTTTCAAGTCATAGGTAAAGAGCATGCCAACTCAATTATGCTACATAAAAAATCAAAAAAAGCGGTTGACTTTTTAGTAGCCGACCGCTTTGATAAAAGAGATAATTTCATTTCCCAAACAAGCGAGAGAAGAAACCTTTCGCCTTTTTGGAAACATCCTCCACGACATCTTCAGCCTCATCTGCAAGTTCAGAAGCTTTCGCTTTTGCTTTCATAATAGCCTCTTCAGCGTCCTCACGTAAGGCTTCCAGCTTTTTACTGGCATCAACTTTCAGTTCGTTTAACTTCTCTTCATTCACGTATTGCTTCGCTTTATTCTTTATTTCATCAAGTTTTTCTTCGGCTTCGTCAGCAAACTCACGGGCTTTCACTTTCGCATCGTTGACTTTGTCATCATTTATTAACGATGCCGACTTTGCCTTAAAATCATCCAAAACTCCCATTGCGTCGGCTTTAAGCTCAGAGAATTTATCCGAAGCGGCTTTTTTCACCGATTCAGCTGCATCTTTTAATTCATCTACACTTTTCGCAGCACTTTCTTGTACCTCGCTAATAGTTTCTGTGGCGGCTTCTTTCACCAAACCAACTGATTCCTGTACTACCTCTTCTACCTCACCTGTGGCTTCGGCGGCTTGGTCTTTTGCAGCATCAGTAGCATTTTCTACCGTTTCTTTTGCGTCAAGTACCGCTTCTTTCGCACTCTCCACCGCAGCATCTGCGGTCTCAGTTATATCTTCAGCAACTCCCACGGTTTTTGCTTTAGCAGCATCCATAGCATCTCCAGCGGCTTCTTTCGCTTCTTCGGCAGCATCTTGAACCTCACCCTCCACGCTCTTGGTCGTTTCGATTACTTTCTTTTCTACTTCGTCAGCTTTGTTTTCAATATCGTTTTTTGTGCTCATTTTTTCAGAGGATTTTGAGTGATTCGAATTAAAGTTAATACTAAAGTTTTTAAAGATACAAGTTATTGACTTTAAAGCAAGTATACCTATCTAAACCAAACATTTTTTCAGTTTCTCAATCAATTACCGTCGCTTTTTTGATTCGATTTATTAACCGTTGCCACTTTCTATAAATCTCAACCGAATGCAGATAATACAGTTCGTCAAACTTGTCTTTTTCTGTTACACACGGAGCCTGTACTGCACAGTCTAGCAATTCTTTTAATTCGAGAAAAAGTATTCGAACGTATTCCCTTTTTCTATCGTATTTCATTCCCTGAGGAGCCGAGTTAGAAAATTAGCATAATTAACTCTGCCACGGTTCGACATGCAGCCCATTTGATTAAGTTCTCTCAAGGGAGCGGTTGAAAGTGTATCGTTCGGTTTATAATTATCCGGTAACGACGGTAACTTAGAAGCCACGGGGAAGCAATGGCAAACCTCCGTATTTTTTATCAGCAGAAGTCTGAACGTCTTTGAAGTTGGCGGAGTTTTTTCGAGCGAAAAAGACGAGTCGTTAACGTGATGAAACGTCAACTCCCAAGTATTTGTTTATGCAAATCAACAAGCAGCGGTAATCCATACTCGACGTTTTATCCGCGTGGAACACAATACTCACTTCTCCTGAAGTTCCTAACAAAGCACTTCGCACCTGCCCCAAACACTCTGCGTTTTGCATTCGTAATTCGGAGAAAAATTCATCGTGTGAAAGGTATTTTCTGTCAATTTTTTGATGTTGAACATCCCGTTCTGAGCAAGGAAACGAGGTTCTACTTCCATGATTCTTTCTACAAAATTATACCTTGAAGCGTGGTAAATTACTATTCGATAAAGACCTGTGAGGACAAAGAATGCCGTTATTGAATAAACAATTCCGACTTCTTTGTAGATTATGGAGTCTCCGGCAGCCGTACCCAGTTCAATAATTATTGCGGTAAATGAAGTTATTTATTCCCCGATGGTCAGACGAACGAAGAACCATCAGAATAACTATGCATATGATGGTAATCCGAAACAATATCTCTGTCGGAAAACTCAGCGGCTCTTTTCCAAAGAAGAACTCATTCCGGTTAATATCACTTATTGTATATTACCTAGACAGCTAGGTTCGACAGAGTTTATAATCCGATTCCAGTATACATTTTCACGTCTTCAAGTCCGATGGTTTCGTTACACATAATAATGAGCCGCTCCACTACATTGCGTAGTTCACGGACGTTACCCGTCCAAGGAAGTTCTTGCAGATACAGCATAGCGTCTTCAGAAAACGTTTTAGGTTTATCACCGTATTCATCCGCAATATCTGATAAAAACTTATCACAAAGCAACGGAATATCGTCTTTCCGGTCCGCCAGTGCGGGTACCTGAATCGGAATAACGTTGAGTCGGTGAAAAAGGTCTTCTCGGAAATTTCCGTTCTTTATTTCTCGTCGGATATCTTTGTTCGTTGCGGCTATAACCCGCACGTTTACCTTAATTTCTTTATTGCCACCCACGCGGGTAATCTTACTTTCCTGCAACGCCCGCAGCACTTTTGCCTGAGCCGAAAGGCTCATATCTCCTATTTCATCTAGAAAGAGAGTTCCATTGTCAGCTTGTTCAAATTTACCAATCCGCTGCTTAACGGCGGATGTAAACGACCCTTTTTCGTGTCCGAAAAGTTCACTTTCAATCAATTCAGAAGGAATTGCCGCACAGTTTACTTCCACAAGTTGCTGCTTCATACGGCTACTTTTTTCATGAATCTGCTTCGCAACCATTTCTTTTCCAGAGCCGTTGGGTCCAGTGACCAAAACCCGTGCTTCAGTGGGGGCAACGCGGTCAATGGTAGATTTTACTTTTTTAATCAATTCAGATTCACCAACGATTTCATTGATTTTGTAAATCCGCTTTTTGAGTACTTTGATAACGTCAATATCATTACTTTTCTCAATAGCGTTACGTACCGTTACCAATAACCTATTCAAATCTGGTGGCTTGGTTATAAAATCAAAGGCTCCCCGCTTGGTTGCCTCCACAGCATTTTCTACATTACCGAACGCCGATACCATTACAAACTGCGTAATTGAACCGCCCTCTTTTGCTTTCAAAAGCACGTCGAGACCATCCATCTTAGGCATTTTAATATCACAAAGGGCTACATCGTAAGGAGTTTTAAGAACTAAATTTAGTCCTTCCTGCCCGTCTTTGGCTTCGTCAACTTCGTAACCTTCATATTCGAGGATGTCACGCAAAGCATCGCGGATGCTTTTTTCGTCGTCAATTACAAGTATTTTTGGCATGGATTAATTTTATTAGAAAAGTTTACGCAAATTAATTAATTTTTAACGTTCCCACCACCCAAACCAAATAAAGATGATTGTACGAGTTGTGAAAATGACGTTTATAAATGAGTCTATTCCTCCTTTCTTAGCCTTTTTATCTTCGTACACACCAAAAATCCGGGCAACGCCAGGCTGTCGCTTTTTACAAGTTTTGAGAGACAAAGAAAACCCCGACTTATTAGTCACGCTGAGCCACTGGGACTCAGAGCAGGATTTAAATAATTACCGTCATTCTGAATTATTTAAACTCGTCTGGTCAAAGACTAAAGTTAACTTTTCCAAAGCACCGGAAGCGTACTCGCTAACCGTAATCGAAACCCTCGACTGAATAATAAGTCTTGCCCTTATTACGTTGTATTCAATAATTTATAACGCTTTTACGAAGAAAAATACGTATATAGAGTATGGAATTACAAAGAAGAATAATGAGAAAATTTATTAGCGGTGTATTGATAGTATTTATATGTGGCTTTAGCGGAGCGAGTTGTGCCAACTCTCCGGCACAAGGCAATTTCAACAACAATGTTACAAAAACGGCTTTTTTTGGAAAAGGAAAGAAGAAAAGAAACCGTGCTGGGAAGAAAACAAAGAACGGTCGCTACAAAAAACGACGTGGGCTTTTCGGAAAAAAAAGCGGTTGTGGTTGTCCGAAAAATTAATATTCACAGGTTAAATTTTTAGTCAGATTGATTTAGTCAATCAAATTGAAAAATGAAAAACACATATAAATCCTGTAAATCGCTATCAGTTAGCTATTTACAGGGTTTCTTATTTTTATGAGTTCAAAGTCCTACTTGGATGTTTCTAAATTCACCACTACTTTTACCGTCCGTAGAAAGAAACGAACTTAAACAGTAAATAAATGAGCGTTCTTGTTAATAAAAATTCTAAGGTTATAGTTCAGGGTTTCACCGGCTCCGAAGGATCGTTCCACGCCAAGCAGATGATTGCCTATGGCACAAATGTTGTGGGTGGCGTAACTCCAGGGAAAGGTGGTCAGACTCACTTAGATCGTCCGGTATTCAATACGGTTGAAGATGCGGTAAAAAATACAGGAGCAGACGTTTCAATTATATTTGTGCCACCGGCTTTTGCTGCTGATGCTGTAATGGAAGCTGCCGACGGTGGAATCAAAGTTATTGTTTGCATCACCGAAGGTATTCCTACAAAGGATATGGTAATGGTAAAGTCTTACATCCAAAACCGCAACGTGACGATGATCGGGCCAAACTGCCCGGGTATTATTACTGCCGATGAATGTAAGGTTGGTATCATGCCAGGTTTCATTTTTAAGAAAGGAACCATTGGAGTTGTTTCAAAGTCAGGAACGTTAACTTACGAAGCCGTAGATCAACTTACCAAAGCCGGTTTAGGACAAACTACCGCGATTGGTATTGGTGGTGACCCAATTATCGGAACAACTACTAAGGAAGCTGTTGAACTATTGATGAATGATCCAGAAACCGAAGGAATCGTTATGATTGGTGAAATTGGTGGAAGCATGGAAGCAGACGCTGCTCATTGGATAAAAGAAACTGGTAACAAAAAGCCCGTTGTAGGATTCATTGCTGGTCAGACTGCTCCAAAAGGTCGCCGGATGGGACACGCCGGAGCAATTATTGGTGGAGCTGATGATACCGCCGCGGCAAAAATGGAAATTATGCGTCAATGCGGTATTCACGTGGTAGAATCTCCCGCCGAAATTGGTGTAACAATGCTTAAAGCCTTGGGCAGATAATAACTACTCATACTATCAAATTATAGAGAAGAGAGTTGAATGTTTTTACCATTCAACTCTCTTTTGGTTTAACAATACCTTGCTAAAATACTTTATTCGTACTTTTACAGTTAGGATGAAAAACAGGTCATTTTTCTTTTTCTCGATTGTTGTTCTGTTCGTTTGCCTATCGCAACACGGGCGAGCCGCTACCGTAGGAAACAACGAAAGTCATCATACGGTCTTTGACTTTCAACGTAGTTGGTACGTCTATGATGAAAGCTACGAAAGTTACGTACCCTTTATAACAGAGCGTCACTTCAAAATTCCTGCTCACGTAATATTCTGTAACTTGGAGGAAAACCTCAATTACGACCTACTTATAAAATGCGGAGAAGAAGGCAATTTCTTATTTATAGAGGGTGCCCTAAATCGTAAGATTCCCGCAAATAAGTGGTTAGTTATCCCCATTAATTCACTCTACAAAACTTACGGAAAGAAAGAAATCTATCTTACTATTTACGGTTCAAAAAATGTCAATCAAAAAAGCGTAGTCATTGGACACAAGGTAGCTAAGAAAGCAGTAGGTAGGCAAAAAGTTGCCAAGGATTCGTTTCGGATACTACCTCGTAGTATTACCCCTTTCCAGAGCTCGCTGTCCTTTTTATTCATCATAACACTCTTGTTATTTACTTACCTATCGAACTATTATAGCCGAGCATTTGTGGGTTTCTTCAACCTTATGGGACCCTTTACAATGTATTCCCGTGAGCAATCTTTATTTGCAAATCAGGCACTAAGCCGCACCAATGTATTATTTATCATACTACTCAGCCTAATAGCGTCGCTTATTTATTTGCTTTTGCAGAGCATTGGCATCAGCTTGCTAAGCAACCGTTGGTTTATGCAAGATGGTGAAACCATAGGTATTTTATTAGCAAATTTCTTCCGGTTGTCCATCTTGTTTTTCGTAATGCTCATTGTTAAGTACTTCTTCCTAAGTCTTTTGGGAGGACTTTTCGATTTAAATAAAATCATTGACCTGCATTACTTCAAACTGATACAAACCAATATTGTATTTTTCTCATTGACTGTTATTACATTACTTTCATTAATACTGGGCAAAGCAAACGTAGGTGATATTATCAGTGAATTATTTGTGTATGTCCTTGCCACATTCTACACAATGCGAACTGTTGTCATTTTCCTTACAATAAATAGAACAATGCCAATACAGGTTTTATACTTAATTTCGTACCTTTGCATTGTCGAAATATTCCCAATTATGATTGGGATTCGGCTTATTTTGTAAATTAGAATAGTCCATAACTTAACGAGAAACCTTTTTATGAGTGAAAAGATTGCCAATGACGATAAGCGGTTGAAGAAAGTAAAAAGCATTTTGGTAACACTCCCTGCCCCCTTAAAAAGTAAAGCTTCCTCTTACGACCGTCTATCTCAGAAATACAATGTAAAAGTTGACTTTAGAGAATTCATCGACGTAAACGGATTAACAGGAAAGGAGTTTAGAAAACAGAAAATTGACATTTTAGCCCACACGGCTATTATATTTACCAGCCGCAACGCAGTAGATCACTTTTTCAGATTATGCGGTGAATTAAAAATAGAAATGCCAGCCAGCATGAAATACATTTGTATTTCAGAGCAAACAGCTAATTACTTGCAGAAATACATTGTAGTACGTAAGCGTAAAATATTTGTTGGCGAACGTACAGCGGCTGATTTGGAACCAATGGTGGTAAAAAATAAGAAAGAGAAGTTCTTATTTCCATGTTCGAATATTCGCAATAATTCGATTCCTGATATTATGGAAAAGAATAAGATAGGTTTAACCGAAGCAATTATTTACGAAACTGTACCCTCTGATCTATCGGATTTAACAGAGGTCTTTTACGATATTATTTGTTTTTTTAGTCCTTCAGGAATACATTCTCTAGTTAATAATTTTCCGGATTGGGTGCAGAACCAGACACGTTTGGCAGCTTTTGGGCCCACTACGGCACAAGCCATTAAGGATGCTGGTTTCATCCTAGACATTGTGGCACCATTACCAAATGCACCGTCTATGACAGGAGCTTTAGAATTATATATGGACGAAGCCAACAAATAAAGGGTTTTATACGTTTAAAAGCTAAACTTAACAGTTTGGCTTTTTTCTTTTGCCCCCACGCCCAACCCGTAATTTAATAGCCTATGCGTTCAACTTTAATAGTTATCCTGCTACTGATTGCCGCAGCTACGAAGACCGTAGCTCAGCAAACAGACCCGCAGTTCACAAACTATATCTTTAACGGCCTTTTTATTAATCCGGCAACGGCGGGAATAGATAACCAAACTCAGGTATCCGCTATTTACCGGCATCAGTACTTGGGTTATGTTGGAACGTTTGATCCAGGTGGAGCACCAGTTACTCAAATCTTGTCTGCCAGCATACCTATGAAAGCTTTAGGTGGCGGGTTAGGAATATATTTAGTGAATGATCAAATTGGTGGAGGAAACACTAACCGCGAGGTACAACTTTCCTACGCTTATCAAATGACTTTTGGTAATAACCGATTGGCAATTGGGATTTCGGGAGGGTTGCACAATAAAGTGGCAGATAGTGAAAATTACAGGCCTCGTGATCTTGATGATCCCGCTATTCCAACCGGGACTGTCTCGCAGATACAACCTGATTTTGGAGCAGGCATTTACTTATATAACCCAGGTTTTACCTTGGGGCTGTCAACAAAGCACATTACTCAGCCAACATTTGGGTTAGAAACGCCTTCAGCAACAAATCGGCTGGGACGAAACTATTATTTGACCGGAAGCCTCTTAATTGGCGTATCATACACGGTAGATATTACGCCAATGTTTGTCGTTAAAAGTGACTTAACTACGGTATCGCCCGAAGCAGGGGCACTCGTAACGTATGTGAACAAATACTGGGGAGGCGTGAACTATCGCTGGGACGATGCCGTATCTTTTCTGGCCGGCGGTACATTTCTCAATAATTCGCTACGAGTTGGTTATGCCTTTGACTACGTCTATTCAGGCATTGAAGCAAAGGCACCTACATCACATGAGTTATTTGTCAGCTACGCACTTCCCGCACCAAGAGCGGGTAAAAAGTCTATTATCCGAACACCGCGTTACCGATTCTGATACCTCGCATCGAGGTATCAACTGGCATGGTTTATGACAAATGTATCTTTGAAAAAGATTAAATAGGGTATGTAGGTGAAGTTTTTTGATAACTTTGTCAGCATTTAACAATAAAAAAAGAAAACAGAGCGTTTTTCTACTGTTTTTTAGATACTAAAAACACATTATAAATAAATTCTTAGTTAAGCAAAATATGAAGAGCAACAGCTTAGTGAAAACGTGCTTAAAAGGCCTTTGGGTGATTCTACCGTTAATAATGCTTCAAGGCTGTGGAAAACTTAATATTAAATCTCCTTTCGGTGGAAAAAATAAAGGTGGCGGCGGCATGACCCTCGACCCTTTAGATGGAATGCAAGAAGGTCAGATAAATACAAGTGCCCGTAAAGGAAGCAAGCAAGCCGCCCCGATGGGTATGATGCTTATTCCTTCGGGCTCTTACACCATGGGACAAGCAGATGAAGACGTAATGTCGGCTCGTGTAACCATGAATAAACGAGTAACCATCGTTCCATTTTACATGGATGATACGGAAATTACAAATCAAGAATATCGTCAATTCGTAAATGCGTTATTAACTGATTCTGTTTCTACGCTTGGAGAAGAATTTATCATGACTGAGTTATATCCTGACAGTTCTGTGTGGAAGAAAGACTTTACCTACCACAATGGTGACCAGATGACCGAATATTACTTCGCAAATCCAGCTTTTGATATGTATCCAGTTGTTGGTGTAACGTGGGATGCCGCTAATTACTTTGCATTGTGGCGTACGAAAGCATTCAACGATTTCCGTACCGAAAATGATTTATTCAATTCTCCGCGTTTTCGTCTTCCATCAGAAGCAGAATGGGAATGGGCGGCACGTGGTGGTAAAGATGGAGCAAAATACCCGTGGGGAAACCCATATGTAGCAAACGGGAAAGGTTGCTTCTTAGCAAACTTTAAACCCTATCGTGGTAACTTCCGTGCTGACGGTTATGCGTACACTGCTCCGGCAAATGCTTTCAATGCAAATGACTTCGGATTATATAATATGGCAGGAAACGTATCTGAATGGACACAAGATGCCTACTCAGAATCTTACATGCCCGTAACGTGGGACTTGAACCCGGTTTTCAATGATGATAACGAACCACGAAAAATCATAAAAGGTGGCTCATGGAAAGATGTTGCTTACTTCCTCGAAACAGGAACGGCCACATTTGAATACCGTAATCAAACTCGTTCTTATATCGGTTTCCGTTGTGTGATGGACAGGTTGGGTTCTGTACCTGGTCGCGAATAAAGTTTTATTATTGCGAAGCAACTTTCAAACACCTTTTGGACAATTCCATTGAGGGACGAATTGCTTCGCAATTTCTTGATTTATACCCTAAATTTTCAAACCAATTTAACGTAACTATTAATTTAACTTCTAATGGCAGCAAGTAGCGAAACCAATTTTTTCTGGGACCGTTTTATCCCAACTTTTTATGCCCTGGGTGCGGCAGTCGTAATTTTAGGTGCGATGGGTAAAATAATGCACTACGAATGGGCTGATATCGCTCTACCAGTAGGTCTTGGAACTGAAGCATTCATTTTCGTATTATACGCGTTTCAATCATTTTTCCGCCCAGCCAAAGAATACTCTTGGGAAAAAGTTTACCCCGAACTATCAAGTGAATATGCAGGAGAATTGAAAACCGCAAGTTCGGTTCCTTCTCAGGGTGCTGGCCTGACAGCTAAAATGGACGACATGCTCGCTAACGCTAAAATCAGCCCCGATATTTTTGACAATCTGAAATCAGGCATCCAAAGTTTGACCGGACAAGTTTCTAAAATGTCAGACCTTTCTGACGCTACGGTTGCCACTAGCGAATATGCTAAAAACGTAAGGACCGCTTCTCAAAAAGTAAACGAAATGAATAGTGCTTACGGAGTAGCCGTAACATCTATGAACAGCATGGCGGATGCCACTAAAGATGCAAGCGATTACCGTGTGCAGTTCCAGAAAATTACCCAAAATATGGGAGCTTTGAATGCTGTTTATGAACTTGAACTTCAGGATACGAATAAGCATCTGAAAGCAATGAACGCTTTCTATGGCAACTTGTCTTCTGCAATGCAGGATATGGCAGATGCTTCTAAAGATACACAACAATTCAAGTCTGAATTAAATAAACTGACTGGTAATCTATCGTCGTTGAATAACGTATACGGTAGCATGCTAACTGCCATGAAAGGCAACCAGAAATAATTTAGTTTTTAGTTTTTAGCTCGTAGTTTTGGTTGAAAGTCATCGTGGCAAAAACTAACTCCTTCCCGATAGCTATCGGGGCTAAAAATCTAACTCCTAAATTAATACGACCCCAGATAAATATATTAACTAAACAGAAAACGAATAAAACATGGCAGGTGTAAAAGAGAGCCCACGTCAGAAGATGATCAACATGATGTATCTCGTTCTGACGGCGATGTTAGCACTTCAAATCAGTAATGCCATACTTCAAAAGTTTGAATTACTGAACAATAGTCTGGAACAAGCCAACGGTTCGGCGAATGATAGCAACGGTAAAACCATTTTTGCAATGCGAGATGCCGTAAAAAAGGCTGGGGATAAACCCGAATACGTAAAGCTTTTCAAAGATGCAGAAGGGATAAGAAAACAAACATCAGATATGATTTCTTACGTCGAGGCTTTGAAAACCAAAATTAGAATTGCCGGCGGAGGTCCCGACCCAGAAACTGGTATGATAAAAAACCCCGAAGAAGAAGAAAAGGTTGCTATTTTGATGGTAGGGAACGGCAAAGACGGAAAAGGTTACGAATTAAAAAGCAAGTTAGACAAATACGTTACGACCTTAGAAAAGTACATGCCTAAAGGTACTAAATTCGAAACGTTAACTTACGGCGGCGAAAATCCACAATTGCAAAACGCCGGCATAAGTATTACCGGAAAAGATTTCTCTGAACTGAATTTTGCTCAAACTCCCATTCCAGCGGCGTTGGCAACGTTAAGTCAAAAGCAATCAGAAATTCGTCGGATTGAAGGTGAAGTACTAGACTATTTAGCTCAGCAAGTTGGTGCTAAAGAAATCAAGTTTGACAAGATTTTTGCTGTTGTAATTCCAAACGCACGTTCAATCGTAGCGGGACAGACGTACAAAGCAGATATCGCGATTGGTGCTTATTCAACGGCAATTCGTCCAGCAATTAGTGTCAATGGTCAGACTTTAAGTGTTACCAATGGTAAAGCAACTTACGAAGTACGTGCCCAAGGCGGACAGTATGATAAGACGGGAAAAATGGTTCGTAGCTATACCGCTTCTGTCTCTTTTCCTAAACCAGACGGAACGCGTGAAACCGTTACACAAGAAGAAAAATACACAATTTTAAAGCCATCAGTTCAGATTTCATCTGCCACGATGCCTCCGTTGTATTTAGCTTGTGCCAACAACTTACAATTAACTTCTCCTGGTCTTGGAGAATTATTCAAACCTACCTTTGGTGGTTCAGGAGCAGACTTTATTCCCGGTGGAAGCGGTAAGGTTACCGTTGTTCCTAACTCGCGTAGTGTTTCAATGAATGTTCTAAACGAAGGCGTAAATCTTGAAACTTTCCCTTTCACAGTTCGTAAAGTTCCTAAGCCAGATATTAAGGTATTCGCTAATAACCAAGAGGTTACTGATAACGTAGAGAAAAGAGGGTTGGGTGCAAGTTCAGTTCGGGTAATCAAAGCTTCTGCTATCTCTGACGCTGACTTCAAAGCTACTAACCCCCAGGATGCTTCTTACCGTGTAACGGGAATTAGCGTTTCTCTGGCTCGTGGTACGCGTCGGGTTGATTTCGTAGAAGGTGGGGCTTCCGTAAATATTGGAAAACTTGCACAACAAGCAGAAGCAGGTGACCGTTATTTAATAGAAGTTAAGGGTGTACAACGTAAGAATTTCAGAGGAGCTATTGAAGAAATATCAGTAGGGTTCTTTTCGAAAACACTTCCGTTGAATTAAGTTTAAATAATGCTGACAGGTTCATCAATATTTAAATCTATTCCTTTGGCTTATAATAAATATTGATAGTAAGACTTGTAAACTAAATACTTGAAAGAGAAGATGAGAAAATTCACAGGATTGGCACTGATAGCCGCATTATTCGTTGCAGAGGGTGTCATAGGTCAGGAGAAATCTAACAACGGGCTGAATCCTTTGTCGCTTCGTCCGACACATAACTCCAATGTTATGTACAAAACCACTTTGTGGCGGCGGGTCGATTTACGGGAAAAAATGAATCAGCCAATGTTTGCGAAAGGTGCTGAAATCACAAAGCATTTAATAGATGGGGTTAAAGCTGGAGTATTAGACGCGTACGATAATGATTCATTAAACACCAAACTAACGCTTGAGCAATTCAACGAACGCTTGTTCCGTAAGTTTGAAGGTGGCAGTCTTTCAGAAGCTGAATTAGCTGCTGGGTTTGGAACTGAGGGTGAAGACGATGGCTGGGGTGGAACAACCGCTGCAGAAGGAACTGATGATGGTTGGGGAAATGAAGCCGCTAAACCTATGGCAACCTCTGGAATGCCCGGACCAGCACGTACCGCAGCAGTCAATCCTACTTCACAGAATGGTTACGAAATGTTTGCCAATGAGCTTTACTTAATCGAGATCCGTGAAGACTGGATTTTTGATAAGCAACGTTCGCGTCAATACAACGATATTCAAACAATTACAGTCATGGTTCCTGCCGAGGGTTCAGCAGATGGTTTAGAGAAGCCCTTGGCTTCGTTTAAGTACAAAGACTTAGAAGTTTATTTCCGTTCAAACCCGAATTGTATCTGGTACAATGTAGCAAATACAGCTCAGCACAAAAACTTAGCAGATGCCTTTGAATTACGTCTATTCCACGGTAGAATTATCAGAAAATCTGACCCACGTAACCGTTATTTAGATGACATCTATAAATCACCAAAAGCGGGTTTACTGAAGTCTCAAGAATTAGAATTTGAATTAATGGAGAAAGAACACAATCTCTGGGAATATTAAAATCTAACTCTCTAAGTAGAAGCACGACATTAAATAAAGAAGCCCGTTACAAGTTTTGTAGCGGGCTTCTTACGTTTTTCAGGTTAAGAAATCTGTGCACACTATGATACTACTTCCGAGGTCTGCAACCGCCAAAAAGGTTTATATCAAGTTATGCTTTTTCCACTTTTTTCGGCTTAACAATGCGTTTACCTCTTTGTTTCCAATAAGTTTCTCCTTGTTAGAGTTACGTTCTAAATTTTCTACCAAGTTGTCACGGTATTAAACCTAAATGCATGGTTACGGTCATTTATCAGGCATAAGTAAAGTTAGACTCTGGTTGTGTCCTTCTTTTAACTTTAGGGTAACCATAGTTATTTAATTTTCAAGGCACTCAACAGAGCTCAACTCGGGTCCTCCCCCGCGATTCAGTGAACCAGCAGCAGTATAAATTTTACCGTTAATCATCGTAGCTCCGGTTCCGTGACGAGTTACTCGTAAAGCGGGGAGTTTTTCCCACGTATTAGTAACTGGGTTTAGAGCCTCTACTTCTCTATGAGCAGTTTTTTGCAACTTACTTTCTCCCCCAATTATTATCAATTTACCATTTTTTGCAACGGCTGAGCACCCCGCCCGTTCGGTCGGAATATTAGCTGAAGTCGGAAGCGTTTCCCACGTATTTGTTTTGAAGTCAAATACATCAGTCTCCGCTGTGGTAAGTTCAAGCACTTGATTTATAGCAGCATATGACTTTCTTCCACCCGCCAAGTATAACTTATTACCTACTACAGCCGCTGAAACATGATCTCTTGCCTGCGGAGCATCAAGGAGTATTCTCCACGTATCTGTCTCGGGGCTATATTCATCAAACCAAGTTACGTGCCCGTCCCAATGACCATCCTGAATACCGCAGACCACATAAATTTTATCTTCGTAAACAAAAACTCCGGCGGCACCCCGCTTTCTCGGAATCTCAGCTCCTTTTCGCCACGTATCAGTACCAGGATTATAAATGTAAATATTAGGAATGGGAGTTTCGTGGGGGTAACCGCCCGTAAAAGCACCAACTACGTATATTTCACCTTTGTAAGTGATCGCTTGAAAATGATGGATTTCCAGTGGTGGTTCACTTTTACTTGTCCAGACATTAGTTTTCGTATTTAGTACGTCAATGGCTTTTATACCTCGTCCGCCAAGAACGTATAAGTTCTCACCGATAGAAGTAAGAGAGTTCTCATGTCTTTCAAGAGGGTTTCCAGTAGTTTCAATTACTTCCCAAGATTGGGCGTAGATATTTATTGAAAAACATATTAATAAGATGGGTACAAAACGCATATGAATTGAGTGGAGTATTTCTCAAAAATAGAGATAAATAATTTGTAAAAACAAAAACATGGACGGTTAACTATCTCAAAACGAACTATGGCGTAAAGAGGGAACACACTCCCATCAAAACTTGGCCAAAATGCTTAGAAATAAGAAACAAAGTCTGCCAACTCAGATAGCTATATGTAGTTTTCTCTTAATAAAACGTAAAGGTTACCTATGTGTGATAGGATCACAGATAACTGACCCACGTATGCTTAAATAGCTCTCTATGATTCTTTACCGTTTAATAAATTTTTTTTTGTTAACATTTTTAAATCCCTAATTTTGACGTTGGAAAATATTTGCTTTTAAGAACAAAAGTCTGCTATAACTGTGTCAGTGTAAAGTGGCTATTCCACAAAACAACTTGAACATATAACTAACTCGTGGTGCATTTGTAGAATATTGAAAAGAGCTGTTCATTTTGGCTACTAAAAGCCGTATATTTATTTGACTAGCAATCATCTAAACACAAATGAACAACTTTATCGAAAGTTACGGACAAAT
>Ga0222709_1000038_pt1 | contig 61273 bp, 42 predicted proteins | sample AntAcemetage1692_FD_179822 | JGI IMG/M metagenome (GOLD analysis project Ga0222709, IMG submission 179822) | Saline water microbial communities from Ace Lake, Antarctica - #1692 | ecosystem: Environmental > Aquatic > Non-marine Saline and Alkaline > Saline | place: Antarctica: Ace Lake...
AAGCTGATGTGATTGTTGCTGGACATTGTGGCTTGCCTTTTGTAGATGTTTACAAAAATAAAACATGGTTAAATCCAGGCGTGATAGGCATGCCCGCAAATGACGGCACAACAAACACTTGGGCAATAATTTTAGATGATAGTGATGGTTTTGATTACAAGCATATTCCCATAAATTATGATTTTAAAACCGCGATAAAGACCATGCAAAAAAATCATTTACCACAAGAATATGCCACAACCCTAGCCACAGGTATTTGGGATAATGTGGAAATTTTACCAGCTGCCGAAAGAGGGCAACAAGGAAAACCGCTTTTTGAACCAACGAATAAGCACTAAAAAGATGAAAACAAAAATAACCACAAGGCTGCTTTTTATGCTTACTTTTCTGACAATGAAAGCACAACAACCCGTGGTTATAAATGTAAGTGCCGACTATCTCGTTTATGACAACAACAGCGTACATTATTATAAAAAACAAGCAAACGGTGGGCTCACTGGCAGTATTGCCGAAATAAATTACAGTGTAAAACCGCATGCAGTTTCTTTTAGAACCTTTGAAACGGTGACCCTTGCAGCACTAAAAACAAAGCTAAAACCGTATCAAAAACTTATAAAAACAACCGATTTAGACACCTACACGGTTGCACAATTAACTGATGTTATTAAGGCTAAAACCTTGTTTTACAAGGTGCAAGATGATCTTTATAGAATTTATAATTACCACGCTGGACTAATCACTACAGACGGCATAGAAACTAAAAGCGAAACTCTAAATATGTTTACCACGGGCGTTTTTAATACAGCAGTATTGCAATTTGATACAGGTCAGACCATGTTGTTGTTTTCGGGAAACAGCCAGCGCAACGCTTATTTTAATTCGTTTCTCATGCCTATAAACAACAGCTTTACCTTTAATAAAAACACATTACGCGATGGTGCTTTTTTTGGTTATTCCAAAGCGCAAATTAAAGAGCAAAATAGCGCTAGCGTTGCCCGGTTAGCACATTACGCAAACTATAGTATAAAAGATAACTATATAAAGGACATAGCTTTTGGCTTACCCTTAATTGAAACCGCTTACGATACTATTCAGTTTGCGGGCGATATGATCGTAGCACGTAAAAAAGAGCAGATAACCATTTATAGCAAAAGCCTGAAAGATATAACGCCAGCTAACTTACGAGCTTATGCCTTATTTGACTATGATAAGCTAGAAGTTATAGAGGGTAATGAAAAACACTTTTTAAATGGCGACGGCAGCCTTGCTAGAACAGCTCAAAAAAGACTTATTGGGGTTTGCGGTTCCGTAAACAGCTGGACGTCTACCATCGTTAAGAAAGATGGGTTTTACCAGTTAGAATACGTGCTAGACGCCACCATGAGCGGCGCGGGCATTACGAAGAGCACCCATAAATTATTTCTTACTGCCGATTATGACCACGTGACGTTTTTTAATGGACGAACAACACTTTATGAAGATGCCAACAGCGATTATATAGATAGTTCCCAGCTGCCCGTTCTAATTGCACATAATAAAAAGGGGTATCACTTCTTTAATTATAAATGGGATAAGTCTAGTGTTAATTATAAAATTGTTTCAACGTTAGAGGTAGATACTAATAGCTCAGCGGTTTATGACCAACTATTTTTAAACGAGCAATCGGCATTTATAAGGGTCCAAAAAACGACCTCTTGGGATTTTACCCAATGCACATAGAGCCCAAGTTCACAAAACTAGAACCCATGCAAACAAATTTCACCAAATTTGAGTTGCCTTCGGGAAAACAAGGCTGGATACAACACGTTGGAGTAGAATTTATAGACTTATGAAAACATTAATAACAACCGTTGTGGTATTTTTTGCAGCCTTGGGTTTGCAAGCACAAACCATAGCCGCAGCTCTAGAAAAACACAACAAAAACAGCGTGCCTTACATAACGGTACAAGAGCTAAATTTAGATTATGACAAGTATATTATCCTAGACGCTCGCGATAAAAAAGAGTATGACGTAAGCCACTTACCGGGTGCCATTTTTATAGGTGCCAAAGAAGGTTTTCACGACTATCTAGCCACAAACCCAGACCGCGGCAATCCTGTGGTGGTTTATTGCAGTATCGGAGTGCGCAGTGAAGACGCAGGTGAAACCATAAATAATCTAGAATTCAGCAATGTAAAAAACCTCTATGGTGGTATTTTCATGTGGAAAGATGCAGGTTTTACCGTCGTAAATCCCAACAACCAGCCCACAGAAAAGGTTCACGTATTCAACAAAGAATGGGGAACCTACTTAAAAACAGGTCAGAAGGTTTATTAAGGCTGACTAAAACTTCCGACCACAAACGCAGCTGGCGCAACGAAGCCTGCCTTTGATCAAGCCTGACTACTTTTCAAATTGCCCCGTAAGACGGAATTCATGTAACCCAAAAGTATCTCCAATAGAAAAAACTAAAAAATGCCTTGTGACCAAAGTCTACAAAGCATTTTTTAATTTTGCAATAGGCAACAGGTCTTCACAACTTTCTACGTTCTATTAACTACAGTCCAAACGCTGCCTTTACCTCATCTACCATATTCAGTTCTTCCCACGTAAAAAGATCTACTTCACATGTTACTTTGCCGTTATAAGGAGATTCGAAATGAAGTATTTCCTTACGAGGCGTTCTACCCATGTGACCATAAGCTGCAGTTTCTGAGTAGATAGGATTGCGCAATCTTAGACGACGTTCTATAGCTGCTGGTCGCATGTCAAACAACTGTGCTACTTTTTTAGAAATGTCACCATCGGTCATATTTACCGTTGCAGTTCGATAGGTATCTATATGTATAGAGGTAGGTTCTGCAACGCCTATCGCATAAGAAACCTGCACAAGAACTTCGCTGGCAAGTCCAGCGGCTACTAGGTTTTTTGCAATATGTCTTGATGCATAAGCCGCACTACGGTCTACCTTAGATGGGTCTTTTCCTGAAAACGCACCACCACCGTGCGCACCTTTGCCGCCATAGGTGTCTACGATAATTTTACGACCCGTTAAGCCCGTGTCGCCGTGCGGACCACCAATGACAAATTTGCCAGTCGGGTTGATGTGATACGTTATTTTGCCGTTAAAAAGTTTTTGTGCATAAGCGGGTAATTGAGCAACCACTCGTGGTATTAAAATATCAATAAGGTCGCTCTTAATTTTTGCAAGCATCGTTTGCTCGTCTTCATCAAACGGGTCATGCTGTGTGGAAATTACGATTGCATCTATGCGCTGCGGCACATTGTCGTCGCTATATTCTATGGTTACTTGCGATTTTGCATCTGGTCGCAAGTAGATAATTTCTTGCATTTCACGACGCAATTTTGCTAATTCAATAAGTATTTTATGCGATATATCCAGAGCGAGCGGCATGTAGTTCTCTGTCTCGTTTGTCGCATATCCGAACATCATTCCCTGATCGCCGGCACCTTGCTCTTCTTTCTTCTCGCGATCCACGCCTTGGTTAATGTCTGGTGACTGCTCGTGAATTAACGAAATAACGCCACAAGAATCACCGCTAAACTGGTATGCACCCTTGGTATACCCTATTTTATTGATTACATCACGTGCAATTTGTGCTGCATCTATATAAGTATTAGATTTTACCTCGCCGGCAAGAACCACTTGTCCCGTCGTTACCAGCGTTTCACAGGCGACCTTTGATTCTGGGTCGAATGCTAAAAAGTTATCGAGTAGTGCATCACTTATTTGATCTGCAACTTTGTCTGGGTGTCCTTCACTAACAGACTCACTTGTAAATAGATAGGGCATATATTGTTTACGCTTTCGCGAAAGCGGAGTAGCTACAAACCGCAATCACATGATTAAAAACAGAGGTAAAAAAGGGGCTTTTACATCGCGCATTGCGAGTTGCGGTTTTAGCGTTTAGGTTCCATAATTATGAAACGAGGTCGCAAGCAGCCAAATCTTTCCTCCTTTAAAATGCAAATTTACAATTTTTGTGTTTTGCAATGATGGTTTTAGGTAATTTTTAGCTTTTCAAGAGTGCAAAGCGATAATTGCTAGATTTTAAAAAGGCGCCAGACTCCTTACAATGTTCATTCTAAGCAGCTAGTAATCTATGAGACCCATGAAGGAACGAAGTACTGCGATAGAAATTAAAAGGACATAAAGTTTATCGCCACGAACCGCTAAAGCGAAATCACATAAATACGAAGAAGATTATTTAAACAGTAATTCGGACTTATTTTACTGTTTAGTTTAATCATTACAAAAGGTATCTGTAAGCAAACACCGTAATTTAATCAACCTTTCTTTGTCGTTCCAAAACAATATGAAGTTGCCTCGATTATTTACCAAAATACCCACCTAGTAAATAAAGCCTTCGTACTCTGGAAAAGAAAAATTGTCAATGTTTTTGAACTATTTGTTCTACAGGGTCGCGTACACCGACCTTGTTAGGAACCATAACTACTTAATAGGAGAAAAACAGGTGTTAAAAGCAATTAACGCTTTTTGTGCAGCTTATAATAAGAGAGCGGACTTTTAGCGTATTATGGACCTGGTGGACAGCATCACCTGTGCGCAAAAAATTATTGCATAGACAAAATATAAATGCAACGAGGTAGTAAAACCTGTAATGTATAAAACAGGAAAGAGCCTGCCAGACTCTGGACAAAAATTCGATAGAACCGCTGACAATGGCTACTACACCTTAGAAGAAGATAAACAAAGGAATCAAGATAGTGCAAAGTTTGAAAAAAACGCAGCTTTAATTGGTGCATAGGAAGAGTTACGTTGGGCATTTTCTTGTGTTTAGGCGCTTATGATTGTCAATTAAATGAAACATTAGCGTTGTTAACAGCTGTTTAAATTATGGGGAATACAGGCATCCGCAGACCAGCAAAACAGAGTGCTTTATTAATGTCTCTATTATTAAGAAGTATATGCAACGAGTTGTCCTAAGGGAATAGTGCATGTTCTCTGTAGCCGAGGACGCATGGTTGCCAAACCTGTGACGCTAAATGGGGAAATTGATTTGCTCGTGTTTATAGAAAACAATGAAGAAGCTAATGGGTTGCAAAGTCAGCACCCTAAGCGTAATAGATTATGATCAGTATTAGCCCTTTACACCAAAAAATCAAGCAATTATTCCGCTGTACGAGAACTTAAGGGCAACCATAAACAGATGTATTGCAGGTGAATCCTCCTTTAACAGGGAGCGGTGTACAGCATTACTAATAATCTATGTGCACAAAGAGATTATTGCAGAATTCAAAAAACGTTTTGCCGCAAAAGTGGGCGCACTAGAATTTGGTGACCCATGGAACGAAGGCTTAAAACCAACTCCCCAACCTGAAACAGATAAGCCAGCATACATTAAGGGTTGATAGACAACACAATTCATAAAATCGCGTAAGTTATTAATGGTCAAGTTGGTGAAATCTCCACAAATTATATTTTCCCAGCGCTGCTTTGTACTGTAAATAAGGTTATTCAGGTATTTCAAAAAGAGCAGTTTAACTCGCTAATCCCGGCACTATCTTGTAGCGGTATAGGAGAGCCATGGATGATACAACAGCTTCGAATTATGGGTGGCAATTGAGTTTGTTTAGTTAAAACATATGAGACACAGCGCCATTAAAAGATACCTTAGTAAATCTATTTTGTCATGTTCACTCAAATAGCTCCTGCCAGCGTGGACAAGATGTCTATTCTTTTACAGTGCGTAAAAACTAAGCAAAGGCTGCATTACGCGTTTTCGACACCTTACAATTATTTTCTTTTACACCTTTTGTGGCTTCTAAAGACAATCTGTACAATAATGCTGTTTTACAAGAGGTATTAGATTCCAAAGCTTCTAAGTTTACGGGTATGGATTACATTTTGTATTTTTTTCAAGTGGGCGCGCTTAAAACCAAAATAAGTTGTACTTTTCAAATCTGTTATGAAAAATAAAATAAGCAAGAACGAATTATCTAAACGCTTACCGATGTGTAACCGACGCCGCTAGTGCTCTACTTCTAATTCTAAGCTAGTTCGTTAACCGTTTTTATTTTTTCCATTGAATATTCCCAAGCAAATTTCTCTTTTAAAAGTGCTCGTTGTTAGACTTAACAATACCGCCTTCGTGCGCCGCTTTTTTAACCGACGCCCTTAGGGTGTACTTCTATTTATAGAACTTAGGTGAGTCCGGTTCTTCTTTTAAAATCAATTACTCTTATTTATTGTCATTTTAAAACCGATTACAATGGAAATTGATATTGCTAATGAATCACATCGTGTTTATGCAGAGATAATCTGTAAGACCATAGAAGCGGCTGCTCAAATTAGAGGAACAGGAATCGCAAAACGTACACCAGAATATATCATTACAAAAATGCAAAACGGTAACGCGGTAATCGCTCTAGACAGAGACAAATTTGCAGGTTTTTGCTACATAGAAAAATGGAGCCACGGTAAGTTTGTAGCAAACTCTGGCCTTATCGTCCATCCAGATTACAGGAATTTAGGACTTGCAAAAAAAATCAAACAACGAGTATTTTCACTCTCTAGAGAAAAATTTCCAGATGCAAAAATATTTAGCATCACTACGGGGCTTGCGGTTATGAAAATGAATAGTGACTTAGGTTATAAGCCAGTTACCTTTTCTGAAATAACAGACGACCAACAGTTCTGGAGCGGCTGTCAAACCTGCAAGAATTACGACATTTTACAACGTACTGAGCAAAAAATGTGCTTGTGCACAGGAATGATTTATGACCCAATAAAAGCAACCCAACAAGATAAAAAAGAGATAAAAAAATCAGTTTTCGAACGATTAAAACAAATCAAGCAAAGACTCATCCTAAAAAAAGAAGCTAATGAAAAACAATAAAAAACTAGTCATAGCTTATAGTGGTGGTTTGGACACCTCCTATTGTGCAGTAAGTCTATCAAAAGCCGGTTATGAAGTGCATGCGGTAAGCGTAAACACGGGCGGTTTTACTACGGAAGAGATTAAAACCATAGAAGCAAACGCTTACAAAATGGGAGTGACAACTTATAAAAACATAGATGCAGTTTCTTTATATTATAGTAAGGTAATTAAATATCTCGTTTTTGGGAATGTTTTAAAAAATAACACGTACCCTTTGTCGGTAAGTGCGGAGCGCATTATACAAGCAATAGAAATTGCGGAATATGCAAAGTGCATAGACGCAGCTTACATTGCACATGGCAGCACAGGCGCAGGAAATGACCAGGTACGATTTGACATGATTTTTCAAACCCTAGCACCTCGCATAGCAATAATTACGCCTATACGCGACGGGCAATTAAGCAGACAAGAAGAAATAGAGTATCTTAAAAGTAACGGTATCGACATGTCTTGGGATAAAGCAAAATATTCTGTAAACAAAGGTTTGTGGGGAACCAGTGTGGGTGGCTCTGAAACGCTAACCTCAGAAAAACCCTTACCTGAAAATGCGTACCCGTCGCAACTTAAAAATGAGGGTCAGGAAGAGGTGACACTTACATTTCTAAAAGGCGAGCTAGTTGCTTTAAACGGAACTAAAAACAAACCAGAAGTGAACATTGCCCTATTGAATGATCTTGCTGCTGGTTATGCCATAGGCAGGGATATTCACGTAGGTGATACCATCGTAGGTATTAAAGGTCGCGTGGGTTTCGAAGCGGCTGCCGCACTCATCACCATAAAAGCGCATCATTTGTTGGAGAAACACACACTTACAAAATGGCAATTGCAGCATAAGGAATACTTGGCTGGTTTTTATGGTATGCACTTGCATGAAGGGCAATATCTAGACCCCGTAATGCGCAATACGGAAGCCTTTTTACAAAGTAGTCAGGATACGGTTTCGGGTGACGTTTACCTAACATTGAAACCATATCATTTCAATTTAAATGGTATAGCCTCTGCCCACGATTTAATGAACGCAAAGTTTGGTAGTTACGGAGAAGAAAATAAAGGTTGGACAGCAGCAGAAGCTAAAGGCTTTATAAAAATAGTAGGAAATCAAAATAAAATCTACCAACAAGTAAACACAGACTCATGAAGTACCAAGTAGGGATTGTAGGTGGCGCTGGTTATACAGCAGGTGAGTTGATCAGACTCTTGCTTCATCACGAGCATATAGCTATTAATTTTATATACAGCACCTCAAATGCTGGTAATAAGGTCTCTAAAGTCCATCAGGATTTAGTGGGCGCTATAGACCTCGTGTTTATAAATACTATAAATGCAAACGTGGATTTACTTTTTTTGTGTTTAGGCCATGGGAATTCTAAGCTGTTTTTAGAACAGAACACCTTTTCTAAAACCACAAAAATCATAGACTTAAGCAACGATTTCAGGCTTACAGGCGATGCTGTTTTTCAAGGCAAAACATTTATTTACGGCTTGCCCGAATTAAGCAAAGAAGCGATTAAAAAAGCGCAGTACATTGCTAACCCGGGTTGTTTTGCTACGGCTATACAGCTTGCTTTGTTACCACTTGCACAAGCCGGGTTATTGCAAAATGATGTACATGTAAATGCAGTAACAGGGGCAACGGGTGCAGGAACATCCTTAACTGCAACGACGCATTTCACCTGGCGTGATAATAATTTCTCACATTACAAGGCTTTTAACCATCAGCATTTAGGTGAAATAGTGCAATCGGTTAATTTGTTGCAAAAAGAGTTCAAAGAGACCATTCACTTTATACCCAATCGCGGTGACTTCTCGAGAGGTATTTTTGCAACCAGTTACACAAGCTATGATGGTAGTTTAGAAGATGCAATAGCGCTCTATAAAGCATTTTACAAAGACGCTGCTTTTACTATAGTTAGTGATGAGGAGATACATTTAAAACAAGTCGTCAACACAAATAACTGCTTAATACACTTGCACAAACACAACCAGCAGCTTTTGGTTACGAGCGTGATAGATAATTTACTAAAAGGCGCATCTGGACAAGCGATTCAAAACATGAATCTTATGTGCGGTATTGATGAAACATGTGGTTTGCGCTTAAAAGCAAGTTGTTTTTAGAAAGCGGGTTGCCTTGCGCGCTCCGTTGCAATGGTATCCCTTTAATGTGATTTCATGGATTATATCCTACCGAATATAGCTTTTCACCAGCTCCAAAAGGTAGCGATATGGTACTATAAATTAACGCCATAGGTTTTTTGCTCCCTTTGGGGTTGGGGCTATAAAAATTTGATTTTACGTGCACGCCTATTCCATGTCAGGAAATAAAAGGGCTGTGCAACATTAAAAAGATAAAGTGAAAAACACGAATATTATAATCCTGTCCTTAAAAAACAAGATTGCCTTAAAAAACGATTTTTTAAATTAATAACATAAAAAAGGAACAATTATGAGTTTGTTTAATGTCTATCCCTTATTTGACATCACGCCTGTAAAAGCCGTAGATGTATTTGTATACGACGATAAAAACACGCGGTATCTGGATTTATACGGTGGTCATGCAGTCATTTCCATAGGGCACTCGCATCCTGCTTATGTTAAAAATATAAGCGCGCAGGTTGCGGCATTGGGCTTTTATAGCAACTCCATTCAAAACCCATTGCAAGAGGCGCTGGCTTCAAAACTGGAATCTATGTCGGGCTGCGACGGTTACCAGCTTTTTATGTGCAACTCGGGTGCCGAGGCAAATGAAAATGCGCTCAAACTGGCATCATTCCACAACGGTAAGCACAAGGTGGTGGCCTTTAAAAACGGTTTCCATGGTCGCACCTCAGCAGCTGTTGCGGTTACTGATAATGTGAAAATTATTGCACCTCTAAACGCACAACAAGAAGTAGAAATTATCGCGCTAGGCGATTTAGCATCGCTAGAAATAGCACTAGCAAAAAATGATGTTTGTGCCGTTATTGTAGAGTGTATTCAAGGTGTAGGAGGTCTGGACGAGAGCACCACAGGTTTTTATGAAGGCATAGACCGCTTATGCAAAAAGTACAATAGCTGTTTTATTGCAGACGAGGTGCAGTCCGGATTTGGGCGTACAGGCGATTTCTTTGCTTTCCAAAAATACAGGGTTACGCCAGATATTATTTCTATCGCAAAAGGCATGGGAAACGGCTTTCCTGTAGGAGGTATCTTCATTCACCCAAGAATTGAACCTTCGTTTGGGCTGCTGGGAACGACTTTTGGGGGGAATCATCTTGCTTGTATTGCGTCGCTGACAGTTTTGGAGGTTATAGAATCCGAAAATCTTATGCAAAATGCCCGTGACATGGCTGCTTATTTTATGGAGCAAGCTGCACATATTCCTGCATTGAAACGCGTCAAAGGCAGAGGTTTAATGCTGGGACTGGAGTTTGATTTTCCCATTGCAGACCTGCGAAAAAAACTTATTACTGAGCACCACATTTTTACGGGCAACGCAAAAGATCCGAACGTGATACGCATATTGCCGCCCCTAACCATTAAAAAAGAACATATAGATCAGTTTTTTGAGTCGATTACAGCCGTTTTGAAAGCGCTAGTTGTTTCACAACATCAACAAAAATAAGTTCGCTTTTGCGAAAGGTTATTATGAACAAATACACCGCTATTACAGATATTACAAACATTAAAGAAACGATTAAGGACGCAATTTTATTAAAAATGAATCCTTACCAAGATGCTGAACTAGGAAAGCATAAGACCCTAGTGATGCTGTTTTTTAATTCGAGTTTACGCACCCGCTTAAGTACTGAAAAGGCAGCAAAAAACTTAGGTATGGATGTGATGGTTTTAAATGTAAACGACGCATGGAACATAGAATTTGACAACAATGTGGTCATGAACACAAACAGTTCGGAACATATTAAAGAAGCTGCGAAAGTCATATCACAGTATGCAAATCTTATTGCTGTAAGAGTATTCCCAAGTTTAACTGATAAGCATAAAGACGAATCAGAGCAGGTGCTACAAAGCTTCATCAAGCATGCTACGGTACCCATTATAAATATGGAAAGTGCCACTGCGCATCCGCTGCAAGCCCTAGCAGATGCGATTACGATTACAGAACTGTCAGACAAATCTAGACCTAAGGTCGTTCTTTCCTGGGCGCCACATCCCAAAGCATTACCCCAAGCAGTAGCAAATTCGTTTGTGGAGATGATGCAACATTTAGATGTCGATTTTTCCATCACGCATCCACAGGGATATGAGCTGAATAAGGAAATCACTAAAGATACGGTCATTCATTACCATCAAGAAGAAGCACTAAAAAATGCCGATTTTGTCTACGTTAAAAACTGGAGCAGTTATAATGATTATGGAAAGGTTTTACATGAAGACCTAGCCTGGATGATGACCCAAGAAAAACTGGGAAATGCAAAATTCATGCATTGTTTACCTCTAAGACGCAATGTTGTGGCGGAAGATGCTGTGCTCGACGGCGAGAATTCCGTTGTGATACAACAAGCAAATAATAGGACTTTTGCAGCACAAATTGTTATAAAACAAATTCTTAAAAACTTGAAAAAATAATTACGGTTGCTTCGAAAACAAAACTATGAAAAATACACTAAAAATCATAAAAATAGGCGGAAACATTATAGACGATGGCGAGGCGCTGAGCGCATTTCTAAAAGACTTTGCAACCATAAAATCACCTAAGATATTGGTGCACGGTGGCGGTAAACTGGCCACAGGTTTAGCCCGAGAATTACAAGTAGAAGTAAACATGGTAGATGGCCGCCGCGTCACTGACCAAGAGACTTTAGACATCATAATCATGGTCTATGCAGGGAAAATTAATAAAAATATAGTGGCACAGTTACAGGCTAATTGGTGTGATTGCGTAGGCTTTACAGGAGCAGATGGCAACACGATTGTATCTACAAGGAGACCTGTTCAAGAGGTAGATTATGGCTTTGTAGGTAATGTAAAGCAAGTACATACAAAAACGCTCGAACTACTTTTAGCAAACAATGTTACGCCCATTTTTTGCGCCGTAACCCACGACGGAAACGGACAGCTATTAAACACAAATGCCGATACCATAGCTGCTGAACTTGCTATTGCTTTTACAAGTTTTTACGCCGTAGAGCTATACTACTGTTCTGAGAAAAATGGCGTATTGAAAAACGTAGATGATGATGATTCTGTCATTGAACACATAAATACCCAATCTTATAAAAACCTCTTAGAAACAGGTGTTATTACAAACGGCATGCTCCCGAAACTCGATAATTGTTTGCACGCGTTGAACAAAAACGTTCAGACAGTTTGTATAGGCAAAACAAGCATGCTTTTTAATAAAAAAAGCAAACATACAACCGTTGTAATATGATAGACAAACTAACCACGCAGGCTATAGATTTATTAAAAAAACTTGTGGAAACACAATCATTCTCATCTGAGGAAGATGGAACTGCTGCCCATATCGAGCAATGGTTTGATCGCTTAAACATTCCGTTTACAAGAACGCAGCACAACGTTTGGGCCACCAACAAATATTTTGATAAGGACAAACCTACCTTGCTTTTAAACTCACACCACGATACGGTGAAGCCCAACAGTGCTTTTACCAAGAACCCCTTCAAAGCGACTGAAGAAGACGGTAAGTTGTACGGTTTAGGAAGTAACGATGCCGGTGGTTGTCTAGTTTCTTTACTAGCGACTTTTGCATATTTCTGCGACACACCAAACCTTTCTTACAATCTGGTCATGGTAGCGAGCGCCGAGGAAGAAAGCAGCGGCCCTAATGGTTTAAATAGCCTGCTCGAAGTGATACCACCTATAGATGTTGCTATTGTAGGGGAACCTACTTTAATGAATCTCGCGGTAGCTGAAAAAGGCTTGGTTGTTTTTGACGTCGTTGTAAAAGGAACTCCTAGTCACGCAGCACATCCTAACGAAAATAATTCGATTTATAACGCCGTTGCTGTACTGGAGTGGTTTAAGAACTACACCTTTGAAAAGGAATCGGCTGCACTGGGAAAAGTGAAAATGACCGTAAGCCAAATAAATGCAGGTGCACAACATAACGCAGTACCTGCACATGTCGATTTAGTGGTAGATGTGCGCGTAAATGATTGTTACACAAATAAGCAAATTGTAGAAATCTTGCAAAAGGAATCCCCTTGCGATAGTATTATACCGCGCAGTACAACATTGAACTCGTCTTCAATTCCTATGGAACATGCCCTCGTGCAGGCAGGACTGGAACTAGGCAGGACGACTTATGGCTCCCCTACGCTTTCAGACCAGGCGGTTTTAAGTTGCCCTTCCTTAAAATTAGGCCCAGGCGATAGTACCAGGTCACACAGCGCGGACGAATTTATTTACATAAACGAGATAGAGGAAGGTATACAATTGTATATTAAACTTTTAGAAAAAGTATTGTTACCTATTAAATTGCAAATCTAAACTAACATTGCTAGTAGAACATCTCTTTTCTTCAACCCAGAAGGGTGGTAATATACCCAAAAAATAATATGCATAGCTTTTATACTCCCTTCTGAGTCGGGGCAACAAAATTCAGCAATATGAAAAACGCTTTGCCGTATTATCAATTCACTCGAAAACACAACAAGTGCCCTAAGTACAATATTTAAGTAATAGGATCACTGCTACATTAAAAAAATAGAATATGAAACTCTGGGATAAAGGCGTAAGCATAGATAAAAAGATAGAACAGTTCACCGTAGGAAACGATCGCGAGATAGACATGCACATTGCTATTTACGACGTACAAGCGTCGCTTGCACATGCAGTAATGTTGCAATCCGTAGGGATTATAAACGCACAAGAACTAGAACAACTTAAAGGTGGTTTACAGGCTATCGCGTTAAGTATAGAGAACAACACCTTTGTTATCGAAGAAACCTTTGAAGACGTGCATTCTAAAATAGAATATGAACTCACTAAAAATCTAGGAGAAGTAGGTAAAAAGATACATACCGCACGTTCTAGAAATGATCAGGTTTTAGTCGCCTTGCAGCTATATTACAAAGACCACTTAAAGCAGATTCAAGACAAAACAAAAATCTTTTTTGACACTTTGCTTTCTCTTGCCGAAACCCATAAAAACAAAATACTACCCGGTTACACGCACTTACAGGTAGCGATGCCGTCGTCGTTTGGGCTGTGGTTTAGTGCGTATGCAGAAGTACTCATAGACGATGTCTATTTACTACAAGCCGCTCTTAAAACAGTAGATCAGAATCCGCTGGGGTCTGCTGCTGGGTACGGTAGTTCTTTTCCCATAGATAGAGATTTAACAACGCAGGAACTGGGCTTTACAACCTTAAAATTTAATGTCGTTGCAGCGCAAATGAGCCGCGGTAAAAATGAGCGGACTGTAGCAATCGCCTTAGGTAGTTTATGTAACACACTAGCACGTTTTGCGACGGATATATGCTTGTACAACAGTCAGAATTTTGCATTTATAACCTTTCCTGATGCATTAACTACAGGCAGTAGTATTATGCCTCATAAAAAAAACCCAGACGTTTTTGAACTATTGCGCGGCAAGGCAAATAAAATTCAAGCGCTACATACAGAAATGGTTTTAATAACTAATAATTTACCCAGCGGCTACCACCGCGATTACCAGTTGTTGAAAGAAAACGCCATTGCCGCCATAGAGGACGTAAAAGGTATGTTGGACATTTTTACTTATGCAATTAATCAAGTACAGGTGCACCATATAGACTTGAGCGACCCTAAATATCAGTATTTATATACGGTAGACAATATTAACGCGCTCACGGAAAATGGCATGCCGTTTAGAGAAGCTTATCAAAGAATAGGAAATGAAGTGCAAAACGGTACATACGTGCCAGACACTTCTAAAGTCCACACCCACGTAGGTAGCATGGGGAATTTGTGTTTAGATAAAATAAGAGCAAAGTTTCCGAAGGTGTCATAAACTAGGGGTTATTATTTCCAAATACGATAGCTGATTTTAATTGCATGTTCAGGTTGTAATATGCTTTCGCGAAAGCGAAATAACTGCAAATAACCGTACACGCTGTAAAAATACTATTTATAACACGTTTATAATTAGTTGTTTAAAATTAAAAATAATAAAACCTTGTTAAAAATTTGGTTTTTACATCTTAAAGAACAAATATTTGTAGTCACGTTCATAACCATTTTGAAATTATCAAGAAAGGACGAGGGTACAGACCCGTCGACTCCTTAGCAACCCTTAACAATCGTTAAGAAGGTGCTAAATTCTGCTCAAGCAATTGAGATAGATGATACGCAAATAAGTACGTTATACTTATTCTACTTTCTTTTTTGATTCCCGTTATCTAGCTCGCGCTGGGCAGCTGGTTTTTTTCGTTTTGGCATTGAGCATTTAATCCATTTTTAACTAAAAAAGAAATAACAATGTCTCAAAAATTTTCAACACAAGCCCTACACACAGGACATGATTTTCAAGCCCACGGCGGCACGCGAGCAGTACCACTTTACCAGTCTACTGCTTACGTTTTTAAAGACAGTGACCACGCGGCAAGCCTTTTTGCACTCACTGAGCCTGGCTACATTTACACACGCATTAACAATCCCACCGTAGACGTGCTAGAGCAGCGTCTCGCAGCGTTAGAAGGTGGTATTGCCGCGGTCGCCACAGCATCCGGCACAAGCGCAATCGCAACGACTTTGCTTACGCTACTGCGTGCAGGTGACCATATTGTAGCGAGCAGCTCGCTCTATGGTGGCACGTACAACTTACTCTCCGTTACTTTACCCAGACTGGGCATTACTACAACGTTTGTAGACCCTAGTGATGAAGGCGCTTTTGCGAAAGCAGTACAAGAAAACACCCGTGCCATTTTTGTAGAATCATTAGGAAACCCGAAACTGGACGTACTAGATTTAAATTTAATAAGTGCGCAGGCCAAAGCAGCGAGAGTGCCCCTTATTGTAGATAATACCGTGGCAACGCCCTACTTACTCAACCCGATTGCGCACGGTGCAGATATTGTCATTCATTCCCTCACAAAATACATAAACGGTAACGGTACTGCGCTGGGCGGTGTGATTATAGACGCGGGGAAATTTGATTGGACGAATGGTAAATTCCCGGAATTTACGGAACCTAGTGCTGGCTACCACGGTCTGGTTTATACAGAGGTTTTAAAAGAAGCAAGCTTTATCGCAAAAGTGCGCATAGAAGGCTTACGCGATCTGGGCGCAGCAATATCACCCTTTAACGCGTGGCAAATTATTCAAGGTTTGGAAACCTTAGCCCTTCGTATGGACAAACATTCTAAAAATGCACTGGAACTAGCAAAATGGTTACAAAGCAGACCTGAGGTTGCATGGATAAATTACCCAGGACTCGAACAAAACGCATACTATAACCTCGCACAAGAGTACTTACCTAAAGGTCAGAGCGGTATTGTAACTTTTGGGGTTAAAGGTGGTTATGAAGCTGCAAAAAAAGTTGTGGACAGTACGCAGGTGTTCTCGTTACTAGCAAACATAGGCGATAGTAAATCGCTCATTATTCACCCGGCAAGCACAACACACCAGCAATTGCCAGACGCATCACAGCTTGCCACAGGGGTTACAAAAGATTTGATACGTCTTTCAGTAGGGCTTGAAGATATTACAGACCTTATTACAGATCTAGAAATTGCGTTTAAAACAGCAGCTAAAGCAGTGTTAGTATCGTGAGGGAAGACTTAAAACATATCAACTTAAATGCTTTTAAATTAAGAAACGGGCACGTACAAAATGTATCTGTTTCTTACCAACTTTATGGGTGCACATTGCATACGGCACCCATAATTCTGGTTAACCACGCGCTTACAGGAAATAGCTCGGTAATGATCTGGTGGCAACAGCAAGTAGGCGCAGGAAAGGCTATAGATACCAACAAGTTTACCGTACTGTGCATGGACATACCCGGTAATGGATATGATGGCATTATAGAGCATTTAATTTATAACTACAGAGACTGGACGCTGGGCGATGTAGCTACCGTTTTTATAGAAACGCTCAAGCAGTTGCGGGTTTGTTACATTCACGCAGGTATAGGTGGTAGTATAGGTGGCGCACTTTTATGGGAAATGGTGGTACAAGAACCAGAGCTTTTTAATCGTATTATGCCCGTAGCTGCAGACTGGAAAGCGACAGACTGGGTCGTCGCTTGCTGCCATGTGCAGCAGGCGTTTCTGGAAAACTCATCACAACCCGTCATCGATGCCCGCAAACATGCGATGACATTTTATCGCTCACCTGAAAGTTTGAAACAAAAGTTTAACCGGGAGAAAGCAAACCAGTTTAAAGTACAAAACTGGCTGGACCACCACGGTAATGCGCTTAAGGATAGGTTTACGCTGCCAGCATATAAGCTGTTAAATCACTTGTTAACAACAACAGACGCTGCACTCGCGCATAACGGCAATTTGTTACAAGCTCTAGCTTATTGTGATACGCATATCTGTATAGTTTCTATAGATTCTGACGGGTTTTTTGTGCCACAAGAAGACCTAGAAACCTATGAGTTGTTAGCGCAACTAAAAAGTAGTTCGCATGAACATATACTTAGTATACACGGCCACGACGCTTTTCTTATGGAACATGATCAAGTCGCTGCGATAATTACATATCAACTTCAAACCTTTGAAAAGGCACACGTGGCTAAGCCATGTTACTAAAAAATAAATTTATGAAAACTATCCATTTATATATATTCGGCATCGGCAATGTAGGAAGTACTCTTGTAGATCAGGTACTTACCGCAAATGCATTTTTTAAAGAAAAACACCAACTAGACTTGCGAATAGTAGGGTTGTCAAATTCTAAAGCGGTGCTCTTAAACGCAAAGGGTGTTCAAACAAACTGGAAAACAGATTTTATAAACCTAGGCATTCCCAGACAAGCAGACAGCTTTTATAATTTTGCTTTACTGCATAATGAAGTGCGCATTGCTGTAGACGCCACGGCGAGTAAAGAACTGTCGACGTTTTATCCAGAACTAGCGCAACACGGCTTTCACTTAGTCACCGCAAATAAAATTGCAAACACCCTGTCGCAGAAGTTTTATGACGAGTTGCGCAACGAGTTGCGCATGAACAGCCTGAGCTTCGAGTACGAAACAAATGTAGGCGCAGGTTTACCCATTGTCGCTACCGTTCGAGATTTAGCAAATAGTGACGACAGAATTACCACCATTAACGGTGTTTTTTCTGGTTCCCTAGGCTACATTTTTAATAGATTTTCTAAGGAAAGTACGCCCATTTCTACCATTATAATAGATGCGCTAAAAAACGGATATACAGAGCCTGACCCTAGAGAAGATTTATATGGAAACGATGTCGCGCGAAAACTGCTTGTGCTTGCTAGAGAAACGGGTTTAAAATTGGATTTTGAAGATATAACCATAGAAAATCTGGTAAGTCCAGCACTACAGCAAGTAGATTTACAAACCTTTCTCAACGAAGTAAAGCAACTAGACAAGCCATTTAATGATCTCAAGCAAAGCTTAGCGCCCGACGAGGTTTTAAGACATTTAGGAAAACTAAATGTTGCTACTAAACAGCTATCCGTTTCCTTACAAAAAGTAAAAAAAGATTCCCCCGCGGGACAGTTAACAGGTAGTGACGGCTTTTTTGAGATATATTCCTCAAGCTATAAAACACATCCATTAGTAATAAAAGGTGCTGGCGCAGGTCGTGAGGTTACCGCTCGTGGTTTACTTTCAGACATTATTAAAGTTGCAAATAGAGTGGATTCTACTGTGTATAGGTAATTAAAACGCACGTTGATTTCTCAAACGCGTCCTTACATGATATCCAACTAGCGTGTTTGTTTTTTAAAGAGCTCGCCTCCTTTTTTTCCTGCATATTGTAACGCACTTACGGCGCAAATCGCTGTGTAACGCGAGCCAGGCTTAAGCTCAGTTTTCTCTTGTTTTATCAGGTGCACATTGGTCGCTGCATTTCTTGTCCTTCTAGCACATACTGAGGCCTCCCTTATTTTGAGCCCTCAGATGTCAAGTGTTTTTATGCGAGGCTGTAGTATTTCCTTGGACAAAGACCCTAGCTTTTCAACAACCTGTTCTTGATTAGAAAACGGCAAACTAAAAAAAACAGGCTCCATGTGCCTATCGAGCAAAACCAAAGCTCCTCTCGACCAAAAGTACTGCCTTTCTAACGGGATGTTTTGAGCGAGAACTGTTGGTCTGCGTTCTCCGCTTAAGTAAAACTGCCCACTGAAAAAAGCTCGCGCCGTTGTTAGTTTTACTTAGTGAGCCCATTTCCATAAAAAGAATACCTAAAAAATAGCAACCGCTATTTCTAAAATTGCTACATCTCTAACTTGTTTACTTTGTTTATCATTTGAACGCCGTGTACAAGCGTTGCGCCAGCTTTTATGGCTCCTGCTACATGCACGGCCTCCATCATTTGTTCTTTTGTGATTCCTCTTTTAAGTGCGTCACCCGTATAAGCGTCTATACAATAGGGGCATTGAACAGCGTGGGATACCGCAAGTGCAATGAGTGATTTCTCGCGCGCAGTTAGTGCGCCTTCCTCAAAAACACTTCCGTAATAATCAAAAAACTTTGTTCCCAGCTCTTCGCTCCACTCGGTTATTTTACCGAATTTTTTTAAATCTTTCGGGTCGTAATATGTCTTGTCCATGTTGCTATTTTTATGCAACAAAGTTAGTTAAAGCAATCGCAGGAATTTAATGGGATACAAACTGAAATTTTAAAAGTAAAATAAAACGAAACGTTAGTCATTACCAGGAACAAGGTATCGAGTGACAAGCTTCGCTTGTGGTAAAATATGATGGAATAGCTTTATGCGATGCTTCCTATCGTAGGCATGATAAATTACGTAAAAACCTTAACCAATAGGCTTAGGTAACTGAAATCGGCATTTCCACTGCCGCAATGCTTGCTACCGTTAACTAAAAAAAGTGTGTTTTCGGTAATAAGAAAAGCCTGTAAGAAAATGCAACAGAGTTCAGGATTAACTATTATCGCGTTATAGATATGCTACTTCACCACTTCAAAAAGTCTGTAGCCATAGGGAGGGAATTTGAAACTAGTACCTTCTTTCGTAGTTACTTCCCCACCGCGAGTGAGTTCGATTAGTTTACCAGAAACTGTGGGAATCTGAAATTCTACAGGTTCCTTAGTCGTATTTACCATATATACCACGCGGCGTCCTTCATTAATTCTTTCAAAAGCGTAGACGGCAGCATCATTTGTAGTCTTTAGGCGGTTATAAGCCGCAGCGTTTTTACCACCGTGCAATGCAGGGTTTTTGTTCTTAACGAGAGCAAGACGTTCCATGATATTCCAAATATGCCCTTTTTGCTTGGGAATGGTATCTTTTTCAAAAAATTTTAAGCGTTTGTCCATACCATATTCCTGACCTGAGTAAATAAGTGGCATCCCCGGAATGGCATAAGACATGACAAGCATCGCCTCACCTGCATCACCCATGCGTTCTTTAACAGTACCGTTCCACGAGTTCTCGTCGTGGTTTGTAATGAAATTCATGAGGATGTCGTCATCTTGATAGGTTGAATCTACTTTTTTCATGTAATTATCCCATTCTTGCACACTCGTTTTTCCTTGCGCCAGACCGTTCATGAGATGATGGCCTTCCCAGTTATAGCCCATGTCAAAAGCTTCTTCAAAAAGCGCTCTACTCTCACTTTCGGCAAGCATGAAAACGGGTTTAATTTGCTTAAGCGCACCCACCGTATTTACCCAAAAATCAGTAGGAACCTTGTCCGCAACATCGCAACGGTAACCGTCTATGTCAAATTCTCTAACCCAATACTCCATACTTGCAGTCATGGCTTTGCGCAGGCCCTTATTGCTATAATCCAGATCTGCGGTATCCGTCCAGTCCGTTCCCTCTGGATGCACCATTTCTCCTTTTTCGTTTCTGGTGTAAAATTCTGGGTTTGATGTAATCCATAGATTATCCCAACCAGTATGGTTTGCAACCCAATCTAAGATTACGTACATGCCATTTTCGTGAGCAGTTTTTATAAGGTTTTTAAGGTCAGCCTCTGTACCTAAGTCTGGGTTTACTTTGTTATAATCGGCTACGGCATAATAGGAGCCTAGGTATTTTGTGCGCTCCTGCACATCTAGAATATCCTCTACCAGCAAGTCCCCTTTTGCCTTGCGGTTTTTATGTGATATAGGAAAAACAGGCATGAGCCATATTACTTTGACACCCAGTTTTTTAAGTTCCGGAATATCTTTTGTAAAAGCATTAAAAGTCCCTTCTGGCGAGTACTGTCTTATGTTTGCCTCATAAATTATGGCATTTTCCAAATCACCATTTGAAATAGGTTTCAAGGCCTCAACAGTATCTTTTTCTTCTTTTTTTGCGTTGTCTTTGCAGGCAAATAGGGCAAGTGCGAGTAGAAAAAAGGCTGCATGTTTTAATTTAAAGTCCATTATTGTTTCTTTTTAGGTTCTGTGATTTGATATTGTATGATGGCAAAATTGCGAGCCTTAACTAAAATGTTATCTCCGTTTGCTAGGGTATTAATTACCCGCGTATTTTCTCTAGTAAAGTTGGGACCATAACTACCTATGTTCAAACTTATGGCATTTTCGTTAAAATATGTATAGGTTTCCTCACCAAAATAAGCGCGTTTTAAAACAAACATTCCTGCCTCGTCCACGACCACGTCTGTCGTACCATACAGCATGGACATGGAATTACGTCGCAGTTTAACCAGTTCTTGTACCAGTGTTCTCAGCGCTTTTTCTCGTTCATTAAGATCATTAAATCGCATCATCCTACGGTTATCTGGGTCGCCCGCTCCTATGCTGCCGTACTCATCTCCGTAGTAAATAACGGGCACACCAGGTATGCTCATATTAAAGGCTTGCAACATTCCTAAACGGTCGTATGCTGTGGTGTCACTCATGCCCACTTCTCGTGTCCAACCCGCTTTTTTAGCATCTTCTTCAAACGTTATATCGCCGCTCGCATAGGTAATGAATCGCGCACGGTCCTGGTTTCCTGAGATGTTGCCCATCATGTGGTGATAGCCGTAATATTCTAATCCTTTACCCAGTATTTCGGCTAGGTTACTGTAGTCGTTGTCCGCTTTCGCGAAAGCAGAAACAGCACTATCGTACATATTAAAATCAAACTGTGCGTCTAGCATCCCTGTGCTCACGTAACTGCGTATGAGGTCATAGGAACCGTACGTTTCTCCTATCTGATAAATAGGCCTATTTGTGTTGTTGCGCACCTTTTTTGTAAGCATTTTCCAATAAGCCTCGGGAACGTGTTTTGTGGCATCGTGACGGAAACCATCGAGCTTATATTCTGTAACCCAAAACAAGGCCGAGTCAGTCATTTTCTCTACGACTTCTGATTTGCTAAAATCAAGGGTAGGCATAAAGGTGTCAAACCAAGTCGTGAGCCTGTGGTCGTCCCAACGCTCTGTATTCAAAGAGCCGTCTGGCAAATAAAGGTTTGTAGCCCAGTCTGGATGCTTCTTGTAAACAGGATGTTCCTCGTGCACATGGTTTGCGACGTAGTCCAGAATCACGTTCATATCGCGTTTGTGAGCCTCGTCTATAATTTGTTCCATAAGTTGCTTATCGCCAAAACGGTAGTCAATTTTTGTATTAGAAATGGGCCAGTACCCGTGGTAACCGCTAAATTTTGTACGCGGCTCCGGCCAGAGTCCGTAAGCGGTTTCTGGGTTTTGGGTAATGGGCGATAGCCATATGGTGCTAATTCCCATATCTGTAAAATAGCCGTCTTTAATTTTTGCAAGTACCCCGGCAAGGTCACCACCCATATAGTTTGCTTTGGGGTCTATTTCTGGGTCTTGTATGGGTTTTGTGTTATTCTTGTCACCGTCTAAAAAACGGTCCACCATCATAAAATACAATACTTGTGTTTGAAAATCTGTACGCGTGAGCTTACTCGGGTCTTTAACTACCTGACCGTTTTGTACCGGCACGAGTAAATCGTTAGTTCGACCGCTGGCATCACTAGCATAAATGCGCACTAACTGCGTTGTTGCTTTGCGGTTTGCGAAGTCCTTTTCGGGCAGGTTTACTTGTAAAGCACCTTCTACAATTACGGGTTCCAGCAGCTGATTCTCATAGAGAACCACAACATTATCCAGTTGCCCGGTAGTTCTAAACGTGAAACCATTTTCTAGAATCTCGCCATAAGCAAGTTGTGCCGGTAATGCTGTACGGCCGTTATCGAGCAACCTGTTAAAACCTCCCTGACCATTTGAGACCACAGCATTGCCCTGTGCTGTAAGTTTTTCTTCAACTCCATCTACTAAAAACAAATACTGAAACGTTCCTTGAGGAATGGTCGCTTCTAGCTGTAACTTGTCATTTACGACGACCAGACCTACAGGTGCCCAGTTCGTAAACTCGCCTTTAAGTTGTATGTTTTTGCCGGCAGCATCGCCAGGGTAGGTAATTGTCATTTTTTTAGAAGTGCTTTTGAAAACAGGCACGTCGTTGCGCACGCCAGCAGTCCAATAGGTAAGAAAGCTTACCGCAGGCGCGTTTGCCGCGTTTACGGCAATGCTGTCCTGCAATGCACCGTACTTATTGATTGCCAATCCTTTACCACCGGTAACACTGTCTATTTTAGTCTCGTCTGGAAAATAGTCCCTTGTGTAAACGGTTGTATTTTCATGAGTCGCGTAAACCGGTGAGGTCATTACTTGAATAACGCTGGGTTTTAAGGCGAGTAGCTTTTCTTTGTTCGTGCAGCTTGTCGTTAAAATGATGACAAATAGGGTCGTTATTTTTTTCATTTTTTTTTGAGTGGTATTTTTTATTCCACAGCACTATGCCCAATTATCCTAGGGCCGTTTCCACTTAGGAGAATGTTGTTTTGATTTGTTTTTTATATCCGTTCAAATTCGAGTTTGCTGTTATATTTAATCTAAATCAATAACCATAGCTGTTTTGCCTGCTATTTTTAACTCGCCTGTTAACTCGACTTGTTGGTTGGAAAGTATTTCTTCACCTTCTTCTATAGTTGTAATTCCTTCTTTAAAACGCTCTAAATCCAGTGTTAGTTCATTAGTATTATTGTTTATAACTACCATAACCCTACTACTGTCTGTATAGCGGAAATATACATAACAATTATTCTCTGGAACATATTGCAGTAGCTTTCCTGTGTGTAACACCGGTTTATTCTTACGGTAATTTAAGAGTAGTTTTGTGAAATCCTGAAAGGCTTTTTGCTCGCTTGTGGGGTTATTAAACGAGTCTACGGTGTCACCTTGCCAGCCGCCGGGAAAATCGCGGCGTATGTCGCCATCGCCTGAGGTGTCACGGTTTCCTTGCATGCCTATCTCGTCGCCATAGTATAATTGGGGTATGCCACGCGTGGTAAGTACTAATGTAATCGCTAGTTTGTATGCTTGCAAATCGCCATTATAAAGTCCATCACCATTTATACGGTTTGTATCGTGGTTCCCTGCAAAGACCAGTATATTATTTATGTCTGGATAGAGAAAATCATTCACGAAATTTTCATATACGCGCACCATACCTTTATCCCATTGCTGCTCATTTTCTTTAAACGCCACGATCATGGCATCGTGCAAGGTAAAATCCATCACACTGGGTAAGTGCGTATTGTAACTTTGTATAGCAGCAATTTTGGAGTCTTTTTGCCAGTATGCTATTTGCGCCTGATCATGAAGCCATGTTTCACCTACAATATTAAAAAGCGGATACTCGTCCATAATAGCCTTTGTCCAAGCGGCGATGCCTTCTTTCTCGTTATAAGAATAGGTGTCTACTCTAAAACCGTCTAGACCGGCATACTCAATCCACCAAATGGAATTTTGGATAAGGTAATTAAGTACAAGCGGCTCGCTTTGGTTTAAGTCGGGCATACTGCTTACAAACCAGCCCTTTTCAGTATAAATCGCGTCTTGTTTACTCACGTTTAGATCCATTTGCGTGGTTTGCCTGTAACTCGAGTTTGCATAACCTGCAACTGGAAACTGCTTGCCGTCATTATCACTAAACTGGTGAATCCATGTTTTGGTGGGCAAATCTTGCATCATCCAGTGGGTAGCCCCCCAGTGGTTTGTAATATAATCCATAATGAGTTTCATGTCGCGTTTGTGCAGCTCACTCACTAGTCGCTTGTAATCTTGGTTTGTACCGTATCGCGCGTCTATTTTGTACAAATCGCTTTGCGCGTAGCCATGATACGAGTATGCCTCATCATTATCTTCTAGCAGTGGTGTGCTCCATAGAGCAGTGACCCCTAAATCTTGTAGATAATCTAAATGATTAATCACACCTTGTAAGTCGCCGCCGTGACGGCCACCTTTATCGCTGCGGTTTACTTTTTCAGCAAGCTGGGAAATACTGTCGTTGCTAGGGTCACCGTTTGCAAAACGGTCGGGCATGATTAAATAAATGGCGTCGCTAGAATCGAAGCCTTTGCGCAGTCTAGCATTTGCATCCCGTTTTTTGAGTTCAAAATTTTGTCTGATTTTACCAATTGTTAGCTTGTAGTTTCCAGGTGGCTTACCCGCGGTTTCTAGCGTCACAAATAGGTAATTGGGGTTTTCGGTCTTGCGTTCTTTAACAATTTTCAAATCGCTTGTTATTGTTCCTGCTGCTGCAATATTGTTGCCGTAAAGCATGATCTCAACTTGCGCGTGCTCCATGCCTACCCACCAAAACGGCGGCTCTATGCGCTCTATTGTTTGTGCTGTTAACGCTTTCGCGAAAGCGAATACCATACAAACAACCAGTAAACGAGCATATTTTATCATGGTTTATGCATTAATAGTTTGCGGCGTTAATATCGTTAAAACACCGTTTAGATAAATATTTTGTTCTGTATCGCCTTCAAGGGTCACAGTAGTTCCCGCTGCGGTAACTGCGACTTTTAATACCTGTTCACGGAAATTAATTTTAAAACTAAAACCGCTCCATTGTGCTGGTAAACTGGTTTCAAAACTCGGGATGTCGTCTACGATTTTAAGACCGCCAAAACCTTCAACAATGCTCATCCAGGTGCCTGCCATACTGGTAATGTGGCAACCTTCTTCAACCTCGGCATTATAATCGTCTAAATCTAGTCGCGAGGTTCTCAGGTAGAACTCATAAGCCTGATCCATGCGGCCTAATTTTGCTGCCTGAATACTGTGTACACAAGGCGACAGGGAACTTTCGTGAACGGTTAGCGGCTCATAAAAGTCAAAGTGTTTCTCGAGTTCCTGCTTTGTAAAGTGGTCTTCAAAGAAGTAAAAACATTGCAGCACGTCCGCCTGTTTTATGTAACAACTTCTTAAGATACGATCCCATGACCATTTCTGGTTGATAGGCCTGTGTCTGGTGTCTAAGTCGTTAACAGGTATGATTTCTTTATCTAAGAACCCATCTTGTTGCAGGTAAATGCCTAGTTCTTCATCTATGGGTTCATACATATTTTGTGAAACTTTGAGCCATGACGCAACTTCACCGTCCGTAAGACGTGTAAGATCTATTATACGCTGGTAGTCGTTGTTATGCCCATCTTTTACCTTATCTAAATGCTCCACGGCTTGATTAATACACCATTTAGCTAAATAATTTGTGTACCAGTTATTGTTCACGTTATTTTCATATTCATTAGGGCCTGTGACCCCTAGAATCATATATTTGTTTTCTTTTCGCGAAAAGGTTGCTCGCTGCTGCCAGAACCTGGCAATGGCTATTATCACCTCGAGCCCCATTTCTGGAATGTAGGAATAATCACCCGTATAGCGCACATAATTGTAAATAGCAAATACCATGGCACCATTGCGGTGTATTTCTTCAAAGGTAATTTCCCACTCGTTATGCGATTCTTCGCCATTCATGGTCACCATAGGATATAGAGCAGCTCCATTAGAAAACCCTAATTTCTCAGCGTTTTCAATAGCCTTGTCTAGCTGCTCATACCTATATCTCAATAAATTTCTTGCTACCTTTTGGTCTTTTGTCGCCATGTAAAATGGAATACAATAAGCCTCCGTGTCCCAATATGTAGAACCACCATATTTCTCACCTGTGAACCCTTTAGGACCTATATTAAGTCGTGGGTCTTTACCTGAATAAGTCTGGTTGAGTTGGAAAATATTAAAACGTATTCCTTGTTGTGCTTTCAGGTCGCCATCTATGGTTATGTCTGCCATGGACCACACGGCGTCCCATTCTCGTGCCTGAGCTTCCAGTAAATTGTCGTAGCCTACAGCAGTAGCCTGTGCGAGTACTTTCTGAGCCACTTGCTCTAGGTCGTAGGGATTGTGATTAAGACTGGAAGTGTATCCAGCATATTTTATAAGCGTTACGGTGTCGCCTTCTTGAACCGTTGTAGCGGCGCGGTGCTTGATAATGGTCTCGCTTTGCTCTAAATGCTCGGCCCATTGCACATGCTCCCCGTTAAGCAACATTTCTGACTGCATAAAAGTACACACGTAGAAATCGGTTTTATTTGTGCGGCTGTTTATAAACGCCTGGTGATCTATAGACTTTGCGCCTTCTAGCGCCCAGAAAGCATCGTCCCAGTTTGAGTCTTCGTTTGCGATACCGGCGTCTAGATAAGGTTCAAAGGTTATTTGAAGTTCGCCTTTTAAAGCGGTAACTGCATAACTAATGACTCCTAACTCATCTATTTGTAAACTTAAAAACCTGCGTGCTACTACTTTTATCACCTCGTCATCTGACAGGTGTGCCTCAAAACTGCGCTCGTACCATCCCTCTTTCAAATGAAGCTCGCGGCGGAAATTTGTAATTTTTTCTATGGTAGCAAGGTCTAGCTGAAGCCCATTAACATGCACATCTATTCCTATAAAATTAGGTGCGTTAAGCACTTTGGCAAAATATTCTGGATAACCGTTTTTCCACCAGCCCACGCGGGTTTTATCTGGATAATAAACTCCTGCGATGTAGCTGCCTTGAAACGTATTACCTGTATAAGTTTCTTCAAAATTTGCACGTTGTCCCATGGTGCCGTTTCCTATAGAAAAAAGGCTTTCACTAGATTTTACTAGTTTAGGGTTCCATCCTTCTTCTATAATGGACCACGCGTTAGGTTGTATATATTCTTGATTCATGGGTTGTACTATTGTAATAAGGTATTAATATAATCTGCAGGCATATCTGTAAACGATTTAAAAACCACCGCAGCCTCATGCAAGGTTTGCGCGTCGCCTAAACCTATGGATAGCATACCTGCATTGTTTGCGGCTTGCACGCCTGCAACACTGTCTTCAAAAACGATGCTATCGCCAGCTGCCATCCTTAGTTGCTCACACGCGCTCAAGAAAACTTCCGGGTCTGGTTTTGCCTTAGTCACGTTTGTGCCGTCCACTATAATGTCAAAAAGGTCTATTATCTGTAATTTTTCTAAAATAGGTCGTGCATTTTTGCTGGCACTTCCCAACGCAATAGGTTGTTTTTTAGAACGCAGTTCCACCAGAAAATCTTGAACACCTAATAAAATATCACTTGTGTCTAATGTTTTAATGAGTTGCAAATATTCCTTATTTTTTTTATCCATTTGTAGCTGGAACTCTTCCGGGCTAATCTCTTTGTTGCCCCATTCCAGTATTTTTTTAAGACTGTCTACACGAGAAACGCCTTTTAGTTGCTCGTTTTCGTGTTCTGTAAAAGTAATTCCCAACCCAGCAGCGAGTCTCTGCCACGCTATGAAGTGAAATTTTGCGGTGTCTACAATCACACCGTCTAGGTCAAATATGAATGCTTTTTTATTCATGCGCTTAATTCCCCTGGTAAATTATTGCATTCTTGTCGGTAATTAAAAAATTACTTATTCCCGCAAGTACTAGAGCGATACCCGCTACTGTCATAGCATGTATAGCACCGTCGCCTAGCAAACTCGATGTCCAGTTTACGCCACCTAAAGCTGCTATAATTTGTGGTATCACAATAAACATATTAAAAATTCCCATCATTAAACCCATTTGTTTGGGGTTTACACTACTCGAAAGCATTGCATAAGGCATAGATAAAATACTGCCCCACGCAATACCTATTAACGTAAATGAAAAAATAAGCATTACAGGATCTGTAATGTAGCCCATCATCAGAAAACCTAAGCCACCAGCGATTAAGCACGCCATATGAACATATTTTCTATTAATATGCCTTTTTGAGGTGTAGAGCGTCAAAAGCAAAGCAAAAACCATAGACGAAAGCCCGTATATTCCCATATAACCGCCCACACTATTTGCGGCTTTTTGATATGCTGTGTTTTGGTTGTTAAAAAGCTCCAATTGTTCTGTATTTGACATTTCAAACATGGCAGCAACGGGCGCAGGAGCGTTAAATACAGACTCTGTTAATGCAGGTGTTGCAAGGCTCCACATGGTAAAAAAAGCAAACCATGAAAAAAATTGGACCACGCCTAGCTTGAGCATGGTCGCAGGTATCATCGAGTATGTTTTAGATATACTCGCAAGCATGCTTTCAGAGTCAGCCTCAGTCTCACCGTTATAAACGGTCATTTCTGTGGGTGAGTACTCTGTAGTTTTAAAAACCGTCCATAATATAGTGACGAGAAAAACTACAGCACCTACCGCAAAAGCTACTTTTACTGACGGTGGTATAATCCCAGCGGGCGCCTCGTCTGAAACACCCAGCATAGAGACAAATGCGGGCAGTGAACTTGCTATAAAAGTCCCTATACCTATAATGAGGGTTTGCATTACAAAACCATAAGAACGCTGTGATTCTGGCAGCTTGTCAGCTACTAAGGCTCTAAATGGCTCCATAGAAACATTTATAGACGCGTCTAGAATCCATAAAAACCCGACAGCCATCCAAAGGGCACTAGAGTAAGGAACAAAAAACAGCACAATAGAACTAAGAACAGCGCCTATAAGAAAATAGGGCCTGCGCCTTCCAAAACGCGTGGACCAGGTTCTATCACTTAAATACCCTATAATAGGCTGTACTAGTAAACCAGTAAGCGGCGCTGCAATCCATAAAAGCGGAATCTCATCTTTGGCCGCACCTAGGGTCTGAAAAATACGTGACATGAACCCACCCTGCAGGGCAAATCCAAACTGAATACCAAGGAACCCGAAACTCATGTTCCAAATATCCCAGAAACCTAACTTAGGTTTTTGCATATCGTTATCTTTAAAAATGACGACAAGCCTTATGACTTATCAAAACTAAGCGTGTGTGAAGAAGACCTGTTTTGATGTAGAATCATACTGTATAATACAACAATGGAGTAAAAGTACTATATTAGGGAGTAGATTCCCTTTCTATAAGCGAAGTTTTTACGATAACGGTTTCGTAACTTTCTTCTTTTGATGTGTCGGATTCTAGTTTTTCTATGAGTTTTTGCGCTGCTTTACCACCCATTTCCTCCCCATTTTGTCCTATAGTAGTAAGGGTAGGGCTTGCATATTTAGACAACATACCGTCTGTAAACGCAATAACAGCGACATCTTGTGGTATGGTTTTACCCAGTTTTTGAATAGCTTTACTCGCTGTGACGGCAAACAACTCATTAACCGCGACAATTCCGTCTATATCTTGCTCCTTAACATAGCGGGCTATTTGCGCTGTTGCGTCGTCTAGATTGCCTATTTTAAGAATACGCTCTGGGACAAGCTCCATACCACGTTTCATAAGCGCTTCTTTAAAACCTTGCGTACGCAACCTGCCTACGGTAATGTAATCTACGGTTGTGATAAGACCCAGTTTTTTGCAACCTTTGCGCATGAGAAACTCGGCTGCGCTGCCTGCTGCGCCCGCGTCGTCTATAATTACCTTATCGCAATTTATATCGTCTGATACCCGGTCGAACATAACCACTGGCATGCCCTGATTCATAACCTCACGCACGTGGTGAAAATCTTGTTTCTCCATGGTCTCTTTAGATAAACTCATGATAAATCCGTCTATACTGCCGTTTGCAAGCATGTCCATGTTTACCACTTCTTTATCAAAACTTTCTCCAGACAGGCATATAATAACGTGGTAACCATTTTCATTTGCAACGCGTTCCACGCCTGCGATAACAGTTGCAAAGAAATGATGAACGATTTCAGGGATGATAATTCCTATTTTCTTTGTCTTCTGATTCTTGAGACTTAAGGCTATATTATTGGGCTTAAAGTTAAATTTCTTCGCATAGTCTTGTATTTTAGTTCGCGTCTCTATACTTATCTCGTGGCTATCCCGCAGCGCTTTAGAGACGGTAGATATAGAGACATTTAAGTCTTGCGCAATTTTCTTAAGTGTCAGTTTTTGAGCCATATTTGTTATAAAAAGTTAAAGATACTATGATATCGCTTTCGCAAAAGCAGAAGATAACAAATAATTTATCTTACGGCGTACGAAAACGTTTTCGCAAAAACCTGTCGCGTATGAGGTTTCTTAACATATATTTTACATAGTTTTAACCCGTGTGAGAAGAAGATTTTAATGTAAACCCTTTAAAACCAATTTAAATGAATCAAAAATTCAAATTTGCCTTATGGCTGCTCGTCCTGCCGTTGTTTGCCTTAGCGCAAACGATTACAGGAGTCGTAATAGATACGGGAACTTCACAACCCCTTTTAGGCGTGTCTGTAATCGTTAAAGGAACCTCGAATGGTACCGCAACAGATTTTGACGGAAAATACACCGTTAATAACGTACCTGCCGGTGCAATCATTACCTATTCTTACTTAGGCTATCTACCCCAAGATGTTTTGTACAACGGGCAGTCGCCCATTAATGTGAAGCTTACACAAAATCCTTCTGACTTGGACACGATTGTCCTTATAGGTTATGGTAGTACAACAAAAGAAAATGTTACCGCAGCTCAAACAACGGTTAACGAAGAAGAATTTAACAGAGGTGCTGTTGTTTCTCCAGGACAACTTATCGCTGGTAAAGCAGCTGGAGTTCAGGTTATAGGCGCTAGTGGTAGACCAGGTGACGGCCCGCAAATACGGGTACGCGCGGGGTCCACTTTGAGTGGAAATCAAGATGCGCTTTATGTGGTAGATGGTATACCATTAGACCAGCAAAACGCAAACCTAAACACTATCAACCCCGCAGAGATAGAAAGTATTACTATTCTAAAAGATGCAAGTGCTACCGCTATATATGGTAACCGAGCATCTAACGGCGTAATTCTTATCACTACCAAAAAAGGAAAAATGAATAGTGCCCTGAGAATAGGATATGACCTGCAACTTGCAATAAGCCGTCCACAAAAGTATTTAGACGTACTGTCAGGTGACGAGTTTAGAGCACTTATTAATGCAGGCGGTAGTATCGACGATATCGCATTATTAGGAACTGCAAATACAGACTGGCAGCGCGAGATTTATGAAACTGGAGTGCGTGCTATGCACAACATTACCGTAGAAAAAGGTTACGAGAAAACGGCTATACGTGCAAATGTCGCTTATACAAACGAAAACGGAACACTATTAACTTCTGGTTATGAACGCGCGAGTTTTAATGGTAGCGTCGTGCAGCGTGTGGGTAATGACCTTAAATTAACGCTTAACGTTCAAGGTGCGATGGAAGAGATACGCAATGCGGACGGAGGTGCTGTAGGATCTGCGATAGACTTTGATCCAACGCAATCTGTTTTTGATAGCAATAATGGTGTTAACGGGTTCTTTGAATACAGACAATCTAACGGTAACGTAGACGCGCTAGCACCTCGCAACCCGCTGGGTTTGTTGCGCAGCCTAAGAAATGAAACTGATAACAACCAAATACGTACTAATTTACAAGCAGAGTATAAGATCCCCAGTGTGGACGGTCTTGTATTTAACGGTACAGCAGGTCTGGATTATAATGAGTTCGACAACTTCTCAGCAAGAAATCCTAACTCTGGCGTAGCTGCAAATACAAATGCGTTACGCAGTAACTCAAACGGCACCCGTTTAAATCAGTTACTTAACGGTCGTTTTGACTATAAGAAAGATTTAGAAAGTTTAGATACAAAAATGGAGCTTACCGTGGGTAGTAGTTACCAGGGTTTCCGTCGTGAAAGCGTTAACGTAGGACAGGATAACGGAACAGGAGCTTTTAACGAGCCCATAGTTAACTTTAATGAAAACAGGTTAATATCGGCTTTTGGCCGTGCAACTTTTGATATTAAGGACTTACTTGTTTTATCTGCGAGTGTTTCACGCGACGGCACCTCCCGTTTTTCTCCTGAAAACCGTTGGGGAACATTTGGTGGAGCAAGTGCTGCACTTAAACTTACCAATACCGATTTTGTGCAAAATAGTGGTTTTCTTTCACAACTTAAACTGCGCACTGGTTGGGGTGTAACTGGACAACAAGATATAGGACAAGATTTCTTATACTTGCAGCTTGTAACTCCAGGAGAAAACCAGGCCGCTGTTCAAATAGGTAACCAATTCTTCAACACGTTAAGGCCGGAACTTACCACAGACTTGAGATGGGAGCAAACCACCGAGTACACTGTAGGTTTAGATTATGGTTTATTTGATGATGTACTTACTGGAAGCATCGATGTTTACACCAGAGAAACTAAAGACCTCTTGCAATTTGGACCTTTGCCAGCAGGTAGCTTAGGGAATTTTGCATTGCAAAATGTAGGCTCCACGCAAAGTAGAGGTATAGAGGTAGGACTAAATGCCAAAATTGCAAATACTGAGAATTTCAAATGGAATGTAGGCGCTAACGTAACCTTTAATGATATAAAGATTACGGACCTATCTCTAGGAGCTGGCGATGCCCCTATACAACAAACTCCAGTGAGTGGTGGCGGTTTTAACAACTTTATACAAGAATGGGCTGTAGGTAGTGACCCCTCTACATTCTGGGTGTTCCGTCAGGTATATGACCTAGCAGGAAATCCTTTAGATGGTGTTTTTGTAGACGTTAACGGCGACAATGTTATAAATGACGAAGACCGCGTGCGTTACAAGCAGTCAAATCCAGATGCATTCTTCGGTTTCACATCAGGGATGACTTATAAAAATTTCGACCTTAACTTTACCCTAAGAGGTGCTGTAGGTGGTTACAATTATAATAACAATAGCGCAGGACGGGACAATTTTGCGCAAGTTGCAGAGAATCCGGGTAACTGGTTAAACAATGCGACCGCCAGCATTTTAGAAACAGGATTTACATCAAATTTAAACACGTTGAGTTCTAGCCACTACATACAAAAAGCAGATTTTCTCAGACTGGATAACCTTTCGTTAGGATACACTTTCCAAGGCGACAAAAGAACTGTACGCACCTCTGTTACAGGTACTAACCTATTAACTATTACAAATTATGACGGTTTAGACCCTGAGGTAGTTAATGGCATCGATTCAAATTTATTCCCCAGAGCCACCAGTGTGGTTTTAGGCTTAACGGTTCAATTTTAAAACAACAGAACAATGAAAATATACAAATTAATTATCGGATTGTTTGTCGCAGCTACCTTATTTGTGGCCTGTGACGACGCGCTGGATCTTGAGCCGCGTGGCAACTTGCAACTGGCTACTTTTGATAGCTTAGACGACTACCAAGGACTCTGGGCAAAATTATATGCCGGTCTTATTTTAGGGGGACAACAGGGAGGTGACGGAAATGCAGATATAGACGGTATAGACGGTGGTTTCTCAAACTACTCAAGACTTTACTGGAAACTGCAAGAACTTTCAACAGATGAGGCTATTATCGCTTGGACTGACGAAACTATCAGAGACCTGCACTGGCAAACGTGGACTCCTGCAAATCAATTCACAGGCGCAATGTACGCACGTATCAGCTATCAAATTACCATTTGTAATAGCTTCATAAGAGAGTCCACACCAGCTGCACTAGATGCTAACGGTATCCCACAAGCAGACCGCGCAGCAATTCTAGCATTTAGAAACGAAGCACGTTTCCTAAGAGCTTACAGTTACTACCACGGTATGGATCTTTTTGGGTCTTTTCCTTTTACTACAGAAGCAACTGCAGCCGACGGATCAGAGCTACCATCATTTAGAACCCGTGCTGAATTGTTTTCTTTTATCGAGGCAGAGTTACTTGCAGTAGAAAATGAACTACCCGCTCCGGCAGCTACAGAATACGGCCGTGCTGGTCAAGGTGCAGTATGGATGACACTAGCTAAACTATATTTAAATGCCGAAGTGTACACAGGTACACCGCGCTATGACGATGTTATCACGTTTACCAATAAAGTAATAAACGGTGGTTACTCTGTAAACACTTCGTTGCCTTACCGTAATTCTTTCTTAGCAGACAATGATAGCAACGGCGCACAAAGCGAATTTATATGGACTGCAAACTATGACGGCGCGCGTACGCAAACTTTTGGAGGAACTACATTCTTATCGCACGCACCAGTAGGCGGTGACATGAACGCAGCAGACTACGGCCTGGACTCCGGTTGGGGTGGAATACGCACTACACCGCAGTTTGTAGAGCTCTTCCCTGGAGAAGAAAACAGTTTGGACGGTAGAGAAAATTTTTTTACTGCTGGACAAACTAAGAGTATTGCAAATGTAGGCCGTTTCAAAGACGGTTTCGCAGTCATCAAATTCCAAAACCTTACAAGTACGAATAATCCAGGGGTTAACCTTACGTTTGTCAGCACTGATTTCCCTGTATACCGCCTTGCAGACGCTTACCTTATGTACGCTGAAGCTACCATTAGAGGTGGCGCAGGAGGCAGCACTGGCGATGCAATAGGTTACATAAACACCTTGAGAACGCGTGCTTACGGCAATACCTCAGGAAACATTACCGCAGGTCAGCTTAATCTAGATTTCATCTTAGATGAACGCGCTAGAGAATTGCATTGGGAAGGACACAGACGTCAGGACTTAGTGCGTTTCAATCAATTTACATCTAACGGTGTTTGGGAATGGAAAGGCAACGTGCAGTCAGGAACAACAACCCCAGCGTTTAGAAACCTATATCCCGTGCCTACTACTCAGTTAAGACTAAATTCAAACCTTATCCAGAATCCTGGTTACTAATTTTAAAAAGCAAACACAATGAAAAAAATATCAATCTTATTTATGACCATGGTTGCTGTACTAGCAGTAACTTCGTGCGAAGACACAAACTCTGAAGATATCAACCTAAACGTTAATAATAACGGTGCCTTAACCCTAGCCGTTGCAGGTAGTAGTTATGTCGTAACTGAATTTAATGGTGCTGACCTTGCAGACGTACTTTCATGGAACCCAGTTACCACTGAAGTTCCTGTGCAAATAACCTATACCGCGCAAATAGATGCACAAGGCGGTGATTTTAGCGCACCTAAAGTTTTAGGAGCAACAGGCAATACGGCCCTATCCCTCACTTTTAATGCATTAAACGAAATAGCAATTAATGAGTTTGGAGCTGATGCTGGTGTAGCTGCAAACTACGATGTGCGTATAATCGCTACCCTTGCAGACCCTGCAATAGCTCCTATTGTATCAAACGTAGTTTCTATGATTATCACACCATTTGCATTGTACCCGTTTAATGACCTTTATTTTGTAGGTAACGCAACTGTATCAGACTGGATTAACGACAACAACAACCAGGCGCTTTACCGAGACGCAGTGAATGAAAACGTTTACCATTTTAGTGGTAGATTTCTAGCAAATGAATTTAAATTACTTTCTACCCCAGGATTCTGGCAGCCACAATATGGGCCACGTAACGCAGGTGTAGGCGTAAATGACGGAGCCGGTAGCGATCCTAATGCTTTTGTGATTCCTAATGATGGATACTACAACTTTACGGTGGATATTTCTGGAGTAACAAACACTTCTGAAGGTGCATCTTCATTTACACTAGTTCCTAATCCCGCAGGAGCATCAGCACCTACTTATACCTCTATGGCAATCATAGGTGAAGCGACACCTAACGGGTGGAATGACCCAGACACAAACATGGTTCAATCTACTTTTGATTCGCACCAGTGGAGCTTGCGCAACGTAACGCTTACGACAGGAGAGATGAAAATACGTGCAAATGACGCTTGGAACAACAGCTGGGGTGACAACAGCTCTAACTATTCTGGACAGGGTAACAACAATAACGACCCTAACATGAGCGTTAAAGCTGGCACCTACAACATTTTCTTTAATGATCTGGACGGACGCTTTATACTCATTCCAGTACAATAATTTTACATAATTACATTAAAAAGGGCTGTGCACAGCCCTTTTTTTATCCAACAACTTTGCGTTATGAATAGACTTTTATCCCTTCTGTTAGCCTGTATGTGTCTTACTTTCGCGAAAGCACAAGTAGCAACAAGCCCCTCTACACCGACACGTGCAGACCAGGTTATATTAACGTTTGACGCTACAGGTACAGAACTTGAAAATGCGACCGGTATTCTCTACGCATATACTGGTGTAACCCTAAATGGCACACGTTGGGAAAATATTATTGTACCTGCGTTTAACCAGAACACCGGTGCCCCGCAATTTGTTAATACAACCGGAAATATTTATACCCTTACCTTAGGCACCAGCTTAGAACAATTTTATAATATCCCAGCAGGGGCGGTAGTAAGTGAAATTTGTTTAGTCATACGCAACGCAGCTGCAAATGCACAAACCAGACCAGACATTTTCTTACCTGTTTTTCAGCCAGGACTGAACACTTTAATTACTTCACCAGCAAATGGGGCTATTTTCAGTACTTCACAACAAATCACCATTACCGGTGACGCATCGCAAAGCGCTACATTAAATGTAAAAGTGAACGATGCGACTATAAGTACCACAACAGGTACAACGGTGAGCACGCCCTATACATTTGCAAACACAGGTGCGTTTAATATAGAGCTAACGGCTTCTAACGGGACAACAACCGCAACAGATATGGTAAGTGTCTATGTCCCTAGCCCTACCCAAAACGCAGCCAGGCCCGCTAATCTTAAAAACGGTGTAAACGAAAATGCAGACGGCAGCGTTACTTTTTTGTTAGCAGCACCCGGGAAAAACGATGTTATGCTACTGGGTGAATTTACTAACTGGCAGCTAAATCCAGCATTTCAGATGAACAAAGACGGCTCCTATTTTTGGGTCACCGTGCCTGCAAGTAACTTTACCGCAGGATCAGAATTTGCTTATCAGTACCTTGTAGATTACGCGATTAAAATAGCAGACCCCTATAGTGAGCTTATACTGGATCCAGGAAGTGACCAATTTATAAAACCCGGAAACTACCCTAATTTAAAGCCCTATCCTGCAGACTTAACGTCTGGTGATATAACCTTACACACATACCAAAAAGCACCATACAACTGGACTACGACTAATTTTACCAGACCTAATAAAGAAAACCTAGTTATCTACGAACTGCTCGTAAGAGATTTTTCTGAGGGCGATAGTTACCAAGAAATTATAGACCGCATAGATTATCTAGAAGAGTTGGGAGTAAACGCAATAAAAATCATGCCGCTTAACGAGTTTGAAGGAACCGATAGCTGGGGTTACAATCCTAAATATCACGGTGCACTGGACAAGGCTTATGGTACGCCAGAAAAGCTTAAACAACTCATAGATCTGCTGCACTCTAAAGGTATCGCAGTGATTTTAGATGTTGTATACAACCATGCATTTTCTCAAAGCCCGCTCGCACAACTATGGTGGGATCAACCCAACTTTAGACCTGCGCCCAATAATCCGTACATGAACCCAACGCCTAGACATGATTTTAACGTAGGGTATGATTTTAACCATGAAAGCCAGTGGACGCGGGAGTATGTAAAACAAACATTACAATATTGGATAGATGAGTACCGGATAGACGGTTTCCGTTTTGACCTTTCTAAAGGATTTACGCAAAACAACACCTTAGGTAACATAAACGCATGGAATGCTTATGACCAGTCACGGGTAGACATTTTAAACGATTACCGCAATACGATATGGAATGCAAACAGTAATGATATTTATATGATACTAGAACATTTAGGCGGGAATAGTGAGGAACAAGCACTTGCAAACTTCGGGTTTATGCTCTGGGGTAAAATGACTGATGAGTTTAATCAAAACTCTATGGGTTTTAATAGCAATACAAATGTATTTAGATCGTACTTTACCTCTCGTAACTTTAACAACCAGCATCTTATTGCATATGCAGAGAGTCATGATGAGCAGCGTTTGATGTATCGAAACCTTAATAATGGTAATTCTGGAAACCCTAGCCACAACGTACGCAACTTAGGAATAGCTTTGGACAGGCAAGAAGCTATTGCTGCTATTTTATATAGCATTCCTGGACCCAAAATGCTATGGCAGTTTGGAGAACTGGGTTATGAAATAGATATTAACGCAAACGGTCGTACGGGCCGCAAACCTATACCGTGGACACTAAACTATGACACGGACACTGCGCGGACAGACTTGTACAACGTTACTGCAACCATGATCGGTTTTAAAACAATGTATCCAGAAACATTTAACAACACAAATAACAACCTCGACCTAGGTGGGCTCGTTAAACGCATCAACCTAAACGGACCACAATTTGACGCTGTAGTTGTTGCAAATTTTAACGTAACCACGCAAAACGTGACCCCTAACTTCTCACAAACCGGAGTGTGGTACGAATATTTTTCCAGTACGACGCTTAATGTTACTAACACGACAGCACCTGTAAGTCTTGCACCTGGTGCATACCGAGTATACAGTACACAACCGCTTATAAATCCACTTGGTAATGAAGATGTCTTTAATACTACAAACTCTATAAAATTATACCCAAACCCAGCGAGCGCTAGTTTTGAGCTGTCACAGGAAGTAGATGCTGTTACCATTTACAATTTACAAGGGCAACAGGTGCTGCAGTTTGTAAATGGTAACCAGCAAACATATGACATAAGTACACTCAGCACTGGAACTTATATCATTGAACTAATAACAAACGAATTCAGAAGCACACAGAAGCTTTTAAAGATGTAGGTTGACGTTTGTTCAATTTTTTAAATAGATTGCCATGTAGTTTATTTTTTTATCCCGTTAAATAAGAATTTAAATATTCACAATTCAATTGCTTAAGGAACGATCTTCCCTTAACGCGTTATGGGCAGCGATTAGTCGTAACCCAATTCACTCTTTTCAAAATTCATTCGGTTACGGAGAGCCTGTCACAAGACAGGCTTTTTTTATGCTTAAAAGTGCCATTGCCTATTGCATATGCTGGCACTGCTTTTTAACATAAAGCAAGCTGTTTAACAGTAAAGTACCTCAAGCTTCTTCGACGTAATTATTTAATTCCGAATACGAGATATGCATTACCAACATCTTGAAACAATAAAAACCACCTATTAGTACTTTTTTAAGTACATCGTGGTAAGTTTGCACTACGGAAACAGTGAGTTACAAAGATTTTAGGTAAAATATCAAACGTTAGTTTGATAAAGTAGCGGACAACGCAAGTGACATCATTATAAAACGGAATCCGGGTAAAGACAAAACTAGGCGATTACAAATCATTTAAAGACACCCGCACGCTATTAACTGGTAAGAACAGGGATGTTTTACTCAATTCAATCAAAAAGTTGGAAAACGGAACTGGTTTTGAAAGAGACTTTTTGTTAATGAAATTAATAGGGCCTGGTTTCTCCTAGAACGATTACTTATACTTGCAAAAAGCATGTGAGAAATCAATGAAACGTATTAATGATCTCTTAGAAAGTTGCACGCAAAACCCGCTTGAAAAAATAGGGAAACCAAAAGCTCAAAAAGGAGATTTGCAAGAATATTGATCAAGACGTATAACATCAGAACGCAGACTGTTTTATAGGTGTGAGAACAACTCGATTTGGGTTGCAGCGTGCAGTTACCACTAGAGCAAATACGTAGTATTTCCAAGTATGCGTATCACGATAGAGGCTGTTAAAATAAGAAATAAGCTGTTCGAAACAGGTAAACACGACGCTAGCGTCGAAACTACATTACCTCCAAAAATGCTACAATTCATTGTCGCACTTACATGTTACTTAAACAACTGCCGCTCGAGTAAAAAGGTGGTAAGCACCACGTCAAAATTGCGCTGTATATCTACAGGCATATACTTTATCCTGTTCTGACCACAACGCACGCGCAGGCGCTCAAAATAAGACTTGATAGCTATACTGTATTCCTCACGCACATTGTCTGCATACAGGTCTATGTACTCACCTGTCTCTACATCTGTGAAACGGGTAGGTTTGTTTGAAAAATCAAAATCTAACTCGGTTTTGCTGTCGTAGGTGTGAAAAAGAACCACATCGTGCTTGTTATATTTTAAATGCCGCAACGCCTCGAAAAGGTCATTTTCATCGCGGTCGCCTTGAAACATATCTGTAAATAAAAACACTAAGGAACGTCTTTTTACGTTTTCGGCAATCTCGTGTAAAAATTTAAAGGTGTCCGTTGTGGTTTGTTGTGGTACTTCACTACTTATACGAGCCAGCTGGTCTAGTAACATGTTGTGGTGGCGCTCACTACCCTTTTCTGGTGCGTAATACTCATAATTACTTGAGTAAATACTCAGACCTACCGCGTCGCGTTGCTTTTTGAGCAGCTTCATTACACTTGCAGCTGCAAGGGCACTAAACCCTATTTTATTTAAAGTACCCAGCTCCTGGATCTTAACCACAGGATAATGCATGGATGAGCTATTGTCTACTATAAGATGGCAGCGTAGGTTGGTCTCCTCGTCGTAGCGTTTTGTGTAGAGTTTGTCTGTTTTGGCAAACAGTTTCCAATCTATGTGACGCGTACTTTCGCCGGGGTTATAAATTTTATGCTCTGCAAACTCTGCACTAAAACCGTGAAACGGCGATTTGTGCATGCCAGAAATGTATCCTTCAACCACTTGGCTTGCGAGCAGTGCGAGATTTTTAAAGCCCGCTGTCCTATTGAGTTGCTTCTGCATATCCATAAGGTGAAGATAATAGTTTACACGCTTTCGCGAAAGCGTAATCCCAAAAACCCCTTAAAATAAAAAGCCCATTCACATGGAACGGGCTTTGTTAATGCTGTATGATGCTTTTTAATTAAGCAACGCGTCTAACGCATCTGTATAAGCGTTTTTAGGGGCAACGCCCACCTGACGACCTACAACCTCACCGTTTTGAAATACTAGAACGGTAGGAATGTTGCGCACACCATATTTTGCTGCAAACTCCTGATTTGCGTCTACGTCTAGTTTGCCTACTAAGGCTTTGCCGTCATACTCTGCAGCTACCTCGTCTATAATCGGTCCTACCATGCGACATGGTCCACACCATGCTGCCCAAAAATCTACAAGTACTGGTTTATCACTATTAAGAACCGTTTGTTCAAAGTTAGAATCTGTTATTTCTAATGCCATTATATATTGTTTTAATAATCGTGAACAAAGTTAGTGAAATCTTACACAATTAGCTCTATACCCACATTAGTCTTGTTTATATCACTATCTAGGTTTGTGATATCCTACTTTACCTCATAGGTTATCTCTAGCTCATCTAGCAAAGCCAGCAACTCGTTTGTAACCTGCACCCGTTGCAATCGTGAGGTCATGTTCAACGCTATTTTGTCATCATAGTCTTTGAGTAAAAAATCTACGCGGTGATCACCCACGTGCTTGTCCAAAACTTCTTTTAAGGCTTCTACATTTGCATTTTCAACCTGGTTAATATTCATTTCTATGATAAGTCTTTTTGCATACGACCCCATAACGCTTTGCAGCTGTTCCATTTTTACAAAAGACAAGCGAGGCTCTGTCTGGCGGCCATCTTTATCGCGCCAGCCAGGCGTGATTTTAACTTTACAATAAATAAAGGAATTAGGAATTAGGAATTTTTGAAAGGTTAAATAATCTTCTTTAAAAATTCTAAACTCAAAAGAGTCTTCATAATCTTCTATAATAAACGAACCCCAACCCTGGTTTGTCTTGCTTACGCGGTGTTGCGCCTCTGAAATGACCCCGCAAAAACTAAGTTCCATACCTACCATAGCCTGATCTATAGACTTAAATGCGCTCACGTTTGTATTGCAAAAGAATTTTATCTCTTGTTTATAATCGTCTAACGGGTGGCCTGAAATGTAAATCCCTACAACCTCACGTTCTCGTTTGAGCTTTTCCATGGTTCCCCAGTCTTCACATTGCGGCAATTGTGGTTCCGGGATTTGTACTTCACTAGCATCACCAAAAAGACTTACCTGTGCCGAATTTTCATTTTCCTGATATTTCTGACCGTATTTAATAACGTGCTCTAGGAAAATCTGGTCGTTATCGCCCTTAAAGAAAAACTGCGCTCTATTCTCTGCTCCTAACCCATCGAAACCGCCGCTTAACGCTAGTGCTTCAAATGCTTTTTTACTGGCATTGCGCAGGTCTATGCGTTTTGCAAAATCAAAAATACTTTTATAAGGGCCACCTTTACGGTTGTCTATGATAGTCATTACCGCACCATGACCGAGCCCTTTTACAGCGCCCATACCAAAACGCACAGCGCCGCGAGTGTTTACCGTAAACTTATAGTTAGATTCGTTAACGTCTGGCCCTAGTACTTCCAGTCCCATGCGCTTGCACTCGTCCATGAATTTTGTTACATCTTTAATGTTGTTCATGTTGTTAGATAGCGTTGCTGCCATAAACTCTGCCGGGTAGTTTGCTTTTAAATAAGCGGTTTGGTAACCTATACGCGCATAACACGTTGAATGCGATTTGTTAAATGCATAGGATGCAAATGCTTCCCAGTCTTTCCATACTTTTTCTAAAATTGTGCGATCGTGGCCGTTTCCTTCACCTGCGTCTAGAAACTGTGGTTTCATTTTTTGCAGGGTTGCCATTTGCTTTTTACCCATTGCTTTTCGCAGCACGTCAGCATCACCTTTTGAGAAGTTGGCTAGTTTTTGTGACAGGAGCATTACTTGCTCTTGATAGACGGTAATACCGTAAGTTTCTTTTAGGTATTCTTCCATCGCAGGTAAATCGTACACTATTTCTTTAATCCCGTGTTTGCGATTAATAAAGTCTGGAATATACTCAAGTGGTCCAGGTCGATAGAGTGCATTCATCGCAATAAGGTCAGCAAACTGTGTAGGTTTGAGATCGCGCATGTATTTTTGCATACCACCACTTTCATATTGGAAAATCCCAACGGTGTCTCCACGCTGAAACAATTCATAGGTGTTTAAATCGTCTAGTGGTATGTCCTCGATGTCTATTTCTATATCGTGACGCTCTTTAATAATAGCAACAGTGTCTTTAATTTGGCTTAAGGTTTTCAAGCCTAAAAAGTCCATTTTAAGCAATCCTGCGCTTTCTACTACGCTGTTGTCAAATTGCGTAACATACAGGTCAGAATTTTTTGCAGTTGCTATGGGAACATAGTTTGTGAGCGCACCTGGCGTGATAATAACACCGCAGGCATGCACGCCTGTATTGCGCACAGAACCTTCTAGGATAACGGCTTGTTTAAGGGTCTCGGCAACAAGGTCTGTTCCTTTTGCAAAACTTCTTAATTCCTCAACCTTCTCTACATCTTCTCCGCGGAAATTGCTACGCACCTCATTATCTTCTAGTGCAAATATTTTTTTGAGTTTTGAAAAATCTGGAATAAGCTTTGCAATATGGTCTGCCTGGTTGAGCGGTAAATCGAGTACCCGAGCCGTATCGCGTATAGCAGATTTTGCTGCCATGGTACCGTAAGTAACAATTTGTGCTACCTGGTCTGCGCCGTATTTATTAATAACATAGTCCATGACTTTACCGCGATTCTCATCGTCAAAATCGATGTCTATGTCGGGCATGGAAACGCGGTCTGGATTTAAGAAACGCTCAAAAAGTAGGTCGTAATGTATGGGGTCTACATTTGTGATACGCAAACAATATGCAACGGCACTACCTGCGGCAGATCCACGTCCTGGTCCTACGGCAACGCCCATTTCCCGTGCTGCTTTGATAAAGTCCCAGACAATAAGAAAGTACCCAGGATAACCCGTTTTTTCTATAGTCGCTAGTTCGAAGTCCAAACGTTCTTCTATTGCTGGGGTTATGTCGCTGTAGCGTTTTTTTGCACCTTCATAAGCGAGATGTTTCAGGTAGGCGTTCTCACCACGCTTACCACTATCTACTATGTCGTCACTATTTTGAAATTGCTCTGGAATGTCAAATGCTGGTAAGAGTACATCGCGAGCCAGGCCATACACCTCAACCTTGTCCACAAGTGCGGCGATATTTGTTATTGCCTCTGGAATGTCCTTAAAAAGATGCTTCATTTCTTGAGCACTTTTAAAATAATACTCTTGGTTAGGCAATCCATATCGGTAGCCACGGCCACGGCCTATAGGTGTAGCTTGTTTCTCATTGTCTTTTACACACAGTAAAATATCATGTGCATTTGCATCTTCTTTATGGATATAGTAGGTGTTATTTGTAGCTACTATCTTTGTATCATGCTTGCGCGCTAATCGTATTAAAAACTCGTTTGCACGGTCCTCATCTTCCTGACCGTGGCGCATGAGCTCTACATAAAAATCGTCTTTAAACTGTTTTTTCCACCACAGGAAAGCTTCTTCAGCCTGTGTTTCTCCTTCGTTTAAAATTTTAAAAGGCACCTCGCCGTACATATTGCCCGTGAGCACAATAAGCCCGTCTTTAAATTCCTCTATGGTTTTTTTATCTATTCTGGGCATGTAATAAAAGCCCTTTGTGTACGCAAGACTGGCCATTTTTGCGAGATTATGATAACCATCTTTATTTTTTGCTAGAATCACTATTTGATACCCGTTATCCTTGCGGGAGCGGTCATGCATATCCTCACAGACCTGAAACTCACAGCCTATAATGGCTTTTAGTGGTTTTTTATCAAGCTCGTTATCGCTATTGGAAAGCGAATTGTTATAGGAATTTACAGCTGTTACAAACTCAAATGCACCCATCATATTTGCATGGTCTGTCATCGCAACGGCTGACATGTCCTGGGCTGCGGCAGCGTTTACAAGGTCGACCGCGCTTGCAGTAGATTGTAAAATAGAAAACTGGCTGTGGTTATGCAGGTGGGCAAACGGCACCTCGCTCAGTTCGTCCAGATTCTCTCGTATTTCTTGTTTAGAGAGACCTGGTGCGGAATCCTTTTGCAGTTTACTCGATGCTTCTTTGAGATTCACGTGCGTAATTGCAACGGGTTGTATGGTCGTTGTATTGCTTTCGCGAAAGCGAACAAAGTACCCAACTCCTGCTTTTAATTGAACCTGCGTAAACTCCTCACGTCTAACCAACTCTAGGAAACAACGGGTCGTCGCGGCAACGTCTGCAGTGGCATTGTGCGCCTCGTTAAAGGGCATTTGAAATAAGAACTGGTGCAACTCTGTTAAAGTAGGCAGTTTAAACTTGCCACCCCGACCACCAGGCAGTTTACATAATTGCGCGGTATGCTCTGTACAGGTGTCTAAAACAGGCAGATCCTGTAATTTATTTGCAAGTTGTAACCGCTCAAACTCTGCACCGGTGACGTTTAAGTCAAATTTCAGGTTTTGCCCTACGACAAAGGTAGTTCTTGCAAGTGCCGCATTAAATCGTTCGAGAACGACCGCTAGCGGCAAGCCTCGATCTTGAGCGAGCGCGGTAGAAATACCATGTATGCGCTCTGCATCATATGGAATGTCAAAGCCCTCTGGCTTTATTAAATAATCCTGGCGCTCTAGGAGCTGTCCCAAGTCGTCATGCAATTGCCAGGCAATCTGAATCACACGTGGCCAGTTCTCCACATCCGTAAAGGGTGCGTCCCAGCGTTTAGGTAATCCTGTGGTTTCAGTGTCAAAAATTAAATACATATGCGGGAGACTAGTTGAGGTAATTTAAAATGGTAAAACCTTGTTAATGAGTGTATTATTAATTAAAAAGGAGCCCTAAACAGGATCTTAAAGGTAGCGCATTCGGTTGTTTTTAAAAAATAGAGTTATGAACAAAATGTACCTGCGCACATGAGAAAAACTCGCACTAGGCAGGCATTTTGTGCTATTTTTTTATAGGTATTTACAATGTTTTTTCGGAACTTTTCGCATCCTGTAGTAAACAGTGAATGCGGTCACTGTGTCCAGACTAAGACGTTATGATTAACGGTTGCTTTCCCTTTATTTATAATCTCTTCGCTATTTTCTATCGCCGTCTTCTCCCCTCGCAAGATTGCTTGAAGAACTACTTCCTGATTATCGCCTGAAAATGCATACTTCATATAGGTCTCCATACGATATCTATCACCAGTAACTGAAGTTCTGTTGGGGTGTCTTCGCTCCCGTTGCGGTTCGCAGGTTTTAGATCCTGTCCAAAATTATAGCGCTCCTGTGCATCTGTCTCAAAAAGACTTAGAATGTGGTACTTTTAAAGTGGCCTTTGGCTTGTTTATAACGAGCCTCAGCATCGTATTTTTTTTTCTAGTAGCTCGTTTAATTTTGTTACAATTTGCTCATTGTAGCTCGTCGTATAGGTTTTTAGATTGTCGTTATTCTACTAAGGCACAACAATACCCTAGTGGCTCCCAACTGATAAACAAGGTTCAAAAAATAGTAGAGACGTGAGACAAAACCTCTTAAAAACCCTTTAAAGTTAAAAGCTTCACATTATGCGCAAATTTTTAACCGTAAAAGACCCTGTTTGCACAAGGTCTTTGATAATTTAATCAGCTACAATAATCTAAGAACCACACATCTCGCAGTCGTCACCATTGCTGGCAGCTTCTTTTGCGACACGCATAATTTCTCTGTACTCTTCAGTACTCATTTCTGGTGTTTCAGCTACAACGTTTGTATTTATGAGCGTTGCTGCTGCAGCGTTCATTACTTTTGCAGCGGCTGGTGAATCATCGTCTATCGCGCGTGCGGAAGATACTTCTACGGCTACGGGTGCCGCTTTAACTTCTTTTTTAAGGGTGAACTTAATAGCGTCTACCGCTGCTTTTGTTCTCAGGTAGTACATACCTGTTTTCAATCCACTTTTCCATGCATAAAAGTGCATAGAGGTAAGTTTTGCCAGCGTTACACCTTCCATAAATAGGTTCAATGATTGCGACTGGTCTATAAAGTAACCACGGTGGCGGGACATGTCTATAATGTCTTTCATTTTCATTTCCCAAACCGTTTTGTATAGCTCCCGTAAGTCTGCAGGTATGGATTCTATATGTTGTATAGAACCGTTTGCACGCATGATTTCATTTTTGAGATTGTCATCCCACAAGCCTAAATCCACAAGATCTTTTAACAAGTGCTTGTTTACGACAATAAACTCTCCCGAAAGGGTTCTACGTGTGTAAATATTTGAAGTATATGGTTCAAATGCCTCATTATTCCCTAAGATTTGTGAAGTGCTAGCGGTAGGCATAGGTGCTACAAGCAAGGAATTGCGCACACCGTGCTCCATGACTCTCACTCTTAATGCTTTCCAGTCCCAGCGTCCACTTAGTTCCTCATCTTTTATATTCCACATGTTAAACTGGAACTCCCCTTGAGACATGGGTGAACCTTTGAAGGTAGAGTATGGTCCTTCTACAATCGCCATTTCTACAGAGGCTTCTACGGCAGCAAAGTATAATGTTTCAAAAATCTCTTGGTTTAATGCTTTTGCTTCATCACTTGTAAACGGTAAACGCAGCATAATAAAAGCATCGGCAAGGCCCTGTACGCCTAAACCTACAGGTCTGTGGCGCATGTTAGAGTTTTCGGCTTCTTTAACTGGGTAATAATTGCGGTCTATTACCTGGTTTAGGTTGCGTGTTACACGTTTGGTAACTTTATAAAGTGCATCGTGGTTAAACGCACCGTTTTCTACAAACATAGGTAATGCTATGGATGCTAGGTTACAGACAGCTACCTCGTCTGGCGAGGTATATTCCATTATCTCTGTACACAGGTTAGATGACCTGATAGTACCTAGATTTTTCTGGTTAGACTTGCGGTTTGCAGCGTCTTTGTAAAGCATGTATGGGGTACCAGTCTCGATTTGCGATTCTAGGATTTTGTCCCACAACTCCCTCGCTTTAATGGTTTTACGACCGCGACCCTCAGTCTCATATTTTGTGTACAGCGCCTCAAATTCGTCACCGTAAACATTATAAAGGTCTGGGCACTCGCTAGGACACATGAGCGTCCACGTGGTATCATCCTCTACACGTTTCATGAATAAATCTGACATCCACATAGCATAGAAAAGATCACGCGCACGCATTTCTTCCTTACCATGGTTCTTTTTAAGCTCTAGAAAATCGAAAATATCTGCATGCCATGGTTCCATGTAAATAGCAAAAGATCCTTTGCGTTTGCCACCACCTTGGTCTACATAACGTGCAGTATCGTTATACACACGCAGCATAGGGACAATGCCATTAGAGGTACCATTAGTGCCTCCTATATACGAACCTCTTGCACGTATATTGTGGATAGAAAGGCCAATACCACCTGCGCTTTGGGATATTTTTGCTGTTTGTTTCAACGTGTCATAAATACCTTCTATACTATCATCTTTCATGGTTAAAAGAAAGCACGAAGACATTTGTGGTTTAGGCGTTCCTGCATTAAATAAGGTAGGTGTTGCGTGCGTAAAATACTTTTTAGACATGAGCTCATAAGTCTCGATAGCAGCATCGAGGTCATGCGGGTGAATACCTACAGAAACACGCATGAGCATGTGTTGTGGACGCTCTGCAATTTTACCGTCTGTCTTAAGCAGATAACTGCGCTCTAATGTTTTAAAGCCAAAGTAATCATACCCGAAATCTCTATTGTAAATGATAGCAGAGTTTAATCTATCTGCGTTGTCCTGAATCACCTTATACACCTCATCACTGATCATAGGAGCTTTCTTGCCGTTGTTAGGATTTACGTATTCATATAAATCAGTCACCACTTCGGTAAAAGTTTTCTTTGTGTTCTTGTGCAGGTTTGACACTGATATGCGCGCAGCAAGTCTTGCATAGTCCGGGTGCGCTGTGGTCATGGTCGCAGCCGTTTCAGCAGCGAGGTTATCTAACTCACTAGTCGTTACCCCATCGTACAACCCGTCTATCACGCGCATGGCTACCTTTACGGGATCTACGTGGTTACTAAGACCATAACATAACTTGCGCACTCTGGCGGTGATTTTGTCAAACATGACTGGCTCTTTATGACCATCTCTTTTTAATACGAACATGCTGCTTTATAATTTTAAATTAAAAATAAGATTTCCAGCCCTTATATTTTACGAGTTAATGATTTGCATAACACCAACACTGTTATGACTGCGATATTTAATGATACAGCCTGAGCTGTGCTATTTTAAATGTTAGAGGTAGCTTCTAGAAGTCTGCGTCTAAAGAAAAAGAATCCACGGTACCTTTATTCTCGTTTACGCTATTCATGACGCCAGCCTTCTGGTACTCACCTACGCGCTTTTCAAAGAAATTTGTTTTTCCTTGTAGGTTAATCATGTCCATGAAATCAAACGGGTTTGTAACATTGTAAATAGACTCGCACTCCAGTTCATTTAATAACCTGTCTGTAACAAACTCCAGATATTGGGTCATTAATTTTGCGTTCATCCCAATGAGACTTGCCGGCAACGACTCTGTTATAAATTCCCGCTCTATATTAAGTGCGTCTACGATAATTTCTTTGATACGATCTTTAGGAACTTTATTCACTAAATGGTGGTTGTGCAAGTGCACGGCAAAGTCGCAATGCATCCCTTCGTCACGAGAGATAAGCTCGTTTGAAAAGGTGAGACCTGGAAGAAGTCCACGTTTTTTCAACCAAAAAATAGAACAAAATGCGCCTGAAAAGAAAATACCTTCTACGGCTGCAAATGCTATTAAGCGCTCTGCAAAAGAAGGGCTATCGATCCACTTCATGGCCCAGTCTGCTTTTTTCTTTATAGCCGGAAAGTGTTCAATTGCTTTAAACAACTGGTCTTTTTCTTTATTATCCTTAACGTAGGTGTCTATTAATAAAGAGTAGGTTTCAGAATGAATGTTTTCCATCATGATTTGGAAACCATAGAAAAATTTTGCTTCAGAATATTGTACTTCGTTCACGAAATTCTCCGCAAGATTTTCATTTACAATTCCGTCTGATGCTGCAAAAAAAGCAAGAATATGCTTTATAAAATAGCGCTCGTCTGCATTGAGGCTGTGCTCCCAGTCCGTGAGGTCTTGATGCAGGTCTATTTCTTCGGCAGTCCAGATACATGCCTGTTGTTTTTTATACCACTCCCAGATATCATCATGTTGAATAGGGAAGATTACAAATCGGTTTGGATTTTCTTGTAAAATAGGTTCTAGTGTAGCTTGCGTGTTGTCCATATTGTGTGTATTATCATTACTCGTGAATCACAAAGATGACAAATCTTTTAGGGTTAAAACAGCTAAATCAATTTGTGTTTTTCACAAGTTTTCAACATGATAGTTTTCAAACCAAATTATAATATTTTGTTAAACAAAATAAACAACCTTTTGCTTTCCAGATACTTAAGACAGAAAGCGCTTAAAGCAAAAAACAACAAACCGCAGCTTGTAAACCCGCGATTTCAGAAGTGATTAGGCATCTTTTGGCGATATTTTCTTACATGCTTGCTTTATAAAAATCTCAAAAAGTTATACACGCTTTCGTGAAAGCAACATACCAAAAATCATTTTTCTGAACGCAGATTTACAGTTATCGCAAATCATTTTGGACAATTTCTTCCAGCTCTTCATACCAAGAAAGACCAAATTTACGAATCAACGGTTCCTTGAGAAACTTATAAACCGGAACGCTCAATTCCTCTCCCAGCGAGCAGGCAGCATCGCAAATATCCCATTTGTGGTAATTTACGGCCTTAAAATCTGTGTACTCCTGTATTCTCACGGGATATAAATGACAAGAAATGGGTTTATAGAACTGTGTGGCACCATCGCGATAGGCCGCCTCAATCCCGCAGAGCGCGGTGCCGTCTTCTTTAAAGGTGGTATAAGCACACTCTGCACCATTTATGAGCGGCGTTTCAAGTGCGCCGTCCTCACGCTCGACCCAGGTGCCTTGGGATTCTATGGCGGCAATACCTTCTTCACGCAAATAGGGCTTTATTTTTTCATACTCCCGATCTAAAATGTCGAGCTCTTTTTGCTCCAAGGGCGCCCCAGCCTCACCAGCAATACAACAAGCACCTTTACAAGCCGTAAGGTTGCATATAAATTGCTTTTCTAGTAAATCGTCTGAAACAATGGTTTTCCCTAGTTGGAACATGAAATGTGCGTTTTATGAAGCAAAGATACGTTTTAGTGCTTAGTCTTTCAGTTTGAGCGTATTTGAGGTTTGGGTGCTTGCTGTTAATAAAAAACCTTGAGCAACTTGTTTTGGTTATAACCCTGCCTACTGGCAGGCAGGTTATGACTCCGTGCTTCTGATTTTTGAGCTACGCGGTATTTTCTTTATTAGGTAGTGTTTGGCATTTAGTATGTAGCGGTTAGAGATGACAGATGCGATGTGAAGTATTTTTTTAAGTTAGGACCCTGCCGGCAAGCAGGTTATGACTTTAGACTTATGATTTTTGAGCTGCGTACTATTTTCTTTAGTATGTAGCTGGTAGAAATTAGAGATGAGAAATGTTGAGTTTTTGAGACGTGAGGAGTCCTTTTAATTAGAACCCTGCCAGCAGGCAGGTTATGAGTTCAGACTTATGATTTTTCAGCTGTGGAGTATTGAGTTAAGTTTGTTTTTACTTTTACCCCTACTTTCTCAAAACCTGAAAGTTGTTTGAAACAATACATACCGCGGTAAAAGCCTGTACGATATCGTAGATGAGGCAAAGTCGTTTACAAAACTGTTGCTAAATTGCTGAATATTTGCGAGATTGCGTGCGGTAAGACCATAACTCCAGTTGCTTTTTTCTTTGCTGTAGCGCAGGTCTGCATCTATAAAATAATAAGTGTCATTACCTTCATTTATATTACCAAAATAAAATCGCTCGCCTTTTACAATCGCCGTGATACGCTCTGTAAAACTAAAGGATAAGTCTAAAAACGTGCGGTTATTTAAAAAACTATTTGCTTGCGTTGTGGCTACTTGCGTCCAGTCATAATCTGTGCCAACATGGTAATTAAAAAAGCCCGAAAAAGCGGAGCGCATTTCTGCACCGCCGCTTACGGTAGTTTGCTCTACGTCGCGCAGATCAGAATTATTAATGACGTTTTTAAAGTTGCTGCGCCCCAGCGCGCCGCGCAGTTTCAGGTTTGAACTTATGTTTTTAAAATAATAGTCGGTTGTGAGGTTTAGGTTTATGGCCTCGCGGTCTTTAATAACAATGGTTGTGGATTGGCTAAAATTTTGTGCCAGCACGCTGTTTGTAGAGAAAAAATCGTGGTTTTTAGTATAGTTTATAGATGCGGTTGCAAAGAACCTATCTGTCCAGTTTCCTAGCGTGTAAGTGGCATTAAGGTTTGTATTATCTAGCTGATTAAAATCGCCAGCACCCCGATTAAACGAGCGGAAACCTGTTAAAATAAACTGGTCATAAACCTCTAGCAAACGAGCATTTGTGCGGTTTTGTGACGCGCTAAAACTCACGTTATTACGCCTGTTTATTTCATAATTTATTTGCAAACTTGGGTTTATAAAAAAGACGTTTTGGCTACTGCTGCTCGTTGCAAGCTGCAAATCGTTTGAGATAAGATGCGTGTCTAGCGCACCCGTAATTTTCCAGTCTTGCAGGTTTACGAGGTATTTTCCTTGGGCAAACAGGTCGTTTACGGTGTAACGTGTACGGTTCTGGTAGCCTTGTGGTGTTGTGGTGGTTTGTCCGTTTTCGCGAAAGCGTAACTCATTATCCAGACCATCTATTCTTAAGGTATTTCCTACTCGCAACTCTACCAAGTTACCGTTTTTCTTGCGGTCTAGATAATGACCCTGCATACCTGCAAAGGTCATGCGGTTGTTAACAACCTGATTTACAGCGTCGGGATTTGTGGTGGACGGAAAAAGGTCTGCAAAAAAGTACTGGTTTACATCATATTCCTGTGGCGATTCCTCGTGTAGCACGCGCGCGGTGGCAAGAAAAACCTTACTGTCTGTAAGCCTGTTGGTGTAGGTAGAAACGTGCTCGTAGCGAGAGGTCGCAGCGGTAAGACGTTCTAGAGTCGAAACGCCGTTAAAATCTAGGGCAGCACGCGCCTGCTCGCTACCGTCATTTATGGTGGTAATGGACTCTAGTGTGGCGGTTTTAGAGATGTCATAATTTAACTGCAATTTTCCAAAAGTGGTGCGGTCGCTGTTGCGCAGGCTATAATCCTCGACATTTGTAAAGTCGGTATCGTTTGCAAAAAAGGTGTTTGCGCTGTTGCGGAAAAAGTCTTTGCGGTTCCAGTTAAAAAAGCCTAGCGTTTTAATTTTAAGCGCTTTGGTCGGGTTAAAGATTGCGTTAAGCGATAACAACTGGTCGTTATTAAAATCTGACCTGCTGCTTTTAAAATTGCCCACGCCACCATTAATACCCAGTATTTTATTAATTCCTAAGTCGCCGCCTAGATTTCCTGGCTCGTTAAATCTAAAGGTATTCATAAGATGCGAGATGTCGCCCGTGGCGTCCACACCTATGGTGTTTGCATTGCCTAGAAAATAATATTTATTTTTCTTACCAAAAGACATGAGGTTAAACCTGCCCTGGTAAAAATTTTGCATTAACACATCTTGGCTCACGTCTATGTTACCAAACCATTGCTGTTTTGCGTCGTCGTCTAGCGTTAAATTAAGTGCAACTTTGTCGCTTTCTTCTACGCCTTTAAGTAGTTTATTATTAGAATAGCGCTTTAAAATTTCTATGTTTTTAAGCGGACTTGCAGGCATGTTTTTGGTTAGCATTTTGTAACCGCGCTCAAAAAAGTCGTCCCCTTCTATCATTATTTTTTCTACCTCAACATTGCCTACTTTTACAGTTCCATCGCTCTCTACAGTAAGTCCAGGGATTTTTTTAAGCAAGTCCTCGAGCACTTGCTCGTTACCTGTGGCAAAGGCTTTTGCGTCTATGATAATGGTGTCTTCTTTAATGCGTATGGGCAGATCTGCATTAATAATAATCTCGTTAAGCTCGAGCTGACTTTCTTCCATAACCACGTCTAGCTTGTAGCTGTCTTGCTGCGGTGTAACCGCTAGTGGCAAAACCACTTTACCATAAGAAAGCGAGGAAAATGTAAGGCTATAAGCACCCGGCACCGGTGTTTTAAGCGTGTAAAAACCTTGCTCATTTGTCTGTGTGTAGGACACAATGCTACTGTCTTGCGCTTTTTTAAGAATAACGGTTGCAAAGGCTATGGACTCACTGCTTGAACTGCGCGCTGTGCCGTTAATTTGAGCAACCATAAGGTAACTGCATAAAAAGACCAAAACACCTAAGAGTTTAGGTGTTTTGTGGCTACTCACAATAAATTTATTTGAGATAAACAAAGTATTTAGTTTGGGTTAAAAATTTCGATTCCTGGTTCACGGCAATTGTCACAAATTTTATAGGGTGTTAATGGTGGAGCGTACTTTGCATGAAATAATTTATTGTCTATTTCTATTAATTCATTTTCCCTTTTCAAAAAGTCTTGTAGTGAATATATAGTAGTATTCAAAGGTGTTAAATCATTAATGACAACTGCACTATTGCCATCATAAGTAATAGAGGTCGCTTTAAAACTAACTTGTTGATCAACGGAATCTATAGTAAGTATTAATCCAGGAAGACCACTAAATTTATATGGGCCTGCTGGAATGGGAATTTCTTTAGTGTACCAAGCTACATAATCTCTACCTCTAAAATTAAGTGTTGCTTTATCACATATAAAATCGTTAATTAACTTCTGTTCATTTGTCAAGACCCAATTAAGGCTCACTGTGTCTTTTACATAATGCAACTTATCCGAAACATTTTTCATGAAAACGACACCCATAGTATCATAATCACTATAATAAAATTCTGGCGTTTTATTTGACGGTTCCCAGTGAATCATTGTAGCGGTTTTATTCTCACCTTCTGAAGATCTTCCAAGTAAGCTTCCTTTTATTTCGGGTCGTTTTTCAACGCAAAGAGCATTAATATTACTAGCTTGCAATGTATAGAAACGCTGCCATTTTATTGAAAAGTTAGTATCTAAAACATATTCAACTTTGACTGTTTTCGTGCTAGTTTGAGCTAAACAACTCAAACCAACAAGAAAGATAAATGGCAGCATTTTATTCATTCTCTTGGGGCTATCACTACTACCGCAGGCAATGTGTCGTAAAAAACATCGGCACAACTAATTTCAACCCAAGGTGTACAATTTCTACGCTCACCATTTACATACTTACAAGTTCTTTCGTAACAACGCAATTCGTCAAATAAATACTCAATAACAGTATCAGTCTCATCAGTTGACTCTAACGAAGCAATAGAAGTAATTAAATCAATTTCGACTTCACTAGTCGCAAACCCGATGGAACAAACAGCGAAAAACGCTGCAAAAACAAATTTTTTCATAATCTAAAGTTTTAAAATTATATTACGAATTACGGAATTACGGAATTACTGAATTACTATCCTAATTTTTTTACAACTATTTTTAATTTATTTTGTGATTATCTTTAAAAAATGAGCTTTTGCTAGCGATTGCTGTTTAGAAAGTTAAGTTGTTGAAAAAGGTATTTTATAGTGGTTTGTAGCAATTACTTTTTCTTTTTGTCATTTTCTGGGATTTCCCATTCGTAAATTAGCTCCAAACCAAATTTTTGAATAGAAGATTGAATCTCAGTTCCAACTTGGACTTTGCCATCTGAATTAACACTATTAATGAGACTTTTAAGCCTAGCATCACCAATTCTTAAACGCTCAGCCGAATCCCTATCAATGCATTCTATATAGGACTTAAAAGTTTTTACTTTCAAATAATTAGGAATTCTAAATTTAGAATAATCTATACCATAAATAGTTTTGAGAGACGAAGCTATATAACGAAAATCTCCATCAAGCGATGACATTTCTAGAACTAAACCAGGTAAACCAATAATTTTATAAGGGCCTAATGGCACAGGAATTTCTTGTGTGAAATACACTTTGATAGGTCTTCCGCGATAGACACCTAATGCTTCCTCACACTCATGCCCCATAATAATTTTATTAACACCAGTTAACTTCCAATCTATAGGTGGTATTGAATCTAAAATCACTACTTTTCTGCCACTCTCGCAATCCTTTGCGATTTTAAACTGCTTATTAGACCCTACTCTACCTATAGTAAATGGTTCCAATACATTTTCATGAAACCCGCTGGTTTTTTTCTGCCATTCCGAAGTGTTTATCGTTTCTACATGTTGATACCTATAGATTGAATCCGTAAAAATTAATCTTAACTCAAATGTACCAATATCGTTTTGAGATTTCAGAGGTATATTATTGTAAACAATATAATTAACCTCTAAAGCCTGTTGTTGTTTTTGAGCGTACATGCAGTTAGAGAACAAACCAATTAAAAGGTATATTCCAAAATTAAAATGTACTTTATTAAAGATTACTTTCAATTAACACGTGTTTTAAGATTAATAAGGTTTAAGCGTAGGATTGTTTAGAGATGAGCCAGATTGACAAGAAAGATCGTCGTAAGCTGAACTTTGATATCCAAATTGACTTTGCAGAGATCTGCAAGAGGACTGTGATTGCGTTTGGATAATGCGAATTTCAGCTCTTAAATCGCCATTTTGATTGTAATAAAAATTAATCAAATTACAATTGCAAAATTCAAACAATTCCTCATCATTAACTGGCAAGTTTTCGGTAGATACCGTTTTGATTTCATTAAAATTAGAAGCAACAAACCCACTGCTCATCATAAAAACAGCTGCTAAAGCAGCAAAAACAAATTTTTTCATAATCTAAAGTTTTAAAATTAGATTACTAATTACGGAATTACGGAATTACTGTGCACGTATTTTAGTGATTATTTTATGTTAAAAGTGCTTTATTTTTAAAATGGCAGGTTTTACTGGGTGTTGGTGGTTAGGTGATAACGTTCATTTATGAGTATATAACCTGTTTTAAGCGAAATTTAATTTTTCTTTTTGTCATTTTCTGGGGTTTCCCATTCGTACACGAGTTCAATACTTAAGTTTGTGATCGTAGATGTCATGCTAACTCCGGCTGGTAATCTTGCCTGTTCGGCTTTCATATTTTCTGCCCTAATAGCTTTATTGATATTTTGAAATTCAAACATGTTTATTCTAGGACTTTTTATTAGATCTAAATTAGGTATGTTGATATCCTGTTTGGTTTTATCAATAGTTTCTATTTTTACTGCAACCCAGCGATGTAAATTATCCTTTTCTTGATTGCTTATTTCTAAAATTAATCCAGGCAAGCCCTTAAACTTATACGGACCAAATGACAGAGGCATTTGTGTAGTAAAATAAGCGATATAATCCCTACCTCGAAATCTAGTGGTTGCCTTTATGCATTCAAAGTTATTAATCGTCTTTTTGCTATCATTATCAATAATCCATTCAAATACAACAGTTGAATCTTTTACAATGTAGGGTTGCTTATTCACAGACATCGTACTTATTAAAATATTATTGTCTTTAGATGAAGAAAAATACATGTGCTTACCAGTCATATAATTTACCGTTGGTAGCGTGTAGGCATCATCCTTTTTTGTTATTTCACCAACTACATTAGAAGCATTGTTTGGCTGCCTAACGTAGACGGCCTTAGAATTATCTACCAAAAGTTTCTCTAAGGTCGTAAAAGAGTCATCAAAATACGTATACTCCACAATAGCACTAACTCCTTCCTTTTGCCCATATATTAAGGCAAAAGGAAGGAAAAATAGTACCAATGCTAATTTATTTCCAAACATTCTATTGAATTACCATTTTGATTTACCCGCAATTAATAATTCCGCGTGCATGCCTGCTCTACTTTCGCACTCTGTTCTGTCCTCTGCATAAAAGGAATAGTATTTAGTTTCCTGCCGCATACGTCGTTGCTCGTCAATGTACGACCTTGTAACACCGTACCTGCACATGCCACCGTCTTCAAGCAATAGTGATGTTGCGAATTCCGAGTTAGTAGTTGAAGCAAACCCGCTACTCATGATAAAAACAGCTGCTAAAGCAGCAAAACAAATTTTTTCCTAATCTAAAGTTTTAAAATTGGATTACGAATTACGGAATTACTGTGCACGTATTTTAGTGATTATTTTATGTTAAAAGTACTTTTATTTTTAAAATGGCAGGTTTTACTGGGTGTTGTTTCTTAGATGGGTACGATAACAACGGCGACTAACACGAAATATATATCAGTGGACAACTTATTTATCAAAAAAAAATAACATCAAAACCTACTCCAGAACCCTACCCAAGACCTGTACTGCAAGTTTAGGTCGAGTTATTTTATAAAAAGGTACTGAAGAAGTCCACGAACTTTCTCCTGCATATTTGTACATATAATCCCATTCCGCGCCGTTTGTAGCGCATTTTAAATAGGGATTTAAACTAAAGCTTGTCGCATCTTCATCTACCTGGTTTTCTGGCAAAAATCTGTTTACGAGTAAATAAAACTGTCCATTAGGCACGGTAAAATCGTTAAAATTAAGACGTATATTTTTGCGCAAGTCTTCTATGTTTGTAATTATAATGGGCGACGCCAGGGGTAAACCCAGTTCGTGGTCGTTTGTCACACTAAACGGTTGAAAGGTTATGGTCCCCAACCTCGCATTACCGACCTTCATTTTAATGGGAACTATAAGTTCTTCTATGGACCCTCCATCTTTTACGTACACTTTAAACCCATAGCTACCCAAATAGCTCAAACCCATTAATAACGAGCTTTCCTGATTGTCACCCAACTCTGCAGGTTTCTTTGCGGTTAAGGTAATCACATCCAGCGTGGTTAAGTCGGCAGTTAAAAGTGTGATCTGTTTTACGGCTGCAACTACAAGCTTTAAAGGAACATACCCCAGTCGTTCTAGATATAACGTGTCTGTTACCGAAGCGTTTATTTTAAACACCCCTAGCTCATTTGTAATAGCATACGCTCTATTTGTAATATTTACAACGCTCGCTAGGTCCAGAACCTCGCCCGTTTGCGAGTCTTTTAATAGACTAGAAACACTGCTTTGCGCATAGCTTGTAAAAGCAGCGAAAAGCAAACAAATGACACAAGTTGTAAAACCAATTTTCATAATATCTATAGAAACCTAGTGCAAATGTAAGTTGCACGCTTCGATAAAACCGATTACACACTATTTTAACATCTTAAAGTTTTTACAAAACAAAACACCAAATCATTTAATAAGCCTATTTTTGCACGCTCTAGCAAAAGCTAGATTAATAACTAGCTATGAATGAGTTTCTTAACCTAATTAACTTTAAAGAGATTTTTACCGCAAGTATGGTTTTGTTTGCGGTTATAGACATTGTGGGCAGCATTCCCATTATTGTAGATCTAAGGCGTAAAATAGGGCATATAGAAAGTGAAAAAGCCAGTGTCGTTGCTGCTATACTTATGATTTTGTTCATGTTTGTAGGCGAGAGTATATTAAACCTGATAGGAATAGATGTAAACTCGTTTGCGGTAGCAGGTGCGTTTATTATCTTTTTTATCGCGCTGGAAATGATTTTAGGAATCACTCTTTACCGCGACGAACAGCCTGAAACCGCTGCAATCATACCTATAGCATTTCCATTAATTGCAGGTTCTGGTACCTTGACCTCTATTTTATCGCTACGCTCAGAATATGCTTCCATTAATATAATTATCGCTATTGTAGTGAATATTATCTTTGTTTACATTGTATTGAAAAACTCCGGCCGCATAGAAAAGTTCTTAGGTAAACAGGGAATCAATGTGGTGCGTAAGATTTTTGGCGTTATATTGCTTGCAATTGCCGTAAAGCTATTTACGTCTAATATTAAAGAATTGTTCTAATGAAATATATTGTCTACCTTCTTTTAGTTCTTGCAGTGGCAAGTATGGTGTTTAACACGATCCAATTAGATTTCTCGAACCTGCTAGAAGGCAATAGCCAGATTGCACTTATCAGCATTTTTGCTGCGCTTTGTGTCGCAGTACTTATGGTTATTATGATTATGGCTTACCGGATTCAGGATAAGCAGAACGAACTTTAACTGGTAGTTTTTAATTAATCTATTGTAGGTTATCCTAAGGTTGCGCTTTGGGAACCCCTCATTTGGTAATTAGGAAATCCTCAATACGTCATCGGCAAGTTTCAAACAGCTGGCACTGTATTAGCCAAGGTCCCAAACCAAAGGTTGCGTATTGAAAATCAAAAATGCCTTTGTTCCATATTCAAAAAAACCGGTAGCCAGCAAATTCAGATCTGAACAATAAAATCAGACGTCATAAAAAGTTGAATTAAAAATACTA
>Ga0222709_1000040_pt1 | contig 59024 bp, 50 predicted proteins | sample AntAcemetage1692_FD_179822 | JGI IMG/M metagenome (GOLD analysis project Ga0222709, IMG submission 179822) | Saline water microbial communities from Ace Lake, Antarctica - #1692 | ecosystem: Environmental > Aquatic > Non-marine Saline and Alkaline > Saline | place: Antarctica: Ace Lake...
CGCTGGGTTCAAAACAAGGATACTTACGAAGATCACTTCATTGACAATAATTCAACTCATAAACTTAAGGCAAGGTAAGAAAATCAACAACTTAAAAACCTGCATTGTCTAAATGCACTACGGGTACAGTTTACAACGTTTCCGTATTCTCATGGGATTTTCAAAATTAATAGCAATAATTTTTCTTGTATCTCTCTCGTTTGCTTGCTCAAAAGAGTATGTGGCATCGAGCGGCTATCTTGACATGAAAGTTGACCAAAAAGCTTTCGTTAGTAATAGTGTTTATGGTCAACTCTATAAGGATAAAAGTACAGACGGTATTCATTTTCAAAATAGATACATTTTTGGTACAGATAACCTAAAAGATAATGGCTTCAATTTCAGACTTGAATTGACATCTGACCCAAATGATAGCTCTTTGAAATTTTCTAATGATCAGTTGAATAATATCATACTAACTCTTTTTGGAGAGCAAAATAACTCAACGTACTTTTTTAGTGAAGGTTATGCAGATATAATTCAAGGAGGTAGTGGTAGCAGTGAATCAATAATACAATTCTCTATCAAACTGAAAGAAAATAGGACAGACTCACTTGTATTGTTAGATGGAACTTTTAATGTTAAAAACATCGAACAATATGATTCAGAAGTTGCTATATCTAAGCCTTGATTGATTAGCCAGTATCTTTTTAGAGCAGATTTTACCCATTAAATTTTTGATAAAACAAAGGAGATAATTTGAAGAGAGATTGAGGGAAAAGATACACAACTTGGAGTTTATCTTAGCGATCCACGAAACCAAGAGGAAAAAGAAGGGAACGGCAAAAACGCCGCTCCCTTTTCACTTGTACATCGGCGAACGCTATCGCTGGCGGGTTGCACTCCTGCATTGCCCGTTTCCTATTCACGCTCGTCACTAAGATACAGTCAGATTTGTTCATTTTTCAACTTGGAATTTTGGGAAAGCTTTATATAACAGCGATCCAAACCAAAATAAAAACAAGTATGGAAAAATGGGAGCATTTACCCCAAGAACAAGAAGGTAATTATATGTTCAGCGGTCGCTGGCTAATGAGCAGTGAAGTCAGTGATAAACTGCACGGCATTGAGATTCAGCATATCATTAATGATGTATCAAGAGCCGTTAAAGAACAAGACGGAATTTGCGGGTTGCAAATCTTTGTCAACAAAGAGGGCGTAAAAGTCTATGCTATTTACTCAGTTGACTGGGATCAGTTGGAGTCGGGGGAGTTTAATCCCAGCGACATCAATCATAACAATAATATCATTTGCTTCCCGCATGAACGCTAATTATCTAAAGGCTCGTTGGTTCAACGAGCCTTTTTGTATAACTGTACAATATCGATGTTTACTGGTTTGTAATAGTTACCTATTTATGTAAAATACACTTGCCCACTGGTTGGGCAGTGGGCGTATTTATTTCTTAACTATGCCCTATGAATGAAGTGATCCAGTTACTTCTGATTCTAATGATTCTTGATAGGATGGAAAAGATGATGAAGTAAACAAAAACCCCTATTTGCAGTAGGGGTTTTTAAGCAGGCATATTTAATAGACTCGGTTGAAAAACGTTTTGAGTTCCATCGGAGCGTTATTTATCGCTGTCTTCTATTAATATATCACTCCTACAGAGTTTTGCTAAACCATTATAAGGTGGTCGAAGGGGGGGGGGGGGAATCGCCTATTCTACGATTCATTAAACTTCATAATCCTAAATTCCTTAAAAGTCTCTCCACCACGTAGAGCTTGGCTTTTCTTCTTTGGTGAGGTCAATTGATTGTCCAATCTTGGGAGTGACGAGCGGCATATTTAGTTTTGCGGCGGCTTTGGTGACGCGTTCTACGGGGTCAGTCCACTCGTGAAGGGCGAGCGTAAAGGCTCCCCAGTGAATGGGCATCATTTGTTTCGTTTGAATATCAACGGCGGCCTGAGCGGTTTCTTCGGGCATCATGTGAATATTATCCCAGTTTTCGTTGTATTGTCCGCACTCCATCATCGCAAAGTCAAACGGTCCGAAGCGTTCTCCAATCTCTTTAAAATGAGGTCCGTAACCGCTGTCTCCGCTGAAGAAGAGGTTTAACGAATCGGTTTTGATAATCCATGAACTCCATAATGTCGAGAAACGATTGGTTAATCCACGACCAGAGAAATGTCGGGCGGGAGTACAGATAAACTTGATTTCCTCCAAACTTATTTCCTCCCACCAGTCTAGTTCACTAATATTTTCGGCGGGAACGCCCCACGCCCGCAGGTGATTTCCAACGGCAAGCGGCACGTAGAAATGCTTTACTTTATCTTTCAACTTTAACACCGAACCGTAATCGAGGTGGTCATAATGATCGTGCGAAAAAATGACCGCATCAATTATCGGAAGTTTTTCAACGGCAATCGGAAGTTCTTTGCTGTACCGCTTCGTTCCCAACGCTGGAATGGGCGAAGGGGAATCCCCAAACATCGGGTCAATTAAAATGTTCTTGTCGTTGATTTCCAGTAAGAAAGTCGAATGCCCGAACCAAGTAAGTTTTGCCGGATGGTTTTTTACAATGTCGAGTGAATCAATTTTAAGCACCGGAATTGGGCGTTCGGGTTGGCGGTTTTCGGCTTTCTTGAGGTATTCCCGAAGCACGATCATTCCTTTGCTGAAATCCATGGTCATGTCGGTGGTAATGAGGTTTTGGAATTTTCCGTCGGAAAAATGACCTGATTTTTCGTACACCGATACTTGTTCTTTGGAAGCGTCACCGCCAAACTGCGGGCTCAACTTTATAAACAAAAAACCGCCGATGGCTACGGCGAGAACGAGTAGTAGAATAGTTAGCATGAGGTATTTGAAAAACTTTTTCAATGAGGTGTGAATTTTGCGTTTGACAAACTCAACAAATAAGTGGTGGAGAAAGTGCGGGTGGCGGTCATCTCTACTTTCTAAAGTGTTGATTTTAAACTATTCTGGTGTCTGTCAGCAGGTTAGTTTTATAAAATTAGTAGGATTCCCCTTTTGGCGACCGTCGCTTGGTAGCAAGTACAGATTCTTGATGTATTTTTTAGTTTCAGCGGAACGACTTTGTATTTACGACGATGTGAATGAGACCTATTTATTAGGTCATCCCGATGGGACTTACAAAGCTCTTTTTGTAATTCTATTGCTACTAAAATGTTGCACCGATGTTGCTTGCTTCGACATTAGCATTGTTGCCTTATGTTAGGGATAGCGATTCTTTGTTTTATTTAAATATTTTAACTGTCAATACCGTGTTTATATTTCTAATCGCATTTCCAGAAAATTCGGCTTGAATCCAGTTTTTAAATAGGCTTTTTTGGCCATTATATTTTCATCGTACACTTCTAACCGAACTTCTGTTAGGTTTTGACTTCTAGCCCAATCCATGAGCCCGTGTAAAATTTTTTGGTTTATACCTTGTCCGCGAAATGACGGTTTTACATACATAAAGCCCAAGTAGGCATATTCTGCATATTTCTGGTATGGCTTGGCTGGCAAAATCTTTGCGTAACCAGAACCCACAATTTCATTATTAGTTACAGCTAATAATACTTCGGCTTTCTTTGATCTGATAAGCTCAATTAAGTCATAATAATGAATTTCGCCCTCTTTTAAAGTAGTGTCAAAAGGCCTTTCAACATCTACTATCCCTTGTTCAAAACTTAGCAATATTTCAATGTCAGTTTCAACTGCTTTGCGTATTTCTATAACCACTGCGTTAACTATTTTGATTAATAACTTATTTAAAATCAGGGATATACGATAATGACTATTAAATAATTAGGATAGACAGGTAGAAGCCAGTTTTGTCAAAATGCGTATGTATTTGGTATTGATGCTATTGCCAAAAGTAACTTTATTTTTGGCATTCTAAGCAGATGGTAAATCAAAACTACTTCACAACCAGTATCTTCCGCTCAAAGACGGAACCTACTAAAATAGCTTGTTTACCATTCGGTTGAATGTAAGGTGCGGCAACGCTTCCACCCGAAAGTTTAGAACCGTCGTCGGTATAAACGGTTTCTTGGGCAAAAGTTTTTTCGGTTTTGTTGTACGTTAATTTTAGAATAACCGTCGGGGACAATTTGGTACTATCTTTTGAATACCCCAAAAACTTTAACAGTTGCGGATGACATCCAATATAAAGGTTTCCAGTTTCGTCGAGTTCTATATTATCAACGCCAACTCCGGTGTCAAATACAGTTTCTTCTCTGAGCGTATTATCCGCTTTGATATTGTAAACGAGTACTTTATTCACGTTTGTGGAAGCAACAAACAGCTTCCTGCCATCTTTTGAGGTGTGAATCCCGTTGGCGTAAGGAATTCCCGTAACAACAGTCTTGCCGCTATTTCCGTCAAAATAAACTACGTTTCCCGTCCCGATTTTTAGGAAATCCTTAGCCGTTCGTATGAAACCTTTGGCATCGTTATGGTCATTCGTTAGATAAAACTCAGTGGGAGATACGGCGTGAATATCGTTCGGGCTTACGAATTCGGTTGACTTAAAAGTATCGAGATGTTTTAGCGAAGTACCTTCTATTTTAAAGCGTTCAATCGATTGACCATCTGATCGGTGAGAAATCACAAATAGAAATTTAGTAGAGTCATTTTCTGCAAATAAAGAAATGCCGTGTGGCCTGAAATCCTGCTTTGGAAAATCTGCGGTGAGGTTGATAAACTTGTTTCCAGAGGCATTGATATCGTATAAATAAATATCTCCTCTTGACTGAAAATTCCTTCGGTCGTGCGATGAGACATAGGCATATCCTGTCGCAGCGTCGATGGTAATGTCCTCCATTCCCGGAGGTCCTGCAATGACGTTTACGTTCGCACCTTGAGTTGTCTCATAAGATTTAAAGACGTTTGCTTTGAGTAACGTATAAACCACGTAAGCTCCAATCAGTGCTATTATTACGGGGAGAACGTACCTTTTCTTCATAGTTTTTGGGTGAAATGTTGCCTAATATAGCGGTTTAATTCGCTTTATCGTGGCTGGAACAGGAATTTTACACCATCAATCAAATAACAATACACACCTTTATGAAAAAGTGATAGCTCTCCTTTTGGTAGTTGCAGAATTAACCGCTATTTATTTAACTTCAATGTAGGGTATCAAGATAATGAGAGAAGCAAATAAGTAAGAAACGCATCAATCGGATAATTTTCCAACTAAATGGCATTATCTTGAGGGAATTTCTCAATTCAACCTCTTATAATAAATGCCACTTTTACTTACTCTCGCTGGAATCTTGTGCTTGGTACTTTTAATTGCCATTCTCAAATTCGACACATTCATATCATTTATTCTTGTTTCAATCGGACTTGGCTTAGCCGCTGGTCTTGACGCTGATACCATCGGAGAATCAATCAAAACCGGAGTGGGAGGGACGCTCGGTGAGCTAACGCTAATCATAGGTTTCGGGGCAATGCTCGGAAAACTTGTTGCTGAAAGTGGAGCCGCTCAACGAATTACTGACTCGCTAATTCAATTATTCGGAAAAAAATATTTGCAATGGGGACTCGCATTAGCGGGCTTCATTATCGGAATTCCGCTTTTTTACAATGCGGGATTTATTATCGTTGTACCCCTCATTTTTGCCATCACCGCTTCAACGGGAATGCCACTACTTTACGTTGGAATACCGATGCTTTCGGCTCTTTCGGTGGCTCACGGTTATTTGCCGCCGCACCCTTCCCCCGCCGCCATTGCTTTACAACTCAACGCTGATTTGGGAAAGACATTGTTGTACGGAATTATTGTTGCCATTCCTGCTATTGCCATAGCAGGGCCGCTTTTTGCCAAAACCCTGAAAAATTATAATCCCGTCATTGACCAAACGCTTTTTGGCACAAAGCCCATCCCGAAAGAAAAGCAACCGAGTTTATTAGTGAGTCTTTTCGTAGCTTTATTACCCGTTTTTTTATTGACAATTTCTTCGGGTATCAAAGGGTATTTTCCTGATAGTCAGTTTATTTTGTTACTAGCTTCAGACTATATTGGAATGCTAGTTTCGGTTTTAGTTGCCATTTACTTTTTAGGAATTCGACAAGGGTTGACTTTACAACAAACTAGTAAACACCTCGAAGAAGCATTTAAAGGAACGGCAATTATCTTGTTGATTATCGCTGGAGCTGGAGCGTTGAAGGAAATTATGACCGCCAGTGGGACAAATCAATACATCGGTGAACTACTCGAAGGCGTGAATATAAACCCACTTATTCTGGGTTGGGCAATTGCCGGATTAATCAGAATTTGCATCGGTTCGGCTACCGTGGCGGGACTTACCGCCGTGAGTATTTTGGCTCCACTCATTCAATCACAAGCGGGAATTGTCCCTGAATTGATGGTACTTTCCATCGGAGCGGGAAGTCTGATGTTTTCTCACCTCAACGATGGCGGCTTTTGGCTATTTAAAGAATACTTCAATATGAGTATAAAAGATACGCTCAAAACTTGGACGGTCATGGAAACTATCGTGTCGGTAGTTGGATTGATTGGTGTATTGATTTTGGACGCTTTTCTGTGATAATCTAAATTCTTGTATCTCCACTTTCAAATTTTCAGAAAATTGCAAAACATCAAAGAACTATTCGTCAAATTCCCGCACGTTGGAAAAGTGGAATGGGTAAGCTTTCGACCTGAGAAAAGGGGTGAAATAAAAGTTGCTGATGCCATTTCTGTTTCACCAGAAGACGGTATCGAAGGAGACCATTATTCTGGTAAAAATCGCAAACGGCAGGTTACGCTCATTCAATTCGAACACATTGAAATGGTCGCTAAATTATTAAAAAAGGGTAAAATTAATCCAACATTATTGCGGCGAAATATCGTGGTTTCGGGAATAAACTTACTTGCCTTTAATGACGCTGAATTTACGATTGGAACGGCTCGGTTAAAAATGACTGGACTTTGTCATCCGTGTAGCAGAATGGAGAAAAACCTCGGCGAAGGCGGCTATAATGCCATGCGGGGACACGGTGGAATTACCTGCGAAATTATTGAAAACGGTAAGATAAAGGTGGGTGATGACGTGCAGTTTGAAAAGTTGAAGACTGATTGATTTGAAAATTTGTCCCGTAAAAACCTTCTATCACTATCCGTTTTACATTCAAAAGTCATTTACTTACATTTGGTTTGCACTTGTAAAGTGTTTTCCCAAAATCGAATAGCCCAAATCCAATACCTATCACATGCCGCTAATCGCACATCTTAAAAATCAACTCGGATTAGACCCGTTTGCGTTACTTTTACTCCGCGGCGAGGTGAAAGCATTACCGGATATAATTCGGGAAGGAGAATACATTCATGCATCTTTACACGGATACTGGAATCAGGAACACGTATTACTTTTAGCGACTTCCGAACGCGTTATAATGGTGGATAATAATTCGGTGAATGATGTGGTAGTAATTGAATTTACGTACGATAGTTCGCTGATAATCAGTAAGCCAACTGCGGATAGTGTTTTGATCGGAACGGAACAGCAGAAGTTGAAAATCCGTAATTCGTTGGAAGAGTTTGTGCGTAAATTTGAATCAACAGTAAAAAAGAAAATAGCGGGAGAAGACATTGCTGCTTCGGTAGCTTACGAAGAAGAAAGTGCTAAAAACGTAACTTCTACAAATCCTTTTGATTTAATCCGCCGAAGTATTGGTGGGATTTCGCAGATGATTTCTCCTAGTAAAATGGCGAAGAATGAAGTCAAAGAACTCGCTCCGCCCGCTCCAAAACCCGAACCTCCGCAGGATTTGGACGAACTATTGGAGAAATTGAATGGTCTGATTGCCTTGGAAAACGTCAAAGAAGAGGTAAATAAATTGGTGAATGTTATTCAGGTTGAAAAAGTGCGGAAAGAGAAAGGAATCAAAATTCCCGAACGCTCGTTACACATGGTTTTTCACGGAAAGCCCGGAACGGGGAAAACAACCATCGCCCGATTACTTGCCAAGATATTTCAGTCGCTCGGTATTTTATCCAAAGGTCATTTATACGAAACCGATCGCAGCGGTTTGGTAGCGGGTTATACCGGACAAACGGCGTTAAAAACTCGTGAAGTCTGCGAGAAATCACGGGGCGGGATTTTATTTGTGGACGAAGCCTACGCCTTAAATACGCAAGATACTTACGGGCCGGAAGCGTTGAATACCATCGTGAAATTTATGGAAGATAATCGCAACGATTTTGTGGTAATTTTAGCGGGTTACGAATCCCCAATGATGGAATTAATTGAGAGTAATCCCGGCCTTGAGTCAAGGTTTAATAAATATATTGCGTTCAACGATTACGCCCCCGAAGAACTGGTGGACATCTTTTTACTCCAAACTAATAAAATTGACATCAGAGTAGAAGACGAAGCCATTGAACGGTTGATGGAAATATTCAAAGGACAATACGATTCCCGCTCCGAATCATTCGGAAACGGTCGTCTTGCCCGAAACCTCTTTGAAAAAGCCTACGAAAATCAAGCCACCCGATTAATAAACGAAGGATTAGAAACCGCCGATATTTCTCTGCTCAAAGCAATTGATATTCCCGATGTGGAGGAGTTTATTTAGGGGAAAATTTTAGAAAATCTGACGGGCAAAAGCTGCTTTAGTTTTAGAGAATTAATAATCTTCGCTCAATTTTTCGACGAAGAGATTGCGTAATCCGTCGATTTACTTGATTTTAGCATTGTCGTTTCTGACATTCTATCAAAATTCAACCCAAATCATACAATGAGATTTTTATCTATTCTGTTTTTATTCGGCTTGATGTCGTGCCAAATGCCCGCCCAAAAAGCTGATATGCAATCTTTATTTAACGGTGAAAACCTAAGTGGTTGGACCATCTACGGTACTGAGAAGTGGTACGTAGAAGACGGTTTATTGGTCTGCGAAAGCGGACCAGATAAAGGCTACGGTTATTTAGGAACCGACGAAGAATTCACTGATTTTGAATTGAGCATTGACTTTAAGCAGGAAGCCAACGGAAACAGCGGCATCTTTTTTCGATCGAGTATTGAAGGAACAAAAATTAGTGGCTGGCAGTGTGAAGTAGCTCCTCCGGGAAGCAACTCGGGTGGAATTTACGAATCGTACGGACGCGGTTGGTTGATAAAGCCTGACCTCGCCAAAGATAAAGCCCTAAAAATGGGCGATTGGAATACCATGAAAGTAATTGCCGTTGGAGATAAAGTTACGACGTACCTTAACGGAACTGAAATGGTAACGATTACCGATGAGAAGATAGGCGACGCGAGCGGCTCGATTGCCTTACAAATTCACGATGGCGGTGGAATAAAGGTTTCTTGGAAGAACCTGATGATAAAAAAGCTGTAATCTTATTTAACATTAGTAAATTAAAACGCAAACTGTGTCGGCAAAAGAATCGTTGAACTGGAAGGAAGTATTCTCTTTTAAATCACTTGCTTATATCGTAATTGGTGCGTTGTGCGGAGTCATTGCTATCAAAGGTTTCATGATTCCGAATCATTTACTTGATGGTGGAATAACGGGCATCTCGATTCTTCTGCACGAAATATTTAAGATCGAAGTGTACATCCCGCTAGTGATATTGAATCTGCCGCTGATTTATATGGGTTACCGTAAAATTGGAAAAGTCTTCGCAGTACATTCATTGTTTGCGGTTTTATTACTTGCCGTATTACTTAGCTTTTTAGAAATACCAACCATAACCCACGACCGGATTCTGATTGCCGTTTTCGGCGGATTTTTCATTGGTCTGGGTATTGGGTTTGTAATCCGTGGGGGTGGAGTCATTGACGGTTTAGAGGTACTTGCCGAATATACCAATCAGAAGTCAGCTATTTCTACTGCGGAGATTATCATGGCAATTAATACCATTATTTTTCTGATTGCCGCTTACAAACTCGGTATTGAAACGGCGATGTATTCTATCCTTACTTATTTTACTGCGTTGATGGTTTCTGGATACGTCGTGGATGGCTTTGAAGAATTTACGTCAATCAGTATTATTTCTAAAGAGTACGATGCTATAAAATCAGTGATTGTCAATGACTTTGAAAAAGCGATAACTGTTTATAAAGGTGAGCGGGGGTATTTACCAGGTAGCTTCGAAGTGAAAAACGATACTGATATTATAGTTACGGTGGTTACACGCCTCGAAATTTTCAAATTGAAAAAAGCTATTTTTGAGGTTGACCCCAATGCGTTCATATTTATCCAGAGTACAAAAGAGGTAAGTGGTGGTATTGTGAAACGGATCCGAAAACATTAAAAAGTTGGAATTCGAAGCTATCTATCTTGATGTGATTTCACGCCTCTCGGCTGAATTACCGCCGTACCTGACTTACCATTCGGTAGCTCACACAAGGTACGTTGTAAAAAAAGCAATTTATATTGCTGAAAAAGAAAACCTGCCACAAGACCAGCTTTATCTCCTTAAAATTGCTGCGTTGTATCATGACATTGGTTTTATATTCGGACCGAAGAATCACGAAGAAAAAGGCTGTGAAATTGTCTGGGAGGAATTACCAAAGCGTGGACTGTCTGACGAGCAGATTAGGCAAATATGTGAAATGATTCGGGCAACGAAAATTCCGCAGCAGCCCACTTCTCACTCCGCAGAAATATTAGCTGATGCTGATTTAGAATATCTCGGTACGTCTTTATTCGGGAAAGTAAGCGAGTACTTGTTTCAAGAAATGTGTTTTTTCAACAAAGATTTAACTCGTGAGGCGTGGAACGAAATTCAGGTAAACTTTATCAGTAGTCACAGTTACCACACAAAATTCTGTAAACGTTACAAGGAGTTTCGTAAAACTGCGAACCTGAATGCTCTTAAATCATCAATGAATAGATAAAGATTAATCAAGAACCTCGTAAACGGTGGTGGGTTTTGCTTTATTCTTCAAATTTATTTCGCCCACTTTATTACAGTTAAAAGAATCTTTCACTTGTTCGTAAGCTGCGGCATTAATCAGAATCTGATTCGGTAAAGCAGTTGACTCTAAGCGTTGAGCCGTATTCACGGTATCCCCAATTACGGTATAATCCAATCGTTTTAAACTTGCCGAACCGATATTTCCTGAAATCATTTCTCCGGTATTTATCCCAATTGAAACTTGAGGGGAGAAGTGTATACCTTCTGGAGATTCGGGTAATTCTTCAATCCGGGCACGTACGGCTAAACTTGCTTCGATTGCTTTATCCAGATGAAATTCATCCCTGAAAACCGCCATTACAGCATCCCCAATAAATTTATCAATGTAGCCTCCCTGATCAATTATTTCCTTCACGATTACGTCAAAATAGTGGTTTAACAAGTGTACTACTGTTTCGGCAGAAGCCGTTTCGCTGATTTTTGTAAAACCACAAATGTCTATAAATACGACCGTAGCTTCGATGCTTTCATTTGCGGTCAGTGAGGCTTCATATTCACGATTTCCCATGAAGTTTAGCACGTTTTCGTCAACGTACATTCGCAAGATATTGTTCTCTTTAACGGCTTGAAGGGTTCTGCGTATCTGATTAATATGATTGATGGTCTTTTCCATCGTTAGGGATAAATCCGCGAAGTTTATGGGCTTTGTTATGAAGTCAAATGCCCCTCGGTTCATCGCCACTCGAATATTTTCCATATCACCGTAGGCAGAAATAATAACTGCCTTTATCAACGGATGACTTTCGTGTAGTTTTGTGAGCAAAGTCAGCCCGTCCATTTCGGGCATATTGATATCACTCAATACAAAATCTATGTCAGGACTTTCGGTAATTTTTTTAAGAGCTTCAACACCATTGAAAGCGAATTCAAAGGTGTACTTATTTTCCCGGATACTCTTTCGGAACTTCTGTTTTATCAGAATTTCTAAATCCGTTTCATCATCTACGACTAAGACTTTGGTCATTTGGTCGTTAAGTTAAGTTAAGTTTTTCTTTAAGTTTTTTAAAGTCAAGTGGTTTGGTAAGGAAGTCGTCTGCACCGAGGCTTTTTGCATTATTAAAATTCTCTTCGTCACCGTAGGCAGTAATCATCATTACTATTGGCGGTGGTGTTTTAAACTCTTGTTTGAGGTGTTTTAGCAAATCGAGACCAGACATACCAGGCATATTTATATCAGACAAGATTAGCACTGTTTCGTGGCTATGATTATTCATAAATTGCAATGCTTCCTCTCCAGAAAACGCGAATTCAAAGTTTACTATGCCCGCTTTTATTTCTTTTCTGAACCGTTGTACAAAGAGTGTTTGCACATCTTTTTCGTCGTCAACTACAAGGATTTTCATATAATGCAAATTAGTCTTTTTTATTGATATTTTGTTTTCAAATGGGTAACGAAATAGAAAAAGTAGTGCCCACAGTATGTTGGCTCTCAAAGGTCAAGGTTCCATTATGACCTTTAACCACAATATCGTACGCCAAGCTTAGCCCCAAACCGGTACCTTGTCCCGTTGGTTTTGTGGTATAAAAAGGCTGTAAAACCTTTTCTTTAATGTTGTCTGGAATGCCCATACCGTTATCAGATACTGTTATTATAACTACTTCTTGTCTTCTGAATACCTTCACAATCACTTCTGGATTAAAACTTACGTCTTCGTCTGTTATCTTTTTTTGTTTTTCGGCAACTGCTTGGAATGCATTATTGATGAGGTTGAGCAAGACCCTGCCGATGTCTTGTTTAAAAGTCAATATGGTGGGGATACCCGATTCAAAATCTGTTTTGAAGTTAGCGTTGAAGGCTCGGTCTTTTGCTCGTAATCCGTGGTACGCTAATCGGAGATATTCATCTGCCAACGTTGATATATCGGTAGGCTCTTTCTTGTCGGTTCGAGCCCTTGAATGCTCGAGCATCCCCTGAACAATACTGCTGGCTCTTGAGCCGTGGTGACCTATTTTAATTAAGTTTTCACGAATATCGTTTAGAAGCTCTCTTTCTAAGTCCCAATCTCTTTTCTCTACAGTTTTTCCACTTTCTTCTGCGAGTTCTTCGGTTAATTCAGAGGTAACTTCTGCGAAATTATTCACGAAATTCAACGGGTTTTGTATTTCGTGGGATATCCCAGCGGTTAACTCTCCTAACGAAGCCAGTTTTTCAGATTGTATCAGCTGGTCTTGGGTTTTTTTTAGATTTTGATTGATTCCGATTAATTCATTTACCGCCTTATCTTTTTGAATATGAAATATTGATACCAATACGAAAACTGTGGAGCACTCTGCAAACAAAACTGTAAACTCAAACCAATCTATGTTGGTTGTATCGATGCTAATGGGCAGTTCTGCCACGTAGATTTCGTACAGATAGAAACCGACAAGGCAAACCAAAGAAGTAACCATCCAAGCAATTGAGTACTTTAAATTGTTAGACAGAAATAAATAATAAAGCGGGACAAATAAGAGGCCGAAAATAGTTGCCGACTGTATCCCGCCGGTGTTGTAAATAACAAACCCAACGTAAAAAAAACCAATACTGGCAAGAATCGCGGCACACAACCGCAGTGAAACTCCCCAGCGTACGCAGAATGCGAGGCTAATCGAAATTACGGCATACAGCCAGTTGGCGTAGGTGAAAGGCATGAAGTTTATCTGAAAGCCAGAGTAGCTATTCAGTATTAACCCAAGGGCGTTAAACAAATAGAAAAGCACACTAGTCTTAGCTTGTCGATAGTCTTCGGGGTGTTGTTTATACTCCGAAGGAATGAAAAAGTTGTAGATGCTGTCAATCATGAAGTTGTATTATTCATATTAATTTACCGTGCCTTTTCCATAGCGTATAAATGTATACGTTATCAATTACGAAACAAGCTAACCCAAGTAATTGCACGAACCTATTGTCGGGGAAAAAGTAGAATAATGAAACCGTAATAAAACTAGTTCCTAACATTTTGGTCCAGCCAAGTAGCAGGGAGAACTTTGACGTATCCATGGTTTGGAATAGTAACCATAAGCATTGGAGCGACAAAATTACATTTATGATATAACCAGAATTTGCACCGTTCAGAGTGTCGAACCCTTCGTCAATAAAAGTATAGCAGAATAGAATCCAAAACGCAAAATTCACTACGCAGAATAGCACGAAGTGTTTTTTTGTATTTTTATTCATGGGTTGCTTTGTGCCGTACTTCAAGATAGCATAGAAAATATAGCAGTCAAGAAAGAAAGCTACTTGGTAGGATAGGGCATATAATAAGCCAGTGTTTGGGTGATAAATAAAACTCCAGACGAATTCCCACCCTAAATTTGCTCCAGCCACGTAAGCGGGCATTTCAACAAATTTTTTCTTACGAATCTCGTAAACTAATAAAGCATAGGTAATAACCCAAAACAGGCAGCCTATTCCATTCCAGATTAAACCGGTGGTTGAATAGAGGTCGAAGTTTACCAATGGTTGATTCATAACTTACTAGGCTAAGTGTTCGCTTCAAGCTAAGTATTACCGACGGTTGGAGAAATCGGCTCGTAAACCCTTTGGGAAATAGAAACTAACGATGCTATTTCTACTTAGATAGACGATACTAAACTTGAGTAATAGTTTATCAATCAGAGCAAACGGCAAACCGAGAATTAATGTTTTCTCGGCGTATTCCCGAATTCTGATGTAGTACCTGACCGTATTTCTGAATCCTTTTACTTTTTCTGTTGACTGCATCGGTAGGCCTAGCATCAGGCTAAGTTCTTCGCCCATTAAATCTGTCATCATTAACCGATGGAAGTCTTTTTTAACGAAAAAGGGAGCTTTGCGGTCACAGAATGCAATCAGAGCTTCTGTAAGAGAAACTCCAGCTTCACTGTGTGCTTTTTGGTGGTCAATAACGGCGTGTCCAAGTGCCAATGCATCGGTAGCATTTACCGGAATCAAATCTTCTTCAACACCCATTATATACCCAATTACCCGCCAGCAATGTATGTAGGATTCAACTTGTACATCATCGAATTCAACACCGAGTATCTCCAAACCCTCTAAGACCAAAGCCGAAAAAGCCATCAAGGTACCTGCCATATCTTCTTGGTTTATAGGCTCTCCTAATGATTCAGTATCCCAACCTTCTTTCTTTATAAAAGTGCGGATTACTGCGTGAATTAGGCGAATTTTCTGCACAGCTCGTATTCCCATCCCGTCTTCGGAGAACCCTTTTGGGGCCATTGCTTGATAGATAAACAGTCCGGTTTCGGCGAGTCGCCGCGAGAAATGATCCTGAGTACCTGACTTTTCATTTAACCGGGCAGATTTTAACAGTACTTCGGCACCTTTTGCCCCCGTGTAGCATTCTGGCAATGATTTATAAAAAAGTAGCATCCCGATAAACAGACCGTGCTGAAGATAAACCTGCTGCCCAAATCGTAGCATATCTTCATCTGCCCAGTCGGGTAATAACGCGGTTTCTTCAAAATAGGCCTTCAATTGTGGATGCATGCCGTCGGGCAGCTTTTGCATATTGCCACGAATCAGTTGAAACATGCCGTTTACATGCTCAGGGCTATCGGAGCTTAGAACTGCTCGGATAGTTTCATCTGCAAAGGTATCTCCTACTTGACGTTTACTTTCTAAAAAATCTGCTGTCCAGTGATTTCGGGGAGTTTGTTTCGCAATAATTGCCTTCTTTATTGCCCGATTTCTTAACGAATAATACCAAATAGCGTACGCCATCAGACTAATTAAGACGAGAATAATTAGAGGTAGCACCATAGAGACAAAGTTTTGCACACTAAATATAGACGGAATAGGTGAAAATAAGTACTTTTATTTAGGGCATTTATGATTGTTAGAACATGATCTAAAGGTCTGTAAAGGCTAAATTGGTAATGAAATTACGAATGTAGTACCCTCGTCAACTTCCGAAATTACGGTTAATTCCCCGCCGTGTGCCTTCACAATATCATACGCTAAACTCAAACCGAGTCCCGTTCCTTTTCCCGTTGGTTTTGTGGTAAAGAATGGCTGAAATATTTTGTCTTTGATATCTTCTAGAATCCCCGCTCCATTATCTTTTATAGAAACTTCAATGTGCTTTTTGTACACGTATGTAGCAACCGTTACCATTTTCATGTAGCCCTCGGTAGCGTTTGTGGGATTGGGGCTCTGAAATGCATTATTGATAATATTCAGAAAAACCCGACCGAAGTCTTGTGTAATGACTTTCATTTCGGGCATTTTCGGGTCAAATAAAGTTTCCATCTTAGCGTTGAAAGTCCGGTTTTTCGCCCGCAAGCCGTGGTAAGCTAACCGTAGATATTCATCTGCTAATAGGTTGATGTCAACGGGTTCTTTTTGTCCGTCGCTAACCCGGGAGTGCTCTAGCATACTTTTCACAATACTGCTCGCTCGTTTTCCATGGCGACTTATTTTTGTCAAATTTTCTTTCAAATCCGTCAGAAGCTCGTTTTCGAGTTCCGTGTCTCTTTCAACAATGGCTTTTTCTCTTTCTTCCAAAAGTTCGACAACTAATTCTTCGCTTACTTCGCTGAAGTTATTGACGAAGTTCAACGGATTTTGAATCTCGTGGGCAATTCCTGCTGTTAGTTCACCAAGTGAAGCCAGTTTTTCTGATCGGACAAGTTGATCCTGCGTTGATTTAAGTTGTTCGAGGGTTTTGAGCAGTTCGTTCTTTTGATTCAGAATCTCACTTGTTCGCTCTTTGACTAGTACTTCTAATTGTTCGTTTCTGCTTTCAATTTCTTTCCGTCGGGTTTCTTCAGCGGCGAGTGCTTTTCGCTGTTTTGACGCCCCCACGAAGTAGGCAATGAGCCAGATTAAAGCAGCTGCCGAAAAAACGGCTATTTTTCCGTCGTTTTCTCTGTAGAAAGACGAAAAGTAATATTTTAGGAAATCGATTACAGAAGTGATTACATAGAACGGTAATATTGCTAAAAGTAGCGTGCTCACAATTTTATTCTCCCGCAGTTTATAGAGAATAAATATCAGGGAAGAAGTAATTAGAAAGCCTAATAGGTTAAAGATTGAGTCTAATTTATCGTTTGTTACGATGCCTATTACGATGCGGAGAACAAGTACAACAACGGTAATGATTTGAAGAGGTTTCAATACCCTTCTCATCCATTCTTTGTCAATATCGGTTACGGGTAGTCTTTTATTGAGAAATCCGATTAGGACTAATACAACAATGAAGTTTGCCATCTGATAATTTAAATGTACGCTGTGGAAGCAATCTACAGATTCAAGCCACAAATAGTAAACAATGAGATATTTATTTGCCTCGAAATAGACAATTATAAACTGTTATTGAGTTTCTGCGGTTTTCTTATTTACTTTAGTGGCAAATAAAAATTATTGCAAAACGCATGAAGAGAACCATAACTACCCTGCTATTTTTAGTATCACTTGCTTTATCTGCCCAATATCCTGTTGTGTTACCCGAACGTCAGCGTGCTGCTGTGATTGACAAAATCTTGGAAGAACGCATGGATAACTTACTACCCAAACTCATGAGGGAGCGGGGCGTTGATATGTGGGTGATTATTTCACGAGAATATAACGAAGACCCCATTATGAAAACGATGTTACCTGCTGTTTGGCTATCAGCTCGCCGACGGACGATTTTCGTTTTTTATGATAATGGTGAAAGTGTCGAACGTCTTGCTATTGCCCGCTATGATGTAGGAAACTTGCTACAAGGAGCGTGGGACTTAAATACACATCCTAATCAGTGGGATGCTCTCGTAGCGGCAATTGAAGATAAAAACCCAAAAAAAATTGGGTTAAATTTCTCTAAATATTACGCACATGCGGATGGTCTTACCTACACCGAACACGGTGAGATGATGGCAAAAATGCCTGAAGTGTATAAGGAGCGGATTATATCAGCAGCGGATTTGGCGGTGAGTTGGCTGGAAACCAGAACTGATAAAGAAATGGTGTTGTACGAGCAACTTGGTCGGATCTCACACCAGATTATAGCTGACGCATTTTCTGAAAAAGTGATTCAGCCAGGCGTTACCACAACGGACGATGTCGTGTGGTGGATGCGGCAGAAAGTTACTGATTTGGGTCTAGATACGTGGTTTCACCCAACGGTTGATATCCAACGTTATGATCCGGAAAATTTAGATCATTTGCGTACGTTCTCCAAGCGTCCCGAAAAACAAGTAATTATGGTTGGGGATTTATTGCATTGTGATTTCGGAATCACTTATTTACGGCTAAATACCGATCAGCAGGAACACGCCTACGTTTTACGACCTGGAGAAACAGAAATTCCTGTGTATTTAAAAGAAGCCTTCAAGCAAGGAAATGCGGTTCAGGATGCACTCACAAATAGCTTCAAAGTTGGGCTGAGCGGAAACCAAATTCTGGCAAATGCACTCGCTCAGACGAAACAAGAAGGGATTGATGGTGTTATTTATACGCACCCAATCGGCTTTCACGGACACGCCGCCGGTCCGACCATCGGAATGTGGGATAATCAGGGAAAGACCATTGGAGCAGGTGATTACTTGATGCGACCTAATACGGCTTATTCTATTGAACTAAATGCTTCGGTGCGTTTGGCAGAATGGAAAAAAACGATTCGGATTATGTTGGAAGAAGACGGATATTTTGACGGAGAAAATTTTAGATACATAGACGGAAGACAGAAAGAAATCTTTCAAATTCCGAGAAGAGCAGGACACTTAGGGAAATAAACAGAATTAAATTTTTGTATAAGATGCCGATGGCAAACGGTTGAAAGGTGAAAATATGAAATACATAATTATAGGATTAGGTAATTTTGGTTCTACACTCGCCACCCGGCTTACTGCTATTGGTCACGAAGTGTTTGGCGTTGATAGTCGCCTTGAAATAGTAGAGCAGTTTAAAGATCGTATCACGCACACCATTTCTATGGATACCTCCAAGCCTGCTTCTATGAACTCGCTACCAATTCGAGACGCCGATATTATCGTAGTGGCTATTGGTGAAGACGTAGGAGCTTCCATTATTACTACGGCATTGCTTAAACAGCACAATGCTCGTCGTATTATTGGTCGGGCAATTAATCCGCTGCACCGAACGGTTTTGGAATCAATCGGAATTGAAACGATTTTTAATCCCGAAGAACTTGCCGCTGAAATGTTTGCCAAACAAATGGAAATGCGAGGCGTAGTTGAATCGTTCGATTTATCGGAAGATTGCAGCATTCTGGAAATTGAAGTTCCGGAGCGTTACCTCGAACGAAGCATTGGTACGATTAATTTTGAGGACATCTATGACCTAAAACTTATCGCCATTAAACGTTTTAAAGAAAGTAAGAACATTTTCGGAATGCAGAGCCAACGCTCGATTGTAGATTATCATTTACAAGACGAATACGAACTCAACGAAAAAGATGTCTTAGTCATGATGGGTGAAATTAAGAATTTCAAGAAAATGGTTGGGCGGGATTTGAGGTAAAGTAGTAGGGGATGATGATATTTAATTAGATCAACATTATTCAATTTCGGATGATATCCTGAGCCTGTCGAAGGCAGTAGATAATATGTTAACCGCAAAAAAAGGATGATTTCCGATAAGCCGATTCGACGGGCATACGGAAAATTTTAGCTACTTACTTTTAACTCATCCCAAAAGCTACCGAGACTTATTTTATTTTCACGTTCCCGTATCGGGAATTGATGATGATTTTAGTTTTATTTTTGCTGTCGCCCATGGAGCCAGAGTAGAAACCTTTTGGAGCGTAGGTGCCCGTTCTCGCTTCGGTATCTGAGTTACGCGAAAACCTGACTTCCCTATTTTCGGGGAATTTAACTCTGCCGTTAACCGTTTTTACGTCGAAGTTAAACTCGCTGTTAGTATTTACTGGAAGCTCAAAAGACGAATAACTACAGTCAATTTCTATTATTTTTACATCTTTATCAATAGTACCGAGTCGAAGTCCGTTTGAGAAGTCAATTTTAAAGTTCGCCGCTTCTTTAATGGTTTCTAAAAAGCCTGTTGAATAACTGATAATACCGTCTACGTCAATCAACTCTTTGATTTGAATTTTACCAGAGCGGTTTTCTAAACGGGTTTTGTTGGCTTCATTCAGGTGTAGAACTGAGTATTCTGCTTTCAAATCACCGCCGTGCATAGATTTGATAAAAGCCTTTCCGAAGCTTATTTCCACATTGGAGTCATCGTGCGTAATATTTTCAGCGAAAAGTGTTCCGTGATTTTGTCGTAATTTAACTGATGACTCCATACTTGGTAAGTAAATATCCCCGAACGAATTATCAATGGTTAAGGCGTGGTTTTTGGGCAGATAAACGAGGTAATCTACTCGTAACTGATTTTTGTTCTCTTCTTTTGAGGTCCAGTTAAGGTTATTTTTATAAGCTGAATTTTGCGTGTTCAGAATTGTTTCAAAACTCACTTCTCCGGCTGCGTAACGATTCACAACTTCTACCATCCTCAAAAACCCTACTGCCCGTGATTCTGTGGGAGCGTTAGCAGTTATTACAACCTCTACTCTGATAGATTTTTCCTGCCAAAGCTTCATTTTAACGTCCCCAAACTGATTGTTGATATTGATTTTATCGCTCGGTTTCAGTGAATAAGAGTAGGTGACTTTCTTTTGTTTTTCAATCCATTTACTACGGTCCAGTTCATCTCCGCGAGCATCTACCGTAAAAATCGTGAAAACAACTAATAGTGAGCCGAGGATTGAATGTCTAAGCCAATTCGTTTGCTTTCTCATCTGTATCTTCATTAATCTTTCTAATAATTTCAAGTTGTTGGTTCAAAATATTGAGTTGCCATTCCAAGTTTATAATCATTGCTCCGAGTAATTCTTCTTGATTCGGATTTTTGGGTAAATTGTTTTTCAATGACTGGTACTCAATTTCAAGGTCGTTTAACTCAGTTTCAAATTCTTTAAAAAGTGCGGGATTTTCTGTTGTTAACCGTTTTAGTTCAGCACGCTTTTCACCAATAAAAGTAGTGTATTGTGTTACTTCTTTAGCGTACTTCGGGCTCAACTTCGCAATTTCGCTTTGTTCCGTGACAGGTCGCCAGTATTGTCCAATCAAATAACCGAAACCGATTAGGAAGGCAACACTTGCCGCCATCCGGAATGTTTTCCCTAAACTAAATTCTTTTCTTTTTACGGGTTGTGGCTCGGGCAGTTTACTTTCAATGTTTGCCCACAGTCCTTCAGACGGAATTTTATAATCGAAATCCGCTCGATTTTTTTTAATAAACTTATCTAAATCCATTCTTTTTTCAATTCAACCTCCCGATAGCTATCGAGAGGATAATGACTAATTCACAACTTCTGACTTTTACGTCAAAGTTGTCTTCAACAACTCATACAACCGTTTTTTCCCTCGCATGTATTGCGTTCTTGAGGTACTTACGGAGATTCCCAGCACGCTACTGATTTCTTCGTGATCATAACCTTCGAAGAGGTAGAGCGACAATACTACGCGGTAGCCTTCGGGCAGCATCTCGACGCCCTTAGTGATAGCTTCAACTCGATAGTCACAACTATTCTCGTCAGGTTCGGAAATTGATTCCGAAAAACTTTCACTTTCGAGCCGATACTCCTCGTTTTCAATGTCAACAAGGTCCAGTTTCTTCTTTCGCAGACTACTGATTGCTTTGTTCACCACAATTTGTTTTAGCCAGACACCAAACGATGCCTCCTGCCGAAACGAGCCGAGTTTAGCAAAAGCGTCAATAAACGCTTCTTGTAGCACATCTTCGGCTTCACCGCGGTGATTCAGAATACGGAAGCAGACATTAAACATGGACTTGGCGTATAAACTGTACAATTTATACTGTGCCGTTCGGTCTCCAAGTTTACACGCTTCTACTAATTCGGTGTTTTTTTCTATGTAAATAGATTTTGACAATTTGACAAAAGGGGGTCAATTATAGCTTTTTCATGTGCGTACGGTTAAATGACGATGCCCGCAATAATACGTTGCATTTTAAGCAAGATTATTTTGATTTTTTTTTAATAAGCAGTTCCATACGCTACAACGGCTTATTCACACTTTTGCTCGTCAACTTCTTCTTTATTTTGATACAAAGAAGCAAAAACTAAGGTTGGATCCTCCTGATAGTTGATAAAGAGAATACTTTTACTTGACATGATTTATAAACTCTTCCAAAGCCAAGAAGTTTTTCGGACGTTTTAACTGTTTGATTTCAACTATTTTAGCAAGTTCTATACTAGTTAGGAAATGATTCTTGATGAATTTACCGTTTAATATCTGCGTAGGAAGCGGAAAATGCTTCAATAATTCGGTTGGAGTTTGTAGGGTTGATAAACTCTTCTCCTTTTTTGTGGAATTATTTTTAATAAAACCGTAATTGATTCTAAAGGAATTAGCTCCCTTGGGAATTTTTCAAGTGATGGTTGAATCAAATACTTTGTACCACCTTTGGTGTCGATTCCTAGACCATTCAACGCATCTTTCCACACTTTCAACCGAGGAAAAGCGGGAAGTACGTAAGGTTTGTTATCAATAAATTTTATTATCGAAAGGTCGTCCGACAAGATTATTTTTCCTGCTTTCCAGAAGGCGGTTGCAGTCGTTGACTTCCCTGCTCCTGGTTCTCCGATAAAAATTTGAGCTTCATCGTTTATCAAAATGCAGCTTCCGTGTAAAACGAAATTGCCTTTTAAAAATAACGCAATTCCGATGGCCTCACTGAGCGTAAATAATTTGAGTGTTTTTTCGTCACAACCGAGGTTTTCGTACTGAATAGTACTTTTAGAAACCTTGAATTTTACGATTGAATCCCAAACGAGAATTGCCCCGTCTTCTGTAAATCCGAAACGAGCCTGAATGCCTTGACGGTGTACTTTTGTCAATCTTCGGGGATTTGTATTTATCCATGATTCAGTAATCGAAATAGATTTTCGTGCGGTCGCTTCGAGCAAAGTACCATCAAAGTTGATGTCGGTTTCAATCACTTCTCCGAATACGAGATACTTATTCAAAGTTTCGACGTTTTTGGTTTAGAATTTCACGTTTTGGTTCGTTACTTATCAATCTTAATCATTGAGTTCTTACCCCACAATCATCAGCATTCTCCAAATAGCGGAAACGAATAAAAGTATCAAAGCGAAGGGCGTAAGTACTTTCCAGCAAAGGTGCATTAATTGGTCAACCCGTAAACGTGGAAGTGTCCAGCGAACCCACATATGAACAAAAATGCCAAGGTATGCTTTTAGAAATAACCAAAACGCTCCCCAAAGGTGCGATGCAATACTGCCGGGTGTTCCACTCGTCCAATCGGCTAACTTTACCGAACCAATATTTGGGAATGGTGTGTTCCAACTTCCCAAAAATAATACCGCTCCGAGTAATGTCACTAACAGCATAATGCCGTATTCTGACAACATAAATATGGCAAACCTAAACCCTGAATATTCGGTGTGATAACCCGAAATTAATTCCGATTCGGCTTCGGGTAAATCAAAAGGAGCTCGGTTGGCTTCGGCGAGTGTAGCGATAAAAAAGATGACGTAAACGATGAACAGAAACGGACTACGGAAGATATTCCATGTCAAAAAACCACCGATTTGCGTTGTATCGATCCCGAACTTTTTGATACCAAAAAGGTAATTTGTTTCGGTTGAGAAAATTCCTTGCTGGTAACTAATTTCTTGTAAATTAAGCGTCTGTGAAATTACTACGACACACAGTACGGATAAGCCCAACGGCACTTCGTAAGAAATTATTTGAGCAACCGAACGCATGGCACCGAGCAAAGAATATTTATTGTTTGATGCCCAGCCCGCCATCAATATACCGATAACATCTAGTGATATAATCGCCAACAAAAAGAATACGCCAATTGATGTGCCTGAACCTTGTAGCGTGGAATTGAGGGGCATAACCGCGAAGCCCGAAATTAATGCTGCCAATATCATTGCCGGAGCAAATTTGAATAACCTACTGTCGGCGGCAGTGGGAACAATATCTTCTTTTTGAAAGAGCTTGAATAGATCAGCAAAGAGTTGCAGAAGTCCCCATTTTCCTACTTCCATCGGACCGAGGCGATCTTGCATAAATGCCGATATTTTCCGTTCGGAGTAAACGCCAATGATGACGTTCAAGCCGATAACCAGCAAGACAAGCAGAAGTGGTAAAAAAGTCAGGAATGTCATTTCATATTCAGTGTAGTCCTACAAAGCTACTAAACTTAAGAAGCGTTAGTTCAAAAATATGCTACAAAACTTAGTTTATTGAATATGAATTACTGCTCGTGCAAAAAACGACATGGTGGAACAGAATACTTCTATTGTTTTATTGCATTAATTATATAATTCATAAATTGTCTTTACGCTAACTTATCAAGTTATAAAACTTACCTATCCAACCGATGAAATACTTACTTCTTGCAATCGTGCTTTGTTATCAGGTGGCAATAGCTCAAACCGTAGAAAATGCCAAAAAACCGAATATTATATTCATCCTGACGGACGATCAACGCTGGGACGCCCTCGGTTACGCCGGAAACCCGTACGTAAATACCCCGGAGATGGACAAGTTGGCAAAGCAAGGAGTTTTCTTTAAAAATAGTATTGTAACAACGCCCATTTGTGCTGCGAGTAGAGCTACCATTTTGTCTGGAATGCAGGAACGGGCTCACCGCTATGATTTTCAAACGGGAGAAATTAAAGAAAATTTTATGCGGGAAGCGTATCCACGTTTACTCAAAAGCGTTGGCTACCGAACGGGATTCTTCGGAAAACTGGGAGTAAAATACGGCGATAAGGAAAATCTATTTGACGAAATTGAAGACTACGACCGGAATAATAATTACCCTGATAAAAGGGGATATTACTACAAAACCATTGGAAAGGATACTGTTCACCTGACCCGTTATACAGGACATAAAGCCATTGAGTTTTTAGATAAAACAAGCATTGATGAGCCGTTCTGCCTTTCGTTGAGTTTTAGTGCACCGCACGCCCACGATTCTGCACCCGACCAATATTTTTGGCAACAAGAAACCGACGCGTTGCTACAAAATCAGGAAATTCCCGCCGCCGCAATTTCGGATAGTGAGTATTTTGATCGCCTGCCTGAATTTGTGAGGTCGGGCTTTAATCGCCTGCGTTGGACTTGGCGGTACGATACGCCCGAAAAATACCAACACAGTGTAAAAGGTTATTACCGGATGATTGCTGGAATTGACTTGGAAATTGCGAAAATACGCCAGAAACTATCCGAAAAAGGGTTAGATAAAAATACAGTAATCATCGTGATGGGTGATAACGGTTATTTCTTGGGTGAACGGCAACTTGCTGGAAAGTGGTTACTGTACGACAACTCTATTCGGGTGCCGTTAATAATTTATGATCCACGAGAAAAAATACACCGAGACATTGAAACAATTACTCTCAATGTTGATATTCCTGCCACAATGCTTGATTTGGCACAGGTTCCCCAACCCAAAAATTGGCACGGAAAAAGCCTGATGCCGCTTGTTTCTGGAGTTGTAAACTCTTTGAATCGCGATACGGTACTGATTGAACACTTGTGGGAATTTGTTAATATACCGCCAAGTGAAGGGGTCAAAACGCTTGACTGGAAGTATTTCAGGTACGTAAACGATAAGTCTGTGGAAGAATTATACAATATTGCCACCGACCCAAAAGAGATAAGCAATTTGGTAAATGATGTTTCTTACGCAAATAAACTACGTGAATTTAGAGCGGCAACCGATAAGCTAATCAAAGAAAAGTCTGACCCGTACGGCGGAGCTCCCTACGGGTTGATCATAGAAATGATTCGGGAACCGCAACTGGTGAAAGTTATTGACTTGGCTCCCGAATTTTCGTGGCGGCTCCATAGCTCGGCGGGTGTGCAGTCAGCGTACCAAATATTGGTGGCGTCTAACCAGAAAAATATCGAACAAAATATTGGCAATTTTTGGAACAGCGGGGAAGTTCGGAGTTCAGCATCTGCCAATGTTATGTACGAAGGAAAAACTCTTCAAGCTAATCAAAAATATTTTTGGAAATTAAGGGTTTGGGACGACGTAAATAGGCTGAGTGAATATTCCGAAACTCAGGCTTTCAGCGTTGGTGCGGCGGATGAGAGTACCATTACCACACTGAAGTATCTTTCAAATTGAAAAGGTAAAGCCCGTTAGGTTTACTGAACCGTCAGATAAAACTTACTTCGCCGATTTCGGCAAAGGTGCTTTTGCTACGCTTGAATTAACTTATAATGCAAAAAGGAACGAGCAATTAACCGTTAGGATGGGTGAACCACTCACGAACGGGCGTATTAATACAACGCCTGACAGAGTTAGTCATATTCGTTTTCTGGAAATAAAACTGAACGTTGAGAAGGGAAAACGGACGTATCAAGTGCAAATAAAACCAGCTATCTGAAATACCAAAAAATGGATGATTGCTTTGCCCGATTCGTTCCCAGTTTTGACGCCTTTCCGTTGCTGCGAAATCTTGAACGCTATTTCTGTACGTTGATGGCGACCGTGAACATATTCCGTACGAAGCCGATTATGCCCTTGAATTACTCACTTCTACTCCGGACTGTAGTTGGTATAATATGCTTCGGATTGGCTCTCCGCAGCTAAGCACGTTACAAAAAAGCGAGATAACCGTGCCTTTCATACGGGGAAACGTGGTTGCACGCTACGAAAAAGAGGGAGAAATAACGAGCTTTTCCATATTGAGTTACCCGCGAATGTTTCGGCAAATTTTGTGATGAAATTTTCCGCACAAAAAGAGGTTACAGTAAATGGTACAAAAGCGAATACTTCATCCGGGATGCTGCAATTATTACCGGGGATTAGTGTGGTTGAGATTAAAACCAACACTTTTTGAAATCAAAAGCTTGATACAAGCTGAAAAAAGTCAGAAACGGTCAAAATATTGGTAGATTTTCCCCTAAGAAGTACGCAACTTATACCTTGAAAAGCAATCATTTTCAAGGTGTCCTATCACTATAAAACCTGACCCGTCAAATATGAAACAATTATGTACATTGTTGTGGTGTTTTTTGTGCCTCGTCGCAGATGCCCAACGCATTGAAATTACGAATAATTCTGACTTGTCTCGTATTGAAACTGTTATTGAAATTCCTTGGAGTAGTATTATTTCTCAAAATCCAAACCTCACAGTTGGTGATTTTAAAGTCATGGATGCTGACATTGAAGTTTCTTTTCAAGTGGAATACAAAGGTCTGACAGAAGTTCAAAATCTCCTTGTTCAACTCAGTATTGCCGAAAACGAAAAGCGGGTACTTACCATAGCAACTGGAAAATCGATGGAATTTGCCGCCAAAACTTTTGCTCGGTACGTCCCAGAACGTTTAGATGATTTCGCGTGGGAAAATGATAAAATCGCTTTTAGGGCGTATGGCGAGGCTCTGGAAGACACAAAAGGTGATGCTTATGGTTTCGACGTATGGGGAAAACGTACATCAGATTTGATAATTAACCGCCGCTATCAACACGGAGATTACCACAACGACCGAGGGGACGGACTGGATTATTACCACGTCGGGTTGACGCTCGGGGCCGGAAATATTGCTCCCATTATTAACGATAAAATATATTATTCGGGAAATTACCACCGATGGAAAATACTAGACAATGGTCCTTTAAGAACTACGTTCACACTTGAATACGATGAGTGGCTCGTTGACGGGAAGAAAGTTACGTCCGAAAAGAAAATTTCGATTGATGCCGGCTCGCAAATGTACAAGGTCGAAGCTTTTTACCATTTTCAAGACGAATCGCTGCCCCTTGCTATCGGAATCGTTAAGCGTCCCGAAGCGGGAATGATTACTTTAAACGAAACACATGGGCTGATGTCTTATTGGGAACCCGAACACGGAAAAGACGGGATTACGGGCGTTGGCGTTTTCGTACCGGATAAAGTCAACAAAATGACCGTCACCGAAGAGCAATTACTAACCCACGTAAAAACCTCGAAAAATACCCCTTTCATCTATTACGCCGGAGCAGCGTGGAACAAGGCGGGAAGCATCACCAACGCTGATGCTTGGCAGAATTACCTCAATCATTTTAGAGCGGAAAAACTCACTTCGCTGCAAATCACTGTTCAATAAACCTACCATAAATCTAATGAAAAATACATTCCCATTCCTAACCATTTTACTTACTCTATCGCTTCTGCAAGCGTGCACAGTAAGTAAAATGAGCCCCCCTGAAAAAAGTAATCGCCTTGTAATGGAAAAAGCTTTTGTGTGGCAAGAAGCAAATCCAATTTTTGCAAAACACCCGACCGACTGGACTAACGGAGCATATTACGTTGGTGTGGTGGAATCGCACAAAGCGACAAATAATCCAGTATACTTGAAAGGTTTGAAGAAAATGGCTGTAAGTAATGAGTATAAACCTAACAAACGGGTTTTTCACGCAGACGATATTGTAATCGCAACCTCCTATTTATACTTGGAACAACTCGGTGAAAGTGATGTTGATTTAGCTCCAACGGAAAAATGGATTTATGATCACCTGAACATTAACCACGACTGGAAACAAGGAATTGGTAAGCCCGAACAATCAATACTGTGGTGGTGGTGCGATGCCCTTTTTATGGCACCTCCGGTTTTGGTGCAGTACTCAAACCTGACTGGGGATAAAAAGTACCTAGATGAAATGCACAAGTACTACATGGAAACGTACGATTTACTTTTTGACAAAGAAGAAAAACTCTTTCTGCGTGATACCCGGTACGCGTGGACGGGCGGCGACTCAGATAAAAAAGAAGCAAACGGTAAAAAGATATTTTGGTCGCGGGGAAATGGTTGGGTCATCGCAGGTCTGGCGTTGATGTTAGACCGGATGCCGGAAGACTACGTTCATCGTCCTTTTTACGTTGATTTGTATAAAACCATGGCGGGTAAATTGAAAGACATTCAACCCGAAGACGGACTGTGGCGAACCAGTTTGCTATCTCCAGAAAGCTTCCCGTACGGCGAAGCTAGCGGAAGTGGTTTTCATACGTACGCCATTGCATGGGGAATAAACAACGGATTACTCGACGAAAAAACGTACAAACCGGTAGTTGAGAAAGCTTGGGTAGCGTTGAAAGCCTGTCAGCAAGAAAATGGTAAAGTAGGTTGGGTGCAAAATATCGGAGCTGACCCGCAGCCTGCCAATGAAGATAGCTGGCAAAATTTTGGAACGGGTGCTTTTATACTTGCTGGAAGCGAAATGATTCAACTAAAGTAAACCAAATAATACCGTGGAAATTAAAAGTAAAACGCTTGTCAGCGATCAGGATATCGAATGGGAAACTATTGACGAAACCTGCAAACGCAAAATAATGGCGTACGACGATAATCTGATGCTCGTTAAAGTGGCATTTGAGCAAGGTGGGGTTGGGGCTTTGCACCACCACCCGCACCTGCAAATGAGCTACGTTGCCGAGGGAACTTTTGAGGTCTTGATCGGTGACGATAAAAAAGTACTTAGTTCGGGAGATGTATTTTTTGTGCCGTCGGGGGAAGTGCACGGTGTGGTTTGTGTAGAAAAAGGACTCCTGATTGATGTGTTTAACCCCGTTCGTAAAGACTTTCTGAAATGAAACGAGTAGTTTTTAAAATGCGATTAAAGAGCGGTCAAAAAGCAGAACACGCTAAATAGTATCTGGCTGGAGCTTTCTGCTCTGTTACGGGCTGCGGGCATTTCGGAATATTCCATTTTCCGACGACGAACCCACTACGCTTTTCGCCTTTCAGAAAGTTAAGGGCGACGCGGGTTCTCAGGATTTAGCAAATAATCCGATTGTGCAAAAATGGTGGGCGTATATGGCTGATTTAATGAAGATAATTCGCCCATTTCAACTGGGTTAGAAGAGGTTTTTTACTTACCACAAAAATGACAAAATAATGCGAAATAAAAAGCTTATCGGTTGTGTTACTTGCTTGATTGCGTTGCTGTTCTTTCAATGTAAAGAAACGGCTGCCCAAAATGTACAACTGGCTTCCGACAATGAAAGGGCTGCCCAAGTATTTTTTAATTTACAGGACCTCGAAAAAGTGGAAGGAGCAATTAGGAATAATGAAGAGCCTTACCTAAACGCTTTCAATTCTTTAATAGAGAAAGCGGAAGTAGCTCTGCAAAGTCCGGTACGGTCAGTTATGGATAAAACACAAACACCACCAAGTGGAAATAAGCACGATTATATGAGCATCGGACCTTATTGGTGGCCAGATTCTACAAAAAATGATGGTTTGCCTTGGATTCGTAAAGACGGAAAAGTAAATCCGTTGACTCGTGGGAATAATGTAGATCAGCCCGCTAAAACTGAAACTTATAATAATATAATCTTATTAAGTTACGCGTACTTTTTTTCTGGAGATAAACGTTTTGCAGAGAAAGCCAATCAGTTGATAAGTACTTGGTTTATAGATTCTGAAACAAGAATGAACCCGAATCTGAATTATGGTCAAAGCATTCCTGGTCGCACTGATGGGCGTTGTTATGGTTTAATCGAGTTCGCTTCAACTGCAAATTTACTCGCCGCAGTCGAGCTACTGAAGGTTCGGGGTGGTATCTCACCAGAAAGGTATAAAGACCTGCAAAACTGGTACGCTGATTTCCTCAACTGGATGGAAACCGACGAACTAGGCATCGAGGAGAAAACAAGGAAAAATAATCACGGTACGTGGTATGATGTGCAACGGGTTTCCACACTTATATTTCTCAACAAAACTGAAGAAGTAAAAACCATTCTTGAATCTGTGAAAAGTACTCGTATTGATACGCAGATTGAATCAGATGGCAGTCAGCCTCACGAATTGGATCGCACAAAATCTGTTTCTTACAGCACCATGAATCTGAAAGCGTTTACTTTACTTGCCTTTTATGGTAAAAAGTACGGAATTGATTTATTCAATTACGAAAATCTAACAGGTGGAAGCATTGCTCAAGCATACAAATACTTTCGCCCATATCTTGCTGACGCTGAAACTTGGAAACACAAACAATTGGGAAGCATTCCAAATGCCTTTTCTAATACGAAACAGCTTTTTGCATTTGCTGGAAGCAAACTCGATATAAATAACTATTGTGGTGAGTTCAGTGCTGACCGGGATAAAAGCGACACAGATATTTTGTTAAACCCTTGCTTTTGAATCCGTGAAAAATCTCCCGCTACTCATTTTCTTCTTTACGCTTATTACATTTCACGGCGTTTGCCAAACTAACGTTGATGAAGAAGTAATTCGATCTCGAATTGTTAAGATTGAACTCGAAAATCCGGCAAATACGAAGTCAGTCAAAGGAATTATTTCTGAATTATCCAACGATGGCACTTGGTCAAGTATCGACTATAAAGACGTTTCCCGAACCGGTTTCCGGCACGGTGAGCATTTAAATAATATGGTTGAAATGGCATTAGCGTATAAGCAGCCTCAATCTGATTTATACGGAGATACTGCATTGAAAGCTGGACTCGATAAGGTCTTGAATTATTGGTTTGAAAATGATTTTATCAGTGATAATTGGTGGTGGAATCAAATCGGAACAACGAAAGCATTCACCAGTATTTTGTTACTCATGGATGATGAGTTAACCGAAAGGGAAGTCACTGAAATATCGAAAATTACCAGTCGGGCAAATTTAAACGCTTCGGGGGCAAGACCAAGTGGCGACCGAATAAAAATAGCGGGAATTTTGGCGAAGAACTTGCTATTCAAACGCGATTTTGTTGAGTTTGCAAAAATTATCGATGTCATTGAAAAGGAAATAAAATTCACAACCGGAAGTCGTGGAATGCAACATGATTACAGTTTTCACCACCGGGAAGACCGAGTAAATAACACTACTTCGTACGGTAAAGGTTATGCTGATGCGTTTGCAGAATGGGCGGCGTACGTTTCCGGAACGGAATACGCTTTCTCAGCTGAACCTATGCAACAGCTCACTGACTATTACTTGGATGGAATATGTAAGCAAATTGCGTTCGGTAAATTTACAGATTATGGTGTGATGAACCGCGGTATAAGTAGAGCGGGGGGGTACGGTAACTATACCACTACCAAAACTTTAGAGAACCTTTTGCAGGCATCTATCTATCGAAAAAGCGATTTGCTTGAAATGATAAAGCTGCGGAAGGGTGAAGCCGCAACTCCGAAACCTTACGCAAAATTTTTCTGGCAAACCGAGCACTTTACATTTCAACGCCCTGGCTTTTTTACGTCAGTAAGAATGCATTCTGTCCGTAATCAAAACATGGAAGTGCCTTATAATGGAGAAGGACTCACGAATCATCATCGGGGCGATGGCACAAACTATCTCACTAAGTCTGGAAACGAATACGTGGGAACGCCGCCTGTTTACGATTGGCAGAAAATACCTGGAACTACGGTTCTGCAAAAAGCGGTGTTACCGTCAGATAAAGAAATTCAAAAACGAGGACTCACCGAATTTGTGGGAGCGACAACCGATGGTTACTACGGCACAGTAGGTTACGATTTCAAAAGCCCGCACGACCCACTTTCGGCTCGTAAAGCTTGGTTTTTCTTCGATGATAAATATGTTTGCCTCGGTGCGAATATTAACTCAAATGCTCATTTAGAAGCGGTTACTACCTTAAACCAAACAAATCTGAATGGAAGAGTAATTGTCAAATCTTCCAATGGCGAGCGGGTGCTAACCGAAGGGCAGCGTGAATTGCTCGGTACGCAGTGGGTTTTGCACGATGGAATTGGCTACGTTTTTTCGTCTGATCAGAAAATTTACCTTTCAAATAAGCCGGAGCTTGGCTCGTGGTTTAGCATTAATCGCCAAACAGACTCCCCGAAAGAAATGATTACGTCGTCGATGTTTAAACTCTGGATTTCGCACGGAAATAAACCTGCGGACGCAACGTATGAATACGTCGTCATTCCAAATGCCGACGCTGACTTATTGAACAGAAATACCGTAGATGATTTACGAATACTGAGTAACACGAAAGAAATTCAGGCGGTAATGCACGACGACTTACAAATTTGCCAAGCTGTTTTCTACACGGGTGGTTCGTTGGAAATTTTAAATTCGGTAACGCTTACCTCTGAAACATCAGGAATAGTTATAGTGAAATTCGCGGGTGAAAATATTAAAGAAATTACCATCAGTGACCCAACGCGTAAACTAAGCGAGTTCACTTTTTTTGTCAATAAAAGTTTAGGCAAACCACGAAGTAATAATGCTGACGTGGTAAATATTTCTTCTAACGAAACACAAGTTTCGGTTAAACTTCCGCAGACGGTTTACGCTGGGAAAAGCGTTACGGTTACCTTTTAATCGGTGATATAAATTGAAACATCAAGGGGTTTTTTTGGCAAAAAAGGCAAGTTTAAGTAATAAAATAAACAGATGAAAAGGACATATATTACATGCTTATTTCTATTTAGTACGTGGCTGGCTTTCGGTCAATCTGATGAATTATCCATAACTGAAATTAAAGCTGAGGCGGTTCGTATTCTGAAGAAAGAGACTTTGAAAAATGCTAGGAAGGCTCTAAAAGCCGAACCGATTACCGTCACCGCTAGCGTTTCCGAACGTTCTGCGGGAGGGATTCACGATTTCTACTCCGAAGGCGACTACTGGTGGCAAAATCCGGACGATCCGGAAGGACCTTACATTCGTCGAGACGGAAAAACTAATCCTGATAATTTCACCGCACATCGCTTGGCAATGGTTCGTTTTAGTAAACTTATTGGCTCGTTGACATCCGCTTATTTAATTACCGAAAATCCAACGTACGCCGAGCAAGCGAGTAAACACCTTGCAGCTTGGTTTATCTCCGATGAAACAAGGATGAACCCTTCGCTGCTTTACGCTCAGGCAATTAAAGGCAGAGTTTCGGGGCGTGGAATTGGTATTATCGATATGATTCAATTGGTTGAAGTGGCTCAATCAGTGATTGTTTTAGAGCGAAAAAATGCCATTTCGACCGCAGAACTAAAAGCTATAAAATCGTGGTTTGCCGATTACTTGGAATGGATAATCACGCATCCGTACGGAGTTGACGAACGGGACACCAAAAATAATCACGCTACGTGTTGGGTAATGCAAGTAGCGGCATTTGCAAAATTGATTGATAATCAACAATTACTCAAGTATTGCTCAAATCGCTTTCGGGAAGTTCTTTTACCTAATCAGTTGGCAGAAGATGGCAGTTTCCCGTTAGAAATGGAGCGAACTAAACCTTACGGCTACGCTTTGTTTAACCTCGATGCCATGACAACTATTTGCCAAATTTTGAGCTTTGAGAATACTTCCCTTTGGGATTTTACCACGCCCGACGGGAAGAATATCCGCTCTGCCATTGAGTTTATGCACCCGTTTGTGGAGGATAAAGCTACGTGGAAATTACCGCCCGATGTCATGTATTACGACGAATGGCCGGTTGCCCACCCGTTTTTACTATTTGGTTCAACGCAGTTCAAAAATAAAGACTGGTTTAAGACTTGGGTGCGTTTAGAGCATTTTCCCGAAACTCAAGAAGTAATTCGTAACCTACCGATTAGAAACCCGCTGATTTGGGTACTTGATTAGGTGAAATGGAAAGGCGTTTGTCAAAATGCGTTTGACTCCATCTGAGGTCGTACATCAGCTTGAAGATGATTTATTCACTTACATAAGGTGCTTGCAGTCGTTTTTTTAATATTAACTTCGATATTTTAACCCGTTGAATCGCTAGTTTGATCCGTTTCTTCCCTAGTAGGAAAGTTACGATTATCACGTAATCATGTGCATCTTGTTTTGGAAAATAGCCCGTGCACTTCGTGTACGAAAGCTGTGGAGAATGCAATCTATCTGAAGTTTTATGTGAGTTTAGCCTGAAGCTCGTCTTTTAATCTACTACTTTTACTAATTTAACATCGAACAACTTTTTCGATTTCAACGCAATATAACTCACCACGCTGAGTGTCATCACACCACCTGCTACCACGGAAACCACCGTTCCGAGAAACCGTGCCGCAACACCGCTTTCAAATGCTCCGAGTTCGTTAGAAGTACTGACAAAAATCCCGTTCACAGATGAAACTCGCCCTCGCATATGGTCGGGCGGAAGGGTTTGCAGAATCGTGGAACGAATTACTACACTGACGCTGTCGAATGCTCCTGTCAGGAACAACGCAAAGATGGATAAATAGAAATTGACCGATAATGCGAAAAATAACGTCGCTACTCCGAATCCCGCCACGGCGAGTAACATATTTCGCCACGCATTTCGGGTCGGGTCGAGGTACGCCAAAAATAGCATCGTAATTACCGCTCCTAATCCAGGAGCGGCTCGCAGAACTCCCAATCCTTCGGCTCCGACTTCCAAAATATCTTTTGCAAAAACGGGTAAAATAGCCACTACGCCACCAAATAAAACTGATAACATATCGAGTAAAACGGCGTAGTACAGAATCTTATTTTTGTATACGAACCGGAAGCCTTCGGTTAAGCTTTTGATAACGTTTCCACGTTGCGTCACCACTGCTTTTCTGCGTTTTATAAAGAATGAAAACATTATGGTGAATGATAGTAAGCTAATTACCAGTAAGATGGAGTTGCTCAATCCGAGATACGCGTAAAGAAATCCCGCCATCGCCGGACCGACAATCAGACCCGTTTGCCAAAATTGTGTACTCCACGTGGCGGAATTGGCGTAGTGTTCTTCCCGAACCAAAAACGGTTTTAATGAAGACCACGATGGACTGTAAAATCCACGAGCTAAACCGTACGCAAAAACGGTGGCGTAAATTAATGTTGGGTGAGAATCCCGTTCGAGTCCGTACGTTTTATGCGTGCCAAAATACAACGCAACGGAACAAAGAATCACGATTCCGAAGCAAATTTGGGCGATGATTCGTTTATCGTAATTATCCGCAAGGTAACCGCCATAAAGTGTGACGGAAATGTAAGGAACTGCAACAAAAAGTCCGACCAAACCCAATACAAGCGGATCGCCCGTGATTTCGTAGAGGTAAAAACTCACCACTACTTCCTGAATCTGAATGGCGATGGTAAACAAAAATTGCGTGGCAAGAAAAAAACGGTATTCGGGATAGCGAAGGGCAGCGTACGGATCGGTCATTTTATAGTGAACGGTGTGCAGTTAGTATGTGCTGCAAAGGTAGAATTATTTGGTTGGTTTTTCGAAGAAAAAAAGGTTGCAGAACCGTCGTGGGTCTCGACTGGTCTGGTAGCCGACTAGTCCACTCAGCTTGACATAAATGTTGCCGTCAGACTGAGTTTATCGAATTATGAGCAACAAAGCCACGTGGAATACCTGAATTAAAAGCGATTCTTTACTGAGCATAACCTTTGATGCCCCGCATGCCCCAATGAAAAAACCGACTGTCCCGACGAAGAAATATTTGAACGAGAATAACGTTCAAACCGCCAAGTGCTGAGTCAAAGAGTGCAACCCTGACTTTTGCATTGAATATGCAGAAGAGGGTGCTGCTTTTGTAGCTTGTTTTACCCACATACAGCCTACGTTTAGAATAGATTCTTCATTATTTTTGCTACAGCTTGTGCAAGAAAGAAAAAACCTTTGTTCAAATCCACACACGAATTATAATCTTCTTTTGTATGATCTAAAAATGGTTTAGGACTAAATATACCTGAGGTACTTACTGAAAATCAATATGACTTACCGCATTAATCGAAGTAACTAAGGTCTCTAATTCACTACTATTGGTAATGTCATTTTTGTGTTTAATCAAACTAGGTTGGTCTGCTTTTTTTTCGATACTTTGACCAACAATGAGCATTGTAGTCCCTTTTTAATAATTGTTCCGTAGTAACTTTCCCAATCGCACACAACGACTTGTGTATGGTTTCGTAGCTAACCCTGAGGGTAGCTATGAACTATACATCTTGTTATCGTTTCGTTATTTCGCGTTAAATTAGTTCTTTCTGCTTTATAAGATTAGGTTGCTTCATTTATTATCACCAAATATTCTCATACATATCCTTGTAGATTGGATCAATTTTCAACAAATCCTCCTTAAACTGAACAAAAGATTCTTGCCATTCTTCTTTTCTGTGATTCAACTCATCTATAACTTGAGTTACCTCTTCTAACAGCTCTCCATGCTCTTTATCACCACATAATTTGGAAATTGCTAAACCCTTGTACATACTGCTTAGACCAACATAACATGAACTTTCAAAAGGAATCTTGGTTCCATTTTTTTTCTCCTTCATCATCTTCAAGCCTACAAACGGATTTGAATATTTCTCCATAAAAGGCAGACCGGACTCTCTTAAATATTTAGCTAACATGTCTGCAAATTCCACTAATTCAATTTCATTCTTAATTTTAAATGAAGATACCCCCCGACCATATTGCTTATAGTGCATTGGACATATTAATGTCCCTGTTACGGGAAGAGCATTAAACTCTTCAAGAGTAAATGTCAAGGTAAGAGGAACGTTACTCAAAGCCAATACCTTATTCTCTTCTCGGTAACCGACTTTTGCCATTCCTGGCCTTACTTTTCCGGTACTTATATAATCAATGTAAATGGACATTTCGGAATCTCCCATTTTTTTAACGAAATACTCACGTTGACCTTTTATTAATTTATAGCCACTAGGAAATAATACTCCACCTATTTTATCGTGAATCACTTTTCTCTTTTCATTAACTTTCATCAATTATCAAATTTAACTAAGTGGCATTTTTTTCGTGTCTTCTAATGAACGATAACATTAGTATAAACGCATCAGTTACGTATATATCGCGTATATTTGCAAGTAATTAATTGATAATCAGATAGTTAAGATAAGTTAATTTTGGCTTGTCAAGGTGTTTGTAAACACCTTGACAAGCCATTATAAATACCTCACTATAGATTATTTAAACGCCTTATTGTCTGCGTTTCCACCCGCCATGATGTAAGCTACTAAGTCTTTCATTTCGTCAGCGTTTAACGAGTTCATCAAGCCGGGCATCATCAAGGATACCTTAGAGTACATCCTAGACGCGACGTCCTTTTTCTTTACGCTGATGGTATAATCTGGAGCGTAGGGGTTTTGCGATACGGTGTACGAAATCTCGTCTTCGTTCACAATTCTTCCCACTATACTTTCCCCATTTTTGAGTTGTAACTGCGTTGCTGCGTATTGATCCGAAATTGTTTTGCTTGGCTCTACAATTGCTTCTAATAAGTCTTTGGTTCCAAAACGGGTACCCGCTCGCGTGAGATCTGGACCGATATTTCCGCCTTCGCCTTGCATTCCGTGGCAGCGGTTACAGGTTGTTGCCTGATACATTGCTTTACCACGTTTGAAGTTTTGTCCGGCTAAAGGTTCTTTGAAATGTTCCATTGCTTTATCGACATTCCAGTAACCTCCAGGCCCTTGGGGGTAGTCTTCTTGGGCTAACTCATTCCCTGAATCCGACAATAAATTGCCGCCTGAGAGCTCATCGTAGTAAGAGCGTTTGCCTCGCGGTACATTGTCCAACGCCATTTTTCGGGCTTTATCAAGGAACCCAACGTAGCTATTTCCTCCTTTATAAGCAGTAAATGCATTGGCAAACCATTTGAAATATTGCTTCCGCTGAGCATCCGTCCAATTATCTTTTGCCTGACTTAGTACAACGGCAAGGTAAGTTTGCTGCATCGGTGGTACTTTTTCGAGCATCTTAGCAATGTCAAGACCGTATTGCGGATTTCGTAAAATCAAGTCGGCGGAGCTTGTGGCCATAGTGCCACCTTCTATCTTATTTTCTGTAACCTTTGTCATTAGGTCGAGTGTTTTTCTGATAGCATCAGGAGCTTCGAGGTGGATCAGTAATTTGCTCAAGCTCCGGTCTAACTCGTTGTGGTTTGCTGGATAATCAGGACTCAAATACGTAATTAAATCGTTGCGTAGTTTTCCCGTTGGTTTTCCCGTTCGGAAAATAGTGACTTCCATCGTACGCAATAAATCAATTTTCTGTTTTTCAGACAAGGTATTACGTTGAATAGATAGCAAGTTTTGTAACAAAGCATTACCGTCAGTTTCTCCGCTACGTACCAACGCGAGCGTTCCCTGAATTTTAATATCTGAGTTCGCAGAATTTAGCACTTCCTTTTTGTAAAGTTCTGGCTTCTGATGTTCTAACACTAAGCGAGCGGCGTATTGTATGTGGCGGTCAGGGTTATTCAATTGTCTAAGTGCGAGCGGTACGCCTTCCTGACTGTCGGCTTTCTGGTAGATTTCGAGCGTTCGTCGTAATTCATTTTGCGGTGTAATTTCGGTTTGCGGAGCATCAGCTATGCTTTCGCTTCCGGTATAAAATACGCGGTAAAGGTCAGATTCAATGCGGCGGCCGCCCGTCAGAAAATATAAAGCCCCATCAGGTCCGATGGCTCCGTCTGTTAGGGGTAGTGGTATTCCAGACAAAAATTCTTCCCGCTCGGCGGTGTAACTTGCTCCGTCAGGTTTCAGGTGAATGGCGTGCATAATTCCGAAACTCCAGTCAAACGCCAACAGTGATTGCTTAAATCGAGTTGGAAATTTGGCGTCTTTTAAGTAAAGTAAATTGGTGGGTGAACCCTGACCAATATTAATAACCGCCGGAAGGTTATCGGGATAATTTGGTGACCATTTTCCGTTTCCGGTTCGCCAGCCAAACTCGCTGCCACTTACGGCGTGACAAATACGAGTGGGGCGGTACCAAGGCAAGCCGAAGTCCCACTCCATGTCCGCATCGTAGACAAATAAATCGCCGATGTCATTAAAGGTCATATCGAATGGGTTGCGATAACCTGCACTTATCAATTTCCAGTCTTTTCCTTCGGGGTCAACATTGGCAACCCAACCCGCTGGAGCTACTAAGCTGTTTGCGTGCCCGCGGGGGTCTTTAATTGCGGGGAATAAATTATCGTGCTGCCAGGTAGTTGGCAACTTATAGGTATCTAAGCCGGGCATCTTGGTATAATTTCCAAAAATAACGTAGAGAGACTTTCCGTCGGGAGAAAGCTTTATGCTGTGCGGACCGTGTTCGCCTTCGCCTTCGAGGTCTTTGAGTAGCGTAATTTTGTCGTACTCGTCGTCGTCATTTGTATCCTGTAATCGGTAGAATCCACTTCCGCGTGGCAGGGCATCCGTTGGTCGATTGTTTACCATGACATACAAACTATTAAAGGCGTAAAGTAGTCCGTGAGCGGCTCCTAAGGCAACGGTATCACCTTTCACAATTAACGGTTCAACTTTGGGTGTTACGTCCGCACTTCCAATTGCCGGAATGGTCAAACGATAAATACCGCCGTACTGGTCAGAGACAATCATGCGTCCTTTATTGTCAAAACACATTGAGACCCAAGAACCTTGTTTGTTCTCGGACGGTGAATACAAGTGCTCGGCGGTAAAGCCGGGTTGTAGCGTTAGTTTTGCAATCTTGGGGTTATCTTCAGATTGCGAATAGCTGATACCTTTGTAAGCGGCAAAGCAGCAAAGTATTGCTACGCTCAGAACGCCTGTTTTTAGTAAATTAAATTTCATGAGTTTGTAGGTTGAACAAGTTTATGATAGGATATCGAAGCCAGTTTTGGTTTATTTTCTTGTTTCAACTAGTTGATAGTAAGAAAGCTGGCAACGCCTTGTCTCATGTCAAGTATCTGACATTAAATAAGGATAGAGATGCAATCTAATAAAATAATCTGTAATAAGAGGGGTCATAAGTTCGCAGTTTTTACGCCCCCTCGGAACTTGCTTCGTAACAGGATTTTTTAGTGAAGAAAGCTCAATATTTTCCCCGATAGTATCACTAATTGAAACGGTATATTATCTAAAATGAACCATGAAGTTATGATATAGAATGATGTTACCTTTTTTCAGGCAAGTGTCTATCGTACTATTGTGAGTAAGCCCTCCCGGAAATTATTCAGAAGGACTCAATTTCTTGAGGCTTTATCTGTGTGTGTTTAGAGTAGCTCAGGTACAGGGCAGGGGTCCATATCGGAAAATACCTGATTTTCTCCGGCCATTGCCCATATAAAAGCGTAGTTGGTGGTGCCGCAGCCAAAATGTACTGACCACGGCGGAGATATGGCTGCTTGATGATTCTTCATGGCGAGGTGCCGGGTTTCCTGCGGTTCGCCCATATAGTGAAAAACCTGATGTTCAGCTGGAACATCGAAATAGAAGTAGCTTTCCATGCGGCGGGTGTGCGTGTGCGGTGGAATGCTATTCCAAACTGAACCGTCTTTCAAAATCGTCAGACCCATTACTAACTGACAACTTTTAATACCGTCTAAATGGATGTACTTATAAATAACACGCTCATTGGAAGTGGAAGTATTCCCTAGTTCAACGGGAGAGGCATCTGCTGCCGTCATAAACGTATTTGGATAGTTGCGGTGGGCGGGAACTGACATGAAATAGAAACTTGCGGGTTCGTTAGCCGACATACTTTTAAATTCAACTTTTTCGGTACCTCGTCCTAAATATACGCAGTCCAACTTATTCAACGTATATTCAACGCCATTGGCTATGACCTGCCCCGTGTTCCCCACGTTTATAATACCAATTTCCCGACGTTCTAAGAAAAAATTACTTTTGAGTTCTTCATGGTTTTCAAGAACCAATATTTCATCTATTGGTTTCGCTCCCCCAATAATTGCTCTGTCGTAATGCGTGTACGTATAGACTACTCTGTTGTCTGACATAACTTCTATCAGGAAGTTCTTGCGAAGCTGCTGGGTATCCATGCTTTTCGTTTCACTCGGACTGTTACCAAATCTAATTTCCATGTTGATTTATTTTAATTTTTAACTTTATTATCGGCCCATCCAACCCCCGTCAACCGTAAGTATGGTGCCATTTACGTAATTACTTGCTTCTGACGAAAGAAACACCACCGGGCCGGCGAAGTCTTCTGGATTACCCCAACGTCCTGCGGGTATACGGTCTAAAATTGCTTTATTCCGAACGGGGTCTTTTTGCAGGGCGTCTGTATTGTTAGTACGGATATAACCTGGTGCAATGCCGTTTACGTTTACCCCTTTTACTGCCCACTCGTTTGAAAGAGCTTTTATTAAACTTGCCAACGCTCCTTTAGACGCCGCGTAACTAGGAACGGTAATTCCGCCTTGAAAACTTAGTAAAGAACACGTAAAAATAATTTTACCAGACCCACGGGCAACCATTTCTTTACCGAATTCTCTGGAGAGCAAAAATGGGGCATTTAAGTTAATGTTTAAGACATTATCCCAGTAATCATCGGGATGCTCTGCGGCGGGGGCACGCATAATTGTGCCGGCGTTATTGACCAAAATATCGGGCACTCCAGTTTTTTCTAAAACCTCTTGCGTAAAGCTGTACAGGTCTTTTCGATTACTAAAGTCGCACGGGATGGCGGTGAGTTTACGTCCTAAAGATGTAACTATCTTTTCAACTTCGCTACCGGATTTTTGGATGCTGCGGCTGCTTACTATAATGTCTGCCCCGGCGGCGGCAAGCCCTTTAACCATACCTAAACCGATGCCGGTATTACCACCGGTAACTAAGGCTATTTTTCCGTCTAAATTAAACAAGTTCATATAATAAGGGTGCGTTTGGTTTATTTCGTGAGACTTTTGTACCGGTGAAGTGCTTCCAAAAAGTAGTAATCTGCGTAAACTATGGGCGTATTTACTTCGGAATTACCGGGCTTATGCCCCGTGCTGTGCATCAATAGAAAGTTGTTATTCTCTCCCAATTTCGCTTTGTAAGCGGGCGTTGTGAGAGATGTAAGCATTTGCGTAGCTACCGCCCGGTACTGATTTCGGGGTTTTCTTTTTGAGTAATTTGCTAATTCAAATAACGCTGACGAAGTAATTGCTCCCGCCGAAGCGTCCCGTTCTTCGCCGGGTTTGCTGAAATCCCAGTACGGGATTTTATCTTTGGGAAGGTTGGGGTGATTAATCATAAAATTTGCGATTTTCTGAGCCTTTTCTAAGTACTTAGGATCTCTGGTTTCGCGATACATCACCGTGTAACCGTAGAGCCCCCACGCTTGTCCTCTTGACCACGCCGATTCATCGGCAGCTCCTTGGTGTGTTTTCTTAGCAATTACGTTGCCATCTTCATCGTAACAAATCACGTGATAGCTACTATTATCCGCTCGAAAGTGATTTTTTAGCGTGTTATCTGCGTGGATTACGCTCAAATCGTAAAATTCACTATTGCCTGATTCTTTTGCCGCCCAAAATAGCAGTTCCAAGTTCATCATATTATCAATGATTACGGGATAATCGTAGATTTTTTGAAAACTATTCCACGATTTAATCAAGCCTACTTTCGAATCAAAGCGGGTAGAGAGCGATTTTGCTGCCGTCAGCATAACAGGTTTGTAGGCTTCGTTTCCGGTCAGGCGATAGCCATTCCCGAAGGGGCAATAAATCATGAAACCCAAATCGTGGGTTCCGGTATTATACTGCTCTTTTTCAACCGCGACTGTCCAATCATGAGCGGCTTTCTTCCATTTATCTTCTTGGTTTGCTTCGTATAAATACCACAATGAACCGCCGAAAAAGCCGCTGCACCACCATTTTGATTTTCGGACATTTACCGTGCCGTCGGGATTTGTTGACTGCGGGAATTGGGTGAGGTCAGGATGAGCCGCAAGCATACCTTCGTATTGTTTGGCGGCATCTGAAAATTCTTTTTTGACGTCTATCTGTGCATAACTCAGGTGAGCAATTAACAGAAAAATGAGGGTTTTGATAATTTGCTTAGTCATGATTGAATCAGTTAATTTTAGAAAGTGATTTTAAACTTGTGCGTGCCGTCCTTTTTTGGGGCGGTGTGTTTTAATACAATTCGCTGAACTTGTTTTCCGTCCCATTTGGTCTTGAAGCTTTCGTATTCCATACCTATTGTTGATGGAAAACCCGTACTGATATTCCAAGTTTTAGCGTCGTAATTAATGGTTAAATTTGCATCTCCGTCGGTTAGTTTGATTTTCCCTTTCTCACTTATATCAATATTTGCAACTGACATGAAAACGTGTTCTAACGAAGTGGCTGCACCAAGTGAATACGAGTCGCTGACGGTGATGACGGCTTTGTTTTTGTCAAAGTTAAGGTTTCGTTTCCAAGACTTTACCATCGCTTCTTCGGGATAACTTTTAGCGATATCGAGTGTGAAATCAATACGTTGGTCGCTCTTTTTGTAGTCAACGTTTTTCGCTTCAAATTCACGACCACTTTTCTGACCAACCCCGTTGATGATTGGTAAATTATGATACTCCGACTGTGTAAACCAGAGTGTGTATCTCTCCGAGGAAAACGTGCGGGCGGTATAATTTCCGCGTCCAGCATCTATCAGAAGCGGCTTACCATTTTTATAAATGATAAAATCGCCCACATCATTATGGTTGTGACTTTCGGCATTATGCCCACCGTGTGCCGCAAACACGATTCCATCTTTTTGTGAACGGCTCAACAGCAATTGAATATCGGAAATCCAAGCATCAGATACGGGCTCATAGTTGACAGTAGATTTACTTACTTCGTCAAATGCAAGCAGGTTTTTTACTTTTCGCATCTGGTGGTGCGTTGATACGCCCACAGCTGGATTATCGTAATCATTGTTGTATAAATCTTTAAAAACGTACACGCCAAAATCACGTAGCGTTTCGTTATTTATTGCTTTTCCAAATCGGTAAAGTACCACGCCGTCTGCTTTTACCTTCGGGTCAGCATCCGCAAAATTTGTAAAGTAATTTCCGTCAATATGGGTTTTATAAACGTAAGACGCCATTTTTTGGATTAATGGCTTTTGGTAAACCTTTGGGGCTTTGGGAGCCGCATCGTAAAACATATCAAGGCAATCAAAAACGCACGCCCCAGCGGCAAACCAATAGCTCGGTCCTTCGTCGCAGCCGCCATCGTCTCCCAAACCATTTAGGTAAGCGTCCATGCCGTAGAGTGCCTCATAAACCATTTTTGCTCGTCTTTTTTCGTTTTTTTCGAGTAGCAAAGCGGAAGTCATATAATTTGACATAACCCACGGATTCCAGTTGTTAACGCTTCGGTTGCGGTCCATATAGCCATAACCTACCGACTTGGTAAGCATTTGCTCAAAAACGCGTTTGTTAGTTTCGGTGTAAATACGCTTTCTGATTAGCGGGTTAATTTTATCCAATTTTTCGCCTGTAAAGTAATCAGCTAAAGCAAGGCATGTGGCGGTTTCGGCGGCGAATAAATCTACGTACGGATTTTCCGCATCGGGCAGTCCTGTACTCTGTAAGTGGGCAGGGACGCCCCAGTAGCTTTCTTCACAAATTGACCAAATACCATTCATTATTTGCTCCACAAATCTGCCTTTACCCTCCATACTTTCCGCCAAAATAAGCGTTACCAACGCCCGCCGTTTGTCAAAGTGAATTTTGCTGTGTCTCAATCGATCACCAGAACGTACAAAATCCAACATTACTGTGGCTGGGATACTCGTAAATTCATAATCAGTTAGGCTCTCTGCTTCTTTGATGTGAATATCAATCAGCTTTTGCGGCAATTTCTGTTCCCATTCGTCTGCGGTTTTCGGAAATGGTTTCCACGTATCTCGGGAAGTTAAATTTGCTTCTACGCTTTCAAGTGGAATTACGCCCGCCAGAATATTTCGTGGTGTTACTTGAGCATTTAATGATGCCCAACATAAGAGAAGAATGGTAATCAAATTAGTCTTTTTCATTTTTGTCGTGGGTTGAATAAATGATTCTACGAGGTCTAAAGCTTTCACCACTAAACTTGTAGGGAAGTTGAAATACATCTCCTTTTTTGTTAGAAAAGTAAAGGTGCGAAGTAGACGGTTGGCGAGGGTGTCCGTCCGCCCAGAAAGCGTAGAAGCCCTCGTGATAATCAACGGGTTTTCGCGGGTACGAATGGTTTACTTTACTATTTGTCGTTAGCTTTTTTTTGCGTTTCCAATCATTTGAAGAAGTAGATAATTCCCAGATTTCAATTTCCCCGCCGTTGTTATAATTGAACGGTTTATTTCCCGTGGGAGCAACGATTCGCCACGCTCCGTTGTCGAAGTATAATGAGCCATAATCGTAGTTATGATCTACTTGCGTAACCGTCTTTACTTGCCATTTTTCGTTAATAAATTGAATTGTTTTAAATAGGTGATGCCCTTGATCTGGACCAGGGTTTGGACCAGTACTTTCGATGTAAGAAATCATTGGGTTCCCTGTATCATCAAAAGCAATATCATTTATGTAGGTCAATTTTCCTTGCTTTTGGGCATCTAATACTAAGGCGTTACTACGCACAGAAACCAACGGGGTTTCTATATCTTTTCCGTAGCTATCTTGCCACGTCTTGCCAAAGTCGGTCGTTTCGAGGTAATAAATATTTGTCCTGAAGTCTAATCCCGCCCGATCTTTTGTGTCTGGGTGATAATTAAACACCGAAGTTATTTTTAATCGCCCGTCTTTCAACCTTTTTGCACCACTTGACTGGTAATGTCCTTCTTGTATTTTCCCGAGGTCATTAATTTTTGACCACGTTTTGCCGTCTGTACTTGTCACGTAGCCAGTTGTGCGGCGGGGCTTACTTTTTCCGTATTTCAAAACATCTTTTTCGTAATGGGTCATCAACCCAAAAAAGCCATTCGTAGCGTCGTAGTACATCTGTAAATAGGAGAAATTATCAAAAGGAACCTGTTTGCCGTCTTTCTGATAAGTTGCGTTTACCAATTCAAACTTATCGATGCTGTAAGGTTTTGAACTCTTATGAATATACGAAGGTCGTTCAATGCCGTGTGAGGTAGAAAATAACCAAATATAACCCTCTTTGTCAAGGCTGATTATGGGATTATCGTGGGCATCGTCCGTTTTTTTATCCAAAACGATGGTCGGGCGGCTTACCATCTGGGTTTTATGGTCGAAGAAAGCCACTTCGTGCAGCAAACTTGGATTTTCACCTTCGGAAGACCCACCGTAACAAAAGAAGGTCTTGTCAACCGCTTTTGAATAGACTGAAAATGGGTAGTGATTGGCGGGATACGTTCCTAACCCTCCGCTGTATTTGTGAACGTACTCATTGTTAGTTTTACCAATATGATACCAAATTCCCCGAAAACCATCGTCTTTTTGGTTTAACGTAACTGGTTTTTGAGCAACTGCGTTCAGAAACAAAAAAGATAAAAATACTGCGATATATCTCATTTCCAATCAGCTATTTTTTTCACTTTCACTTTACGTTTAGACGAATTGGGTACGAGCATCACGGTGAAATCATAAGCTTTGTTTGCCTCGAGGTCAACCTCAAAACCGACGCGGGTTATTCCCTCGTTTTCGGCGTCATAGCTATGAACGGGTGCTGCTGACCATGTTTTAAGTTTAACCTCTTGCTTAGAAATTACCATTAAAGCCACACTTTTTCCGTTTTGCGTGAGCGTAATTTGATTCTTTCCGGTTATCTCTGCCTCGGCGGGCGTGACCATCGTCCACTGCATCTTTGTCGGGTTTTCGCTCGTTTCAATTTCATCTTTAATTACTACAACCTCCTTATCTACCAAAGCCACGCCCCGCTTGGCAGTTTTGACTTTATTGGCATAAACGGGCGTCATATCCGTGACGGCACTCATAAAGTTTTTACGGTCGGTTTGTTGGATTATTTCAGATTTACCACCTACTAATTGGAATTCGTTATCAAATGTAAGTGTGTTGTGGTAGCGGTTATTGTACCGCAGAATCTCCCAACGCTCTCCGTCTTGCTTTTTATTCCATAGTCCAATACCCTTCGATTCTAAGGATTCGTAGTTTTGCATTCCTAAATCCATTGCCCAGCGTTCGCCATTGGCATCCATTACAAACGAACCGACGTCCATGTGTCCGTGGTTTACAGATGGGGATCCGCCCTTTAATCCAACAAAAATGGCGTTTGGGTCCGTCCAGGAAGTTCGCATCATCGCCACGGGATTTTTACCTTCACCTTGCCAAAAAAGCCTGCTCGGCGGCGGTGCATTTTCAAAAGATAATCCTTTTCCCCAAATCATTACTGAAGGGAAAATTCGATCTGAGAGGCGGTAGGTTTTATGTTCGACAAATTCATTTTGTCCGTAAATCAACGACGGATTTTTTGCTTTTGCGGCAAACCAAAAAAGGGTGGGTTCAAAGCGTTTTTTTCGGAGATGACCCGCGTCAGAATAATTAAAGACATAGTCGCTTGGTCCGCCGAGGTGCTGCTTGTATTCGGCAGTTGCCAAGAATCCTGGTGTATTCGTTAACCCAAAATCTGTACCGTAATTTTTTTCAATGGCATTTAAGAAAAGTACGTTGAATGATGTTCCGTAGGTCCAATACGAATCACCTTCGGGATACGCACCCGAGGGCTGATAATCCTTCATGGGTAATTTGATGGTTTCTACCGCTCGTTTTATCGTCTTTTGTGCAAGTTCGGGAGCGTCTTCGTAAACCGCTAGTGCTCCGAATGTCATTCCGGCATTACAAACCTGATTCCAGTTGTGCGATGCTTTTAAAAACCAGTTATATTTTTCATCGTAAGATGGTTCAATTCCTTTCTTTAGAATTGCCTCACGGATAATTGCTTTAGCGTTTGTGGACAAATCATTGAAAAGCCAATCGTACCCGATAGCCGCTGCCATGGTCATTTCTGCCACGTCTAAAAAGTGCGTTGGGTTCCAGTCTGTAAATTGTGCTATTTTGAGTAATTCTGCCTCGGCACGGTTAAAGTATTTTTTCTCATCCGTCATGCGGAATGCGTACGATAGGAAGTAGGTACGTCTTAGGGCTTCGCGGGAAACAGAAAGTAGTCGCCTTCCGATTTGTTTACGTTCCAGTGTTTCGAGCGAAATAATGGCGTCGGCTTCGCCCAAAATATCTTCGTGAATTTTCTTCCAGTATTTGTCATTTTTTATGTTGGTTCGGATGTCCTGCAAGTCGCTATCGAAGAGCAATAAACGCGGATGCGACTGACTAATATTTTGCGGAATATTTATTTGTCCGTTAACCAGCAGAAAACTGGTTATAAAGAGAAGAAATAGTACAGTGAGCTTTTTCATATTTGGGTTAGGTACTACAGTTCCCGTTTAGCAGAGGTGAACGGAGAATTTCAAACGAATTATAAAAAGTAAACCACAAAAAGTTTTGTGGTTTACTAAAGTTATCTACTTATGAAAGTATTATTCCCAGCCGGGGTTTTGCTTGATATTCGGGTTCTGAGCAAGAGAGTTTAACGGAATTGGCCATAGGTAGTGCCTGTTTTCGTCGAATACAGGATTCTCGAAATCAGTACCTGCGTACGGCTCTAAGTACTCTTTACCACGCTCTGCGTCAAAATATGTACGCACAACTGTACCCGCGTAGCGAGTTTTAGCGGCAGGGTTCATGGCAAGACCCAAGGATTTTTTGGTAAGTTTCTTACCCTGCTTCCAACGGCGAAGATCATCGTAACGGAAACCTTCGTTGAATAACTCAACCCGACGCTCACGACGAATCTCAGCCAAGATTGGAGAAATCCCGTCGGCAACGTAACGGGGATCAACTGGAATATTCCCCATCTCTAAATGAGGCATCCCTACGCGGTCACGTAGTTTATTGATAGACATATCTAAGTCGGCTTGTGAGATTTGACCTAATTCTGCCTGAGCTTCAGCGTAAACCAACAGGGCTTCAGCAAAACGCAGGACAATGGCAGGTGACTCAGCCGTGTTAAACGCCTTACCGATCATATCATCCGCATTGTAGTTTTTGATAACATGGTAACCCGTATTAGATTGACGGCCACCAGCCATACCATTCAAACGGGGATAATCACGTCCGTCGGCATTATGGAATTTATACGCAACTGCTTCTTCAGGATGAAGAACGGTCTGACGCATGCGTGGATCACGATTTATGAAAGTTTCCTCAACGGTATTATCTCCTTGATAAAGAGGGGACAACGTGATGGGCTGCCCATCGGTACACAAGTAATCTTCCACAAAGTCACGGGTAGCACCACCGTGGTACTGAAAATAACTTTGGACGTGATTGGTAAAAACACCTAAGGTATATTTTCTCCAATACATTACTTCGGGGTTTCCCGTAACGTCAAGTACTCGCATGTACGAGTTATAATCTGTTTCTGGGTTTCCGGTATTGTAAAGTCTGTACGGTCCACTTTCGATTAATTCTTTGGAAGCTGCCGAAGCCGTTTGCAAAAATTTATCACCGCCTGCTATGCCGTGGTATTTCCTCCAAGTACCTTCAAAGAGGCAAACTCGTGCCTGCACTAAAAGTGCTGCCCAGCGGTTTAAACGTCCTGGAGCACTACCATCGCCCCAATTAGCAGGTAGGTTCTTCGCGGCAAAATCAAGGTCAGCGAAAATTTTGTCCATCGCTTCTACACGGGGCATACGTTCCGCAAACAATTCTTCTGATTCTGTGTTTAATTCCGTTTCTACGTAAGGTACATCCCCAAATTTGCTCACTTTATCGGCGTAAAACCAACCTCGGAAGAGCCGAGCTTCTGCTATGTACTGATTTCTTACTTTTTCAGAAACTTTGGCACGTTCGTAATTTGCTAAACCAATATTTATTGATCTCACAAATTCCCATCCTTGATAACCAAAGAAGCTGGAGTTTACTGGGATATTGTGCTTCCCGGCACGGATTTGCATAAAGAACGTATGGCGTGGGTGCCGTGCAGTCGCGTTATCCGATAGCTCGTCCATATACCACATACTCCAGCGGTGGCTGTTAAAGCCATCGTGATGGGCCATTAAAATTGGCACGTCATTGTCGTTTCGTGCGAGGTTATACAAGCTGTTGTTGTACACCGCGAGGTCGTTTTCGGTATTCCAGAATGTATCATTCGTGATTGCATCTAACGGAAACCGTTCTAGAAATTCGTCGTTGCAACTTGTGCCGACAAACAGCAATAATAGAAATACTATAAGTTTATTTTTCATCGATCATCAAATTTTAAGTATTTAAAGAGAAAGGTTTATTCCCACCGTGAAAATACGTTGCATGGGATATTCAATCGCACCGTTCTGGATCGACTCTGGATCAAGCGGCTTACGTAGCGGAGTAAATTCCCAAAGGTTGGCCCCAACTAAAAATATCTGAGCATTTTCTAACCCTATTCTATTGATAGCACCCGTTGGTAAATCGTATCCAAAGCGTAAGTTTTTGAGACGGATATATCCCGCATTCTGTAAATAACGGCTTTGCACTTGCAAGTTTTTCTTATCGTTGGTTGAAACATGAGCCGCTGGGAAGTATGCATCTCGGTTATCTTCGGTCCAAGTGTCAGTCAGGAAGTATTCCTCTACGTGCCCGGCATTGAATGGGAAGAACCACGTCCAGTTGCCAGAAGATGGCCAATGGTCACGCTGCCCGATTCCTTGAAAGAAAATATTGGCACTGAAGTTTTTGTAACGTAAGCTACTGTTAACACCAAATGAATAACGAGGTGTGGTATTACCAATGATTTGCCTATCGCCTGGATCATCCACGGTGTTACTTCCGTAACTAATGATACCATCGCCGTTTAGGTCAGCATACTGAATGTCTCCGGCACGCCAGTTATTTCCAATGCGTGATTGGTCAGGAGCTGCGGCAACTTCATCATCCGATTGAAAAATACCTACCGTTTCAAGTCCCCAAATCTCACCAAGTTGTTGACCAACGCGGAATGTACCGTTAATTGCCCCAGTAGGGTTTTCAAATTTGGTAATCGTGGCGGTGGCATCTGCCAAAGCTAGTGTTACATCATAGCTGAAATCTTTACCCACTCGATCTTTGTACGTTATGCTCGCTTCCCAGCCTCTGGTGCGTAGGTCTGCTGCATTTTCTTTCGGAGCGGCTGTCCCTAAAATATCTGGGTACTGTACGTTCATCAACATATTTTTTGTGTCCCTGGTATAGACGTCAAATGACGCATCTAATTTGTTGTTCCATAATGAAATGTCCAAACCGATGTTCTGCGAGATGACCGTTTCCCAAGTTAACGATGGGCTAACTAATCCGGGAGCTGCTACGAACGGGATTTGCCCGTTAGAAAACTGATACGGCGAGTAACCCGCATTTAACGTAGCTATATAAGGGTAGTAAATTTCGTTGTTTCCGTTACGTAGAGTTTGATTACCCAACTGACCGTAAGATGCACGAAGTTTTAGGTTATTCATCCAAGTAATATCTTGCATAAATGACTCTTCGCTGATTCTCCAACCGGCTGAAACCGAAGGGAAGAAACCGAAACGGGACTCCTGAGGGAAACGTGAAGAACCGTCATAACGCCCGTTAAATTCAATTAAATAGCGGTCATCAAAGATATAATTAAGACGATAGAAGGCTCCACGCAAAGCAAAATGCTCTTCCGAACCGAATGTTTCTTGATTTCCGGTGGTGGCCCCAATATTCGGAACCAACGGGCTTATCAATCCTCTGGCTCTTGCACCTACGAAGCGGTAATTACCTGTTTCCTGGTTAAAACCACCCACCAAATTTAGGTTATGCTTCGTGGGTAGCATCGGGAAAGTATATTCACCGTAAATATTGAGCACGTTGTAGCGGTTTGTGCGGGTTTCATTTTGCACCCAATCATCACCGCTGAAGCCATTGGAAATTGGTGCTGGATCAGTTAAATCGTTCGAGACGATTTCAATTTTACTTTGCACGTCTTTAAATTCACGACTGAAGGCATTGTGCGAGAACGTTCCGATAACTTTCAGGCCGTCCAACGGGGTTAATGTCACGCCTTGCGTTAACCAAAGATCGTTGTTCGTGAATGTTCTTCGGCCACCGTCAAGCAAATACGGAAACCAGTTTGTGCCACCAAAGTATTTGCCGATTAGGGGTTCGTATTGGGCACGGTCGCCTTCTGCTTGGTAAAAAGGTAAATCAGGAAATTGAACTGGCATGATTGGAGAGACACGTGCCAAGGAGTTTATATTTACATCCCAGTTGTAGAAGTGGGGCTTATCACTATTTTGCTGGTTGAAGATAACCTTCTCATTAAATGTTAGCCATTTATTGATTTTGAAGTCGGCTTTCATCATCAGGTTATAACGCTTGAACGTCTCATTATTTGCTGGTTTGATGTATCCATCCTTACTTAAATGACCAAGCGAGAGGTAATAACTACTTTTTTCAGACCCACCCGAAACCGATACATCATATTGTTGCGTCGGGGCGAAATCTCTCATAATTTCGTTTTGGTAATTGTTAAAACCGTAAAACCGTAAATCGCCTTCGTACGCCCCCCAGGCATTCTGAGCCGTCGGGTTTTCAGAATAACGCTTTGTTCCTGCCACGTAGTCGTCATCGAAACTAGGGGCACCGTTAGTTCGAATATTTGCCAAGTTACGGGCTTGCACATACTCGTAAGGATCAGTAACTGGATCCATATTAAAGATTGGCTTTGCCAGTGAGAGTTGACTGCTCACGTTTACCCTTATTTTACCAGATGTACCTGACTTTGTTTCGATTAAAATTACGCCAAATGCAGCACGGGCACCGTAAACGGCAGCGGCAGCGGCATCTTTTAAAACGGATACGCTTTTGATATCATTCGGGTTGATACGGTTAATATCCATGGGTACGTTATCGACCAAAATTAGCGGCGAGCCACCATTTATTGATTCGAAGCCACGAATGTTGAACTCAGGTGATGCAGACGGATCACCGTTCCGGACGTTTACGTTGAGGTTTGGAATAACACCCTGAAGTCCTTCCCCAACGTTGGCGATTGGGCGACTTTCGAGACGTTCTGCGGTTGCCACCCCAACCGATCCAGTAAGGTTGACTTTCTCTTGAGTTCCGTACCCTACCACCACCACCTCGGCGAGGGTTTTTTGATCTTCTTCCAAGACAATATCAATAATGGTTTGATTACCTAGCTTGACTTCTTGCGGTAGAAAACCAATAAAAGTGAATACCAATACTGCGTTCGGGTCACTTAATGTTAAACGGTAGTTACCGTCGGCATTCGTTGAAGTACCTGTCTTGGTACTTTTAACTTGTACACCAACGCCCACCATAGATTCACCTGAGGAATCAGTTACTTTGCCACTTAGAGTAGTTTGTGCTGTTACGTTGAAACTGCCTATGGTAAGCAATAGCACGCAACAAAAACACGAGGTGACAAACTTTTGAAGTAGATTTTTGTTCATGAGTTAAATAGATTGATTGAATTGTAATTTAAAGCAATAAAATTGCACCAATCAAAGAATGTTCGCATTATATTCACGCAATCGTTTGCGTAAATAACAATAGGGTTATTTTAAACTTTTGATTGGTTATTAGGTGTTTAACGATGAATTGTAGCAAGAAATAAAACATGGGCGATGTAACGATTAAAGACATAGCAATGGCATTAGGAATGGCTCCATCAACGGTTTCTCGGGCGTTACGAGGTAGTTATGAGATTAATGAAAAAACCCGTGTAAGGGTTGAGCAGTACGCCCGAAAGGTTAATTACCGGCGAAACACAGTCGCCCAAAGTTTACGCGAAAAAAAAACAAGGGTTTTGGGTGTTGTTGTACCAGAAATATCTAATAACTTTTTCTCAGAAGTGATAAACGGGATTGAAGATGAAGCGTTTACCAGAGGGTATCAAGTTTTAATTTTTCAGACTCATGAATCCTTTGAGCGGGAGAAGCAGACGGTTCAACAACTTTACGAACGCCGAGTGGATGGGTTATTAATCAGTCTATCGGGTCAAACCACGGATATTGAACACTTAAGTAGGTACAGAAAGGAGGACTTATCGGTGGTTTATTTTGATCGGGTGCCGGAAGGAGAGAACGTTGATAAGGTTGTGGTTGATAGTTTTGAGGGGGTATACCAAGCTGCAAGCTGGATGATATCAAATGGCATGCGGAAGATTGCTCTGCTCACCAGCCCACCGGATATTTATATCACCAAAAAGCGGTTAGCTGGATATACCAAAGCCTTGGAAGATAATGGTATTCCTTATAACGAAGAGCTTATAAGATATTGCGGCTTTGAATCTTGGGAAGCCCACGAAGCAATTAAAGAATTAGTAGATAACCATCAACCACAAGGGTTTATAACTTGTGCCGACCGTCTTACGATTGATAGCTACGAAGAATTCAAACGGCAACTTATTGCAAAGAATACGCCCCTAGTGCCATTTTTTGGATTTACCAATATCAACGTGGCTCATCTGTTAGATCCACCGATAAACGCTATTGTGCAACCTGCTTATGAGATGGGGAGTAAGGCCGCAAAACTACTCATTGATAAGTTAGAATACGACGAGAAAAAACACTTGAATCGAAAACCACCCGCGAATTTCACGGAAGCTAAGTTGAAGACCCAATTGAAAATACATTTCGTAAAGTAAAGCAGCTCCTGAATCACAGTGCCTCCACGTGTTCAAACAAGCAACTGATGGTTGAAAATACTTCGTTCTTCGGGTTGTTTGTCTCGTAAAATAGCTAACGTATTCCTTACCGTATTGACGCACATTTCGGTATAAGTTCGGGCGGTTAGGCTCCCCACGTGAGCGGTTATCAATGCACTTGGGTGATTAATTAATTCTTCGTCTTCCTTTCGAGGAGGCTCTTCAATCAACACATCCGCTCCGAACCCGGCAAGGCTACTATTTGCAAGGGCAACAGCTACTGCTTTTTGGTCAATAATTCCGCCCCGAGCCGTATTTATCAAAATTGCGGTTGGTTTCATTAATTTTAAACTCTCCCCATTTATTAGATTTTCGGTTTCGGGCGTTAAAGGCAAATGTAATGTTACGATGTCGGATGTTTTAAGGACTTCTGTTAACGCAAGAAATTGGTACGGAACGTCTTCTCTTACAAGGTTCCAATAAACGACATTCATCCCCATTGCTTCGGCTATTTTAGCCACCCGCTTCCCAATATTACCCAGACCTAATATGCCGAGTGTTTTGCCATTGATTTCGTCGCCTTTAAATTCTTTTCGCCAATCCCAGTTGCCGGCTTTTACTTCGTTAATGGATTGGTACAAATTTCGTTGTAACATGAGCATCAACGAAATGGTATGCTCGGCAATCGTGGCGGAATTTGAACCAGGAGCATTTACCACTTTTACCTTGCGTTTACTGGCAAACATTACGTCCACGTTGTCTAAGCCAACCCCGCAGCGGGTAATGGTTTTTAATGCAGGAAATGCCGAAATCAAGGTTTCGTTAACTTGTCCTTTTCCGCGGGTAATTATGCCGTTTATTGATTCGTTGCCAATGATGTTTCGCAGCGAAGCTTCATCATAACCCGTGAAGGTTTCGATATCTTCGGCACGCGACAGAATTTCCATGGCGTCATCGGCGATGGTTTCGAGTAGGAGAATTTTGTGTTTCATTCGGTTTCTGCTCCGTGGTAAAGCGTGGCATCTTTTGATTTATAACCGCGGAAGTCGTTTCGACCCGACACGTAAATTCCTTCTTGGAAAAGCTCGTCTTCCAATATTTTTGGGTCAACTTTAAAGCTCGGAGGATTAGATAATTCTACTAGGTTGCCCGACGGATCCCGCACGAACATTTGGATATTGCCACCTGGTAACACGCGTACTTTTCCCCACGGCGAAGTGTCAATAATTCCGAGTGCTTTCATCCGCCAGAAAGTTTCGTTAATGTCATCCATCGTGACGCAAATATGCCCACGAAAAGAATAGGCGTCATCCCACTCAGTGAGGTGTAGTTGTTGGGTTTCGTTGAATTTAAAGAATGCGGTGGGGTAGTCGAAGAGGAAAGCCGGAATTGCTTCGAGTCCGAGTTCTTTTTCGTAGAATTCGCACGCTTCTTCAAGGTTTTTTACCACGAGTGCTACGTGGTTAATACCGGTTGCTTTAGCCATTGCTTATAGAGTAATTTTGCATCTCAATAGCCTGAAAAATAGGTTTGAGGATGGTTTTGGGTTGAATAACTGATTTATCCACCAATATAAAGTTTATCTCTGAATAATATAAGTTTTACTCATTCGGATTATTTCTCTACGATAACCTCATTGACTTTCTGACCGTCAACATTGTAGTGTATAAATGCAATGGATTTATCTTCGTTTATAGTAACGGCTAAGAAACCGCCTTCTACACGCAGGAATTGATGTTCGGGCAGTATGTCTTCTGGTTTCCAACCCTGAGCGTGTTCATCACTCGTTGCCCCTGAACTAAACTCGAAAAGCCCGGTTTCGGAATCTTTGGAAACGTACTGCCAATGGCGATCACCACAAATGACGTACGTGTGTTTTTGCGAACTCAGAAACTTACGCAGCCAACTGCCTTCATTCGCAAATGCTTTATTAGAGTGGTTGTCGTTTTTACCTTTTGCTCGGTCTGGTCCTACAATTGGCGTGGGCGAAATCAATAGCTTAAATGTAGCGTCTGACGCCTTCATACTTTTTATAATCCATTCCTTTTGCTTGTCGCCCCAGATTGTTTTCTCTTCACCATCGGTCATGGCGTTATCACTTCTAAACTCCCTGCCTTCCACAAACCACAATTGCAGGTTTTCACCCCAGCGAAAAGTTCGAAATGGAAACTCTTTTCGTAGGGGCATTTGCTCGTACCATATCTTTATACCTGCGTCAAAACTCAAATCACCGTAATCACTACTGTAAGGCGAAGCATCATCTCTCAGTACATCGTGGTCGTCTTTTTGAATGTAAAGCGGAGTGTGATTGTAAAAATCTACTAAACTTTGCCAACCATTCATGGCACTCCATTTGTGGCGAGCTTGCTCAATAGTATAGGCAAGTGGCCCGGGTTTATCGTAATAAACGTAGTCGCCGGTTTGACAGTGAAAAGCGGGTTGTAAAGCTGACATAGCATCATATGCCTTGAAGCCTCGTTCGGGGTCGTCAAAATCCCAAAAATATTGACACGACGAAACCGTAAAGGTAACCGTTGATTTTAGGCTTGCCGTGGGAGCGGTGGTAAAGCTTCCGGTTACCACCTTCTTTTTGGAAAACCCTGACTCTTTACCTTCGAGAATAACTTCGTAGGTAGTATTGGGTGAAAGTTGCGTAAAATTTTCTTTCACGATATAGTCAGTACTACCGTCTGCTCGCAACCATTTTGTTTTAAAAACTTGCTGACCATTCCGCACTGTCATTCTGACCCTTCCTCTTTGCCCGGGTACCGCACCATCCATTTCTGAGATTGGGGTGTCGTTGTTAAATTCAATTGGATGCCGCATGGGAGCAGCTTTCCGCTCGTGAGAAATAGCAATGGGCTTTTTTACGGCACACAACCGGGTTTGAATTATGGCACTCGTATCGCTTACTTCCCCGATTTTCATACCCGTTGTGAAGTATGCCTGTCCGTTACTGATAAGTGATACAAAGAAGAAGAGTAGCAATACGTGAATTTGGGGTTTCATGAGCGTTTTTTAGAGGTAGTCTACGCTAAAATTAATAAACCTGCCGGCGTTTTAATTTTAGCAATAATCGTTGCTGAATTTTTTGGGATAACTTCATTCGTTAAACCTAATCCTTTGAAAACTGGAGAAGTATTAGCTGGCTGCGGGTGATAAAATGTCAGCGATTTGAGAAGGCAAAATTCTGGTAAATTATCCATTGGATGAGCTTCTAAACCGCTCCAATCGGTAATGAACGGAACAATTTCAACAAGTGGTTCGGCTAGTGGAATACTCATTTTCCAGTGTAACACTTCTTCGGTGGAGGTGGAGGTCTGACGTTGTCCCCCTTCAATAACGCCCATTGCTGAATGATAACTTTTGAGCATTTAGCAACCGTTTGCCAGATGCTCAGACTTTAATGACCACCGGGTCATTGTTGGTGTTTCAATGGTGTTAACGCCCATCCACCTATTGCCGCTAAAACTGGTATTTTCGCAATCTGCGGCTAACAACTCAAGGTAACACTTATTCCCCAAATTGACCAAGGCGTTTTTTGTGCCTTTTGTCGGGTGCTTTCCACCAACTACCGGACGAACGCCCGCTTGCTCTTCAAACCAAGCTATGGCCTCTTCCAAATTCGGAACGCAGTAAACTAAGTGATCGACTTCTCGGACTAACTTTTTCATTATTTTACTTATGTTACCCGTAGTGCATTTAGACAATGCAGGTTTTTAAGTTGTTGATTTTCTTACCTTGCCTTAAGTTTATGAGTTGAATTATTGTCAGTGAAGTGATCTTCGTAAGTATCCTTGTTTTGAACCCAGC